>JAABUP010004534.1_pt1 | contig 22539 bp, 28 predicted proteins | sample 5559201 | NCBI WGS metagenome assembly JAABUP01 (sample SAMN10711887, study PRJNA513373) | rock metagenome | isolation source: Antarctica rocks | place: Antarctica | reverse complement strand
TCATGGCAATCATGTTCAAATCATCATGAAATCTAGACAGTCTACTACGTAGTGGAAGACCCCGATATGATCAGGCTGTGCGAAAAATGACCTCATGGTGTCTGTGCTACCTGTGAACAGGCTTGCGTACCGAGACCGTAAAGAAGCAAGGGCAGTACACTCAAAAACCAAGTGCATCTCACCCCCCACAGCACCACTATTGCAAGCCAAGCACACCCTGTGAGCCCGGTCAACATGAGCAGCACCAGCCAAACGACCAGCAGCAACAGGCAAGCTATGGCAACCAAGCCTAAACTGCAGAAAGCGCTGCATGCGCCTGCCAGAAACAGGCAAATGACAATAACGCCTACGAAGGCTGTATGGCCTAAACCACTGTTCATAAGTGCAAGAAACAACACCTCGAGTGGGAGCTTCACGAGGACAATACAAAGCAGCACTGCCCACGTCCTGCAACTGAACAGTCAAAGCCTCCACAATACTGTCAATATCCAGCAGGGGTATCACATCAAACACACGTGGCATATTATAACCCACTGAACCCAAGCAACTAGCCACAGAGCTGGCCATATTGCAAGCACCCCCCTGAAAGGCATCAGTAAGATTGATGGAGTCCAAGTCATTGCCTGATGACTCCCAGGATGTGAGGGATTGATTGGTTGGTTCATCGATTGTATGATTGATTAAATCATTGATTGTGTGACTGGTTATTCACTGATTGATTGAAAGTGTGATCAAAAGTCAGACGAAAAGCTAGGTCAGCGACTGCGCATCGTCACCGCAACGATGGCCACAGTTGCGAGCACAGTTGCGTTGACACTCCAAAGCGCGTTGCGATGTGCATCAAGCTGTCTCACAGGTTTAAGGCAAGCAGGCCTCAAACAATGTCCGATCCAAGAAAAGTAATTGCGTCCAGCTTTGTTTGGCGCCTGAACGTCAGGCTGTAGAGCGCAATTTTGCATCCAATATCAAGGTAGCTACGAAACTCTGGGACCGTGACGAGTCTGCAGGTTGTTACACGACAAAGTCCACCTCCTGCCACCTCCTGTGATCCAGGCGAAATCTTCGCACTGGTTGCGCCTTTTCTACAGTGTCAGACGTCGACGAAAAGGTTAGACACATCGATCGCACTAGTCATGGGAGGTGAGAGCACGAGTCCTGTTTCACCATACTACAAGATTGCTACGCTATGCTTGCATCAGTCGTGTTATCTGAAGTGTCGGGATGTGCTGTAGAGAATGTTCCCCGAACGACATACAGGTCAAAACAGGAGCTTATTGATGCCGATTTGTATTCGCCCCATAGCTTAGACGTGTATTGCAAGGACGATCCTGAGACTTTCGTCTTTTCTGTCCTGTCAGGTATGGTAGGATCATAGCTGCTCAGTATGTACAGGGCACAAAAGCTCCATAGCCGAATGTCAACATCATCAAATGGACTGGTTCCCGCCTCACTGTACCCTGGCATGGCGAAAATTTGAGCTTGGTCATGTGTGCAGGCTGCCACACGAACAGCTGTCACAAGGATATGGGGGGTTTACTACAAGAGGGGGGTCGTGACTTTCTGGTGTATCGGCTTGGTGAGCCTACTACAAGCCATCTATGACCTCGTCAATGTCATGCATGGGCTAGCGTAAACAAGACATGATATCTGCCAAGTTGAACGCTGTGCCCAAGTTCATGACATGGTCAATATGGAAGGCAAGGCCCTAGGGAAGGCAAGTATCATGAAACTGCAAGATTGACACCATGTTGTTGTCATCTTCCCAGAGATCTTCCTGCGGGCTCAGTATTGATATTGTGCAGCCATGTGGCCGCCTAAAGTGCTGTAAATTGTGAACACATTCTCACTACACTCAACAGCCTCACTACCATGCTGCATGCTTTTTGCTGTCAGTGAAACTTTGACAGTAGGTACTCTCCGGCTTCCGTTTGTGATATCACACATTGATGCAGGCTTGCAGAACTCAAGGGCCATGTGGGCCAGCAAGAAACTGGGCAGACGTGTCCAGGTGATACGTAGAGTATGGATAAAAAAACCTCTACATCTGACTCCATCTATGCCATCAGAGTCAACCTCCCGAAGCACATGTACATGTATCTCATACATGCACTGTGGGAACTATGAGGTAATGCAAAGCACCTGTTGACCAATGCAAATGTGCTGCCTGTGCCTGATTCACACTCCGAAGAAAAACATGATGGCAAGAACTGTGTTGTCCTTGCTTGTTGCTGGTCTCAGCTCTGGAAACAAGTGCTTTGATGCACATGAAATCCCAATCAAGCCTGGGGCTGTGACAGTCTAGACCGTACGCAACAAGGGACAAATGCACAAATGTCTAAAATGTTAACGTATCTGACTGTTTGTCAGATTTTGGATGGATGGAGAGTCGACAACCGTGACTCGTGCTTCAAACTGTCACGTCTTCCAGAACAGCCTGCTTTGGTTCCAAAGCAGGTGAGTTCCCTGACTCACCAGGCTGTTGTCGCAGCACACTGCTGTTGCACGCCTTGTCTCGCTGGCAATGGCATCAGCTGCAAATGTGTCAGCGGTGATGCTGATGCTTTTGGCACAATGACAACACCACACTGACATCTCATTTCTTGGCTGCAGATAGCGTTCAGATCCGTCAATGATGGTATAGCGAATTCGTTCCAGCTAACACGCGAAGCGTACGAATTTGCACTCCATAGAGACTGCACCAAACCGTGTGAGCGCATCAATGCAAGTGATGGCAGTGGCTTTGATGCTGAGCATGATGCCATGCTTGCTGAGTATTGCTTGTGTGATGTCTGTGGCATGAGTGGCAGCCGGTCTAACTCTGGCGCTACCAATATGGAAGTTTGTGGAACTTGCTTGGACAACGGCAAGGACACTCTGGCCTGCCTGTCTTGTGTACCCTGGGAGTTACGACGTTGGCTGAGAGAAGACCCAGACTTCCGGCACTGGCGCTGCGCACGCTGCAGGTATGCTCTTTTGTGATGTGAGATAAGCATGCAGCCGCTGGAAATGGTAGGCCAAAGTACAACTGCGGCTTATGTCATCCACAATACAGTCATGACAGTCGTGACAGTACAACATGCAGGCATCTTTGCGTGTAGTGGTCGTATCTGTTTCAGTGTCTGCTCCTCAAGACCCACTTTTGGCACCCATGCTTTCACAACAGCTATGCCGTGGCAATTGCATATTGATGCTGCGGCAACTGCACATTGACCACAGTGAGGCAAATGGAATGTTGTCAAGGGCCGTTCGAGTGGTCTTGTCATTTCATGTGAACAAAGTACCAGTCTGCATTCCAAGCTGTTCACCAGAATCGTCTCCCAGCAGAGAACAGGACACTCTGATCATTACTATACATCAAGTTTGGTTCTTCACAGGCTGGCAGGCCTTCTGCCCCGCTGTGGAGCCATCTTTGATGAGCAAGCAGCAAGCACACAAGCATACTTTTGTGAAGAACAGACTGGAGCTGCTTCAGCTGGCACCTTGAATCAACAATATGTCATTGAGCTGTCAGATTCAGACAGCCATTCAGAGGAGTTGAAACATGAGGTGCCTAGCGTCAGTAGTGGTAGTCAGCATTTGCCACATGCTGGCTGGCCAGGCGATATCCAGCGCAGGCCTGCAAGGATCAGCACTGCGTCAAAACGCTCCCACCAAGCCGGCTGCACTGGCAGGTGCGCAACGTTGCCTGCTTTCACTTAGCATAAGTACAATTGTGTTCTGTTATCTGAAGCTGCTACAGTTATGCCAGGGCATCAAATGCCCCAGCAAAAGCTCTACATCTGAAGCATTTTTGTAGATTGTTGAAGTATTTGTTGGCCGACCAAAGTCCTAAGATGCCTCATTATTTGCATGAAAAAAAGATGCTGATCTGTAATGCTTCTCCAACCACTGCTGCCCATCCAGCAGGCAGCAGAAGCGCAGGACTGAAGCGCCATCAGTGGTAAAGCAGCTGGACAATTGTCAGATGCTTGCTGCAAGCATGTTGCAACCAGCAACAGCAGTGCAGGTGCCCATGCACCCCAAGCTTGGTGTATCTTCAGCTCAGCTGCCAGCAATCACTGTTGCACTGCCAACCAAAGCAGGTAATTTTGTTGTGCACAACTTCCCAAAGTGGCTGTAGTGTTGCTGTTCTTGCCAGTAGAAGCTGGGAGAGCCATTCTTTTCATCACATCAAGTACATTGTATTAGTTTTGCATATGCATAACACAGCCCTGAGTCAGCCACGATGCTGGCATTCTGGGCACATGTTGCAATCTGCATCCCATTGGCCTGTGTCGCTACACTGCAGAGCTTCTCCTTACTTTACTCATTCATTTGTCTGTTGACAGGTGTGTCAATGACAGCAGCAGCAGCCGCAGCGCTCACGCAGACATGCCAGGTGCCGTCTGGTCCTGAGGCAAAGGTGTCAATGCTGGCGACAGCCCAATCTGGATCGCTGCAGCCAAACCCATCTCAGGCAAACAGGCAGCTGCATTTTCAGGCGCTCTTGGAAGATGCATCACTTGTTGATGCTCCATCAAGCAGAGAAGCCATAGCAGCCGCAGCAGCGCCAATGTCAGCTCTTCTGCCAAGCATGCGTTTGCAAACCACAGGCAAGCTGCTGCTGCCAGCTACAGGAGCACTCCTCCCAATAAAATATGTGCAGACAACCTTGCCAGCTCCACCAAGTCAGCAAGAAGGGACAGGCACAGCAGCAGCAGCAGTGCAAGACGGGCCAGCAGCAGCAGCAGCAACATTGCATTTGCCATCAGCAAGGCTGCCGTCCCTGCACACATCAGCACCAGCTTCTCTTGAGATCCCAGCTAGGGTTTCTCCTGAATCACCACCTGTGGCAGGTGCATCAAGCCCCTTAGGCCCAGCTCGTACTTCAGATTCCTCACCACTTGGAGTAAAGCATCCACACGCAACTTTGCTGTCAGGGCAGAGCCAAACCTTCCAGACAAGTGGCATGTCCCAGACACTGCACGCACAAGTTTCAGCCAGGCCAACATGCTCAATGCTGGTGCCGCCTACACAGACAACAGGGATTCATTCCTTCTTTACACAACCCCAGAAGGTATCGCCGCTTTATGCTGAGATGACTAACAGAGTACCCACATCATCAGCTTCAGTAGCAGCAGGGGCAGCAGCTGCTGCAGTGCCTGATCAGCTCCCCTCTGCTCCAGCAGAGCTACCATCCAGTAGTGCAGCCAGAGGGACGGCAGCAAGGGTGTGCTTGCCGCCATTGCAAAGTCCCCCTCCAGATCCAGCAGTGCTGCCAACCCCATCTGTGTGTGCTACAGAGGCGCAAGGAACAGCAGCAGCATCGGTCCCTGAGCCAAGGCCAGCAGCAGCTATGCCGACCCTGGGAACACCACCACAGGCAATTTCAGCAAATCCATCATTGCAGGCTTACATCATGTCAGCAGCACCTGCCATCCCAAATGCAGTGCGTGATCCTGCTCTGAAGGAAGGCTCAGCAGAGTCACCTCCAAGGATGTCACCATCATCTGCAAATGTAGCCATGCCCGTGTGCATTACTCAAGTTGTACACAGGGTAAATGACCTGATGGGCCCGCAGCAGCAAACACATCATATCACAGAGGCTCAGGCAGCTCATCTGGATGAGGTCTTTGGAGATGTGGAGGTACTTCTAGACCTGGCCAACATGGATGATAAACCCCTTAACAGAGCTCTGCGCTGTGACGGGAAGCTGAACGCGGTGCAGATTGTGAGCATGCGGCGTCTGTTGCGCACCATCTCAAACCAGAGCAGCGCATAAGTATAAGTCAAATTGTACATGTAGACTCACACTGTAGTGGCAGCATCTGTCGGTCTTGCACTTGGTCTCTAGGTAGCTTGTATTTCTCATTCAAGAAACAAACAATGTGCCCTGTTTTTGACCAGGAATTGTCTTACAGTCACAACGAATTGCAGGGCATACTATAGCATCGTGCTAATCGCACAATTGTCAGTGCAAGTACATGCTATAGCACTAGCATTAACTTGGCAGTTAGCATGCAATTAGCATCGAATAGCATGAGTGCTACCACTGTATAAAGCCGTGCTAAGTAGGAGACATTTGCTATAGCACATTTGCTAGCTCGGTGAGATCTAGCATTGTGCTAGCACACTAGCACGCAAGCACATGCTAGCTGTGTATGCTAGCAGTGCTACCGTACTTAGTCTCCTGTTGCTGAATCTGAATGTGGCGTTTTAATGAATAATATATTTACATATATACGTATATTGATATCTCTGCATGCATGTTTACAATGAGCTCTCCGATGATCTAGTCATCATGTGGTTCACAAGACTGTGCATGCCATAATTCACATCAGCGTAATGGAGTCTTCATCTCAATCTGAAAGGCAACATTGCAATACCCAACCCAAAGACATCATTTACTGCCAGTACACCACATGACCACCTAATGAAAAAGCTGTGCAATATACATCTATCAGCACAACTCCAGGGACATGTTCTAAATAACAGTCACCAATGGTATCTTTTTAGACACACCAACACCAAAATCAACTGGACCGAAGCACCGCGGTGCAAGCTTGTACTGAATCTTGGGCTGTCAATGCAACAATTGTAGAAACTCAACTGCCAGATGTGCTTGTCTTCTCAGCTGTATTTGCTGCCATTGAAGTGGACTAGTCAGCTGCTTTGCCGGGATTGACATACTCACCATCAGCAGCTGCAGCAGCATTGGTTGCGGTATTGGCAGTGATGTGAATTGCCCTTTGCCTGCAGATCCAAAGCTGCTATCATTATTATGTATACTGCAGCTGGGTAGAACCAATCAAGGTTTCAAGATCAGCTCCAAAATGGTGCACCTTAGTCAGTCATGCAAGGAAGACCTGCATCGCTCAATAACAGCAGAGCATCGTCAAGACTGTTGCATACCGAATTGTGGTCCATCTGGAATCCAGTGTATGTGGTTGAGACCATGACGTTCTTCTCCCAGACTTTTGTCAGCTGAGGTGTGGCTGTGATAGGGGCTTGGGCGGCATCCTTACCAAGTGTGCTTGATTTTGCACAGCATGAACAGTATTGTTCTTGTCATCAGAAGCAACAAAGCCCTGCTGCTCATGACTTTGCTTCTTGGATAAAGAAGGGCGTATGCTTGGAAGGCAACACTCTCCTATCAGCACGATCCTCTGCACAGTACATGACAGACTTGATGTGGCATGCTTTCAGCAACAGCAGACTGCATAGGGTCGAGCTGAGAGAGCACAGCTAAGAGAGCTGCAGCCCTCACCAGCTTGATGCATCAGTGTTTCAAAGGCTGTCTGAAAGCCTTCGCAGGCCCAAAGTCCAGCTGGAGATCATAGGTTAAGTCTAGCCAGCTTTCAAAGTGGCTCAGGCGCACTCAGGTATGACTGCAGCTATGGCATGGGCTTACCCTTTGTTGATCAGATACTCCAAAGTCTTCAAGGTACTACGAGGTACAGGGACGGCCTTCAACAACAGCTGCGTGCCCGGAGCGGGCTGAACCATCGGACTTGTTGTCATTCTGTTCAGACGATGCTTGACAGCTGCTGGATGTTTCAAAGGTTCTTCCCAATCTGAAGGGGTTTGCTTCCGACTATTTCTTCACTTTTGCGAACAGGCTGAATAGCAAGCTGCTGACGCGTTTCACGGGGAGCTACAGGCTGTTGAGGTTTGTCTTTGAACAAAGATACCGTTGATGACAAAGCCAACTGTGCAAAACACTCCTGGTGGCGGGCATGTCTTGCAGCGACCTGCTTCTCGTACGAGAGTTCAGACTGTACTGCTGCGCAGATCTTGAAGCTGTAGATGCTGTACCTAGTTGCTCATTCGCTGACTCGACTGTGTTATTGGGGACGCCGGCGTAGAGGAGCAGGACAGCAACAACTATGCTGCTGTAGATGCTGTACCTAGTTGCTCATTCGCTGACTCGACTGTGTTATTGGGGACGCCGGCGTAGAGGAGCAGGACAGCAACAACTATGCTATAAACACATGCAACATATTTTAGATCCTCAGGCTGCTATTGCATTGCACCCCGCTGCTTCTGGCTCTGTCGCATGCACCCATCATTTGATAGCAGGCAGGGCTTGACAAACCGGACTGTTCATTCTGTGGGCACGATCTCGCTTTGAAATGACTGAACATGCAAGATTTGCGATCTGTTTTATGAAGCTCTCCATGCTGGCACGTGCCGTGAACTGTACTTTGTGGATTTTATGCTTGAGCCTGTGTACCAGCTTATGCAACACCTTCGCACTGGTTAGTCAGTGCTTAGAGAAAAACTCCGGTCGCTTAAGCTCATTTGACGAGCGCGATCGAGAGCTATCTGATCTTGCAATAGGCTTGGTGCCGCAGCCGACAACGTCCGCGCCATCTGCAAGGCCCTTTTCAAAGCTACAACAGCCTCGGTCAGAGGTTTCGAGGGCGTACTGGATTTTTGAAATGACGACCCCGACTCTCTGAAAGGTCAGGCGGGTTTGCGCACGTCAAACTCGTGCTGCACAGCTGTTGTTTCACCGGGCTTGACTGCAAGGCCTCAGTGTTTGTCGCCGCTCGCACGGTCGGCAGTCTGTCTTTCATTTTGTGCCCTTGGGGTTGAACGCGCAACAGACCAAATCGGGAGCGGATTGGGCGTTTCAGCAACTGCTCACTCTGATAAGTTGAATCTTAGTGGAACACGGGCGTCTGTAGGTAGACCACCTGTAATTTTGACATGCATCGGGTTCCCACGGGATCTGCACCGTCCGCAGACTCCGTCTCGAAGCTTCCTGGATGGCAGCAGCTATCCGGAGACGAGCAACAGCAGCTCGTTTCTCTGATGCAGAATCCCGCAGCTTTCTCCCAGCTACTTGCTCTGCAGCAAGCCATGCTAGGCTTCCAAACCCCTGGGCCAGTGGCGTCCGCAAGTACAGTGGCTCCACTCACTACAAGTCTGCGCACGAGTCATCCTGGCAGTCTTGAGCAGCAAGCACAGAGGATGTCTCAGCTCTCACAAGCACAGTCCTCATGCTATCCTGCACAATCAGCTTCGGCGCAGTGTGTTGCTCAGCTGCAACGGCCTTTGCCTTCACCTCCTCAGTTTGACAGATCTCTGCTGCAAGCACCATTGCCATCTTGGGCTACAGCGCCAGCATGCAACAAACCAGCCAACGCCCTTGCTGCACAAACCAATGCTCACCAGCGCTCCCGCTCTGGCTTTGACATGCCTTCAGCACCAATAGCAGATTTCAGCAATGATCTTTTCAGGAGCCACAGCCTAGGGACACACTTTGGCAGCAACGCTTTGCCTGCAGAGCTTTCAGCAGAGCTGTCACTCAGGGCCAGCTCTATGCCAGGATCTTACCAAGACATTGCTGCCCGCCTGCACCTCAATCGCGCAGGCATTACCACCGCCACCACCAGCATGATCCCAGTCATGTCACAAGAGTGGTTGGTCATTCCCTTTGGCACAGCCCAGCAGCTCCTGCCAGTGTACGCTGGTGATGTTTTGGCAGAACCAGATGGCAATGCTGTTATGCTGATAGATGAAACAGGCCAAAATTGGCCCATGAAGTGCATATACAGCAGGTGTCTATACATACCTTATGTCCTGACTGGAGCACATTGTTGCCTTGTGCTTACCCATCGTCCCATTGCCGCGCACAAACTCTGGCTTACTACATGTTTGTGCATCCACTTTCTACAAACGTCACAATCAACCTTGCAGTTGTGCTTACACAAGCAAACTTGATGTTCGAGTCATTACAAGTGACTGGCATATCAGTGCTTTACACTGTGAGCGCAACAGTTGGCATCTGCAAGAGTTGTCAGCACCCAGAAGTTATCAGCATGGTCATGAGGCACAGTGCCAATGCATGTTGCTGCCAAGCAATCCTGACACTCTGCTGGGCTTGCTGTAGGGCAGAGGGCCGTTTCCAGCTGAGCGATGGGTGGAAGCCCTTTGCACAGCACTGGAATCTTGGTCATGGAGAGCAGCTGCAGCTCAGCCGCTGCTTTGTCAGTGGGGGCTGCATCTGGCTAGATGTCAAGATCCTGCAGCACAGTCTCAATGGTGCGCCTATTGCAACTACACAGGCCTGTTGCGAGCACGAAGCATTTCAAGCATGCACATGTGCATACAGTGAGCATGACGCTGTTGATATTTTGCACCTGTGAACTGGCTTTGACAAGCAGCTCGCTCAGTGAACGACGCATTGCTCAAATTTGCTTTGAGCTAGTTGTCTCTGGTTCCTGCCTTTCCACCTTCGCTGAATCATTGATTGTCTGACTGATCGTCTGCTAAAGTCAATCCTTCCAATCAATCTGGAAGGTCATGCACAGTGACAATGCCCTAGGTTGCTTGACAATGTCAGGGACTAGTCTAGTAACATCTTCACTGACAGTTTGCGTGAATGCAGCAGGCAGTGAGGGATGCAGCAAGCGCAAGAGAGAAGAAGGTGGCGCATACACTGACTCACAGTCTCACATGCCTGCTTGGGCTGCCCACCCTTCTGCTCAGGCCCCTGCCCAGAGCCCTCAGGCCCCTGCCCAGAGCCCTCAGGCTCCAGGGGCAATGTCAGAGGAAGCACCAGCTACATACTTAGCCCAGTCAAGTAAGTAAGGGCCGACTGCATTACAGGTTGATGTGATGACTCAAATGACATAAAAGTGCACTCCACTGAATAGCATGCATGCGACTATACTGTCAGCCTGTAGGAATGAGCTAGCATTTGAGGTTTCCGGTCAGTATTTGAGATTGATGGTCAGCATTTGAGGGTATCGGTCAGCATTTGAGGGTATTGGTCAGCATTTGAGGGTGTTGGTCAGCATTTGCGGTTGTCAGTCAGCTTCAGCTTGAACTGCCAGGTCTGAATAGCCCACTCTCAGCATGACTGATTTTTTTGGTCTGGTGACATTACATACAATGTGCACACAGACAGCCATGCACATGTCAGGCATCAACATATATGCAATGTAGTGCATACATCATTTTATCTGGCATCACATGCAATCACAAGAGAATTGCTGGGCTGCAGGCCATGTTGAAAGGCAGGCTGAGCCATCCAGGGCCCCTGCAGCCAAGGGCCCTATCATTTCAGTGAAGCGCCTCATCTCATGCCCTACTTATTGCAGCCGGCTGCATGTGAACCAACACATGGCTGAGCACCTGCTCCCTCTGCTGCCTGAAGCATCCAATGTCAAGGTATGCTGTGCTGGTTATCATCGCTGCTGCGCTAATGCTTCTTTGTCGATGTTCCTTTGCGTGCTTTGTCACTGATCGGTTCTCATTACCATTTACTATGGCCAACTCTCCGCTATAATGCATACACGAATCCAGATTTGGCATCTCAAAAAAGCATGCCAAGGTCACCTAATGCTGCTTTTGGCATCTCTAACAGCACCACAGATGAATTGTACCTAAATTATAGAGATGACTTGGGATCTTTTGGGAGATGCCAAAAGTAGCAATGGGTTGAACTCATCTGCAGTGCTTCTTGCTCATCAGAGCAGAGGCAGCCAAGCTGTAAAAGCTCGTCTGTACACTTTGACCTTGCTCACAGCACTTGTGGCTGAGGCAGAAATAAAAACCTATCAAGCCTTGTCTGCACAATATGCAGCAACATGCCTTTCTCAGTGCCTGAGTCGTTGATTACTGTGTCAACGCAATCAAAGCTGAAATGTGGGTGCTGTTTTTGCAGCCGCCTCTGCCATATGTCTACCAGTCCCTGTTCAAGCACAAGGTCAAGATAGTGGACGAGAACGGTGAGGCTTGGACAGTGCAGTATGAAGGCTTTGTATCAGCAGCCCAACGCCACTACCGCTTCACAGCTGGATGGACTAACCTGGTCAAACAAAAGGGAATCAAAGTTGGTAAGGCCCTGACTTCCCCCCAGACCCTGACCTGCTGCACCCTTATGCACATACCCTCCCTGATGTACCCTACCTTGACCTATCCTAAGGTATCTTGTCACCTAACCCTCAGGATTATGTAACCATTGTAAGACCACAATCGACAAAGCAGGCTGCATGAGGTTGAGTGTGTCAATCAGGACTGATGTACGGCTGTGGCTGGTATACTGCTGCACTCTTTACTTGTTGGCCCACAGCATCAATTGTCTGACAAGTGGCTTGAAAGACATGGTAGGAATGGCAGTACAGGCTTCATATGCGATGGTGCATTGCCACAGTCAGCGCCCAAACAGTGAGCTGTACAGTCTTTACATTGCGCAAACCTGCATGTACTGAATGGAGCTTTGTCTGCTGCACATGCTGACATTGTGTGCTGGTGACATGCTTTGCCAGATGGAGCAAATGGCATGCGTGGCTGCTGTCTGCAGGTGATGCAGTCATTCTGGAACGCTGGACTGAAGACCGTTTCAAGCTGCAGATGCACATCATCAGAGACGCCTCTGAGGAGAACGTTGCAGCAGTGACTGGCGCCAAAAGCAAGGCAAAGCGTGGCACAGCGCGCGCAGCAGGGCCACGAGTCACCAAGCCTAGATCTCCCTCCAAGCGATCTCCACGTGGTGGCGCCATCTGCAGTCCAGCTGCACAGGGTCAAAGTCCCATGAACGGCCCCTCTGGTCAGGGCTACAGCCCCAGTAGGGGCAAATCATCTGCTCTTGAAGCCTTGCATGATGCGGCCCTGCTGTGCGCTAGTCCATCATCTCTTCCATCCGGCTCACAGATGGCACAAGTCGCTTCTGGCGGGACTTTGGCATCAAACATGACTCTGGCACAGCCCATGTCACATGGCAGGAGCATGGTGTCAGCTGCGGCTGTTGCAGCAGCTGATGCTGCTGCTTTGAATCTGGAGGATCCTAAATTAAGTACGGCCGGTGACATCAGGGCTGAAGAGGATGGCTATGCTCAAGAGCAAGGGCGTGCTGCATTTGGTGACAGTAGCCTAGATAGGATCAGCAACAGCATTTCGAAAGGTGTCAGCTGATACCACAACAGGCAAGTACAGCACATGCCAGATGTATTGCAGAAGTCTCTGTGTGACTGCATGGCTTCTTCACAGCTGATCTGTGTCAATGGTATGGCGTCAGGCAAGTCACAGCACAAGCAAGACTTGTCATACAAGCGTGTGCATGAATACAGAGCTCATGCAAAGCAAGCTCTCATTGTCACAGCATGTAAAGGCCCACAAGCATTTTGTATAACGACGTCACAATCATGATTTTTGCATGATTGCACTTGCAGGTAGTACAAGGTCTGCACAGTGTTGCTGCCACTGCAGACTGAAGCAGGCGTAATTTGGCATAACAAATGTACATACACCAAGCATCACTTCTAGCACATCCCCTGTGTCAAGCATGCTCAGCTGCAATGTTTTGGGAGGTGCTGGTATGCAGTGTATACATCTTTTCCAGGCAGAATGCTAGGCAGGCAATCTCTGTTGCGTTTCTTTGGTCAAGCTTGTGGAGCAGCTTCTCTGGCTGGTTATGCAGATCTTTTGCTCGTGTTTCTGCAGTGGGTGTGCATTGCTTAATAGCACTGTGGGTTCAACAGGCAAGGTCGCTGGTGTGAATCTTAGTCTGGACATTTCTGCGCTGGTTCTGTATATTTTGCACGTGCTTGCATTGGCTGGCACTTTAATTGTTGTTGCTTCTTGTTGTTGTTGGCTTGCCACTCATGTGCAAAACTTAATGCACACTTGGTAGGCAGTTGTCTGTGCCTATGCAGAAGGTTTTCCCAGCTGCTGATCGTCAAGTATACAGTCCCCCCCCTCCCCCCCAACCCCCCCTTATTAAGTCAGTCATTCAGCTTTAGTATAGGACTCTTGGAACTGTAGTGTGTGTTGACAACATGTTACACTTAGTATGATGGCTTACTGCTGTCTGTAGACTTAACTCTGAACGGTCCTTTATTTTAATTTTTAGCTGCTGCGTAGCCAGACCTCGACATGCATGCAAAGATAATATATGTCGAGAAAGGGGTCGGTATCAGGATCTGAGTTGAATCTTATGCGCTGCGGTATGTTGCTTAGTGGGCATTAAGGCCTAAGTGCTAACAGTCTTTGCAAGCAACATTTGAAGTTGTCCGTAGCACAATTTCAAAAAATGTCAGCTTGAGCAAATTCATGTCTCTGACGTCTGAACTCATGTTTCTAGACCAACCTTTCATTCAAACTTGCCCAGCCTGTGCTGTATCAGCGCTGCCTGTATCATCACCCTCCCTTGTGAAGCTGCAGTCCTCCTGTGATGGATGCGCATGTCCGAGACAACATTCTGTCGGGGTGTCCGCAGGCAAATCCAGGCCTGCATGCCGACACACCGCGCGTTGCTGCATCTCTGCAGACGCTGCCGGATGATCTCTTTGCCGCTATCACAGCACTGTTGTTGGCGCCTCCAGACAGGATGTATAGCCAACTCGGAGCAGCCCGTGCCGTCGCGTCTCTTGGGCAGACAAGCCATCACTTCCGGGTTGCCATGCAGCGTGTATGGCCGGTGAGACGAAGGGTCGGGACCGCCTTCAGCTGCTGCAGAATGATCAATGAATGCAATTCTATATCGCATTCATTTTGTCGATGTAGGAGCTCTTGGAGATGTGCAACGCGAACAGCACAGATCAGTACAAAGCATCCCTGCCTGAGATAAAGCTGGACACAAATTCAGGCAGACAGAGGGAGCTGCAAAGTGCACGCCAAGTGAGACATAAAGGCTTTGTTGGAACCAAGACAGTGCATGATGCTGCACTCTGTAGCTTTGCTAGACAATTCAGCTTTGCTCAGTTGTCTCAGTGCTCACTGTTTCAGGTGTGTCCTTGCTGATCACAGGCAGAGAAGAAGGCCAAGGTTGCAGAGCAGCACGCTTTTGCAAAGGCATCAATGACATCATGGCTTGTAAAGCAAAAGTGCCTATTGCCTCGCACAATTCCTTTCGGAAAGTCCTTAGCTGAGCAAGCAAGGCTGAAAAGCATGGGTGACCTGCTTGCCACAGCACTCAGACCCTGGGCATGTCTATGTATTGGTCTAAAGGATGCTCAGACTCACTTTCTGCTGAGCTCAAAGGTAGCTGCATGTCTTCCTGCACTTGCACATATGTGTACACAGCAAAGTCTTTCTCAACATGGCCAAGCATTTGGCATTGGCGTGCTTCAGTCTATCACATCATTTTCTGTATGCATCTTGTATGCTTACCCACGTCCTCATCAGTATGCCTGCATGCTTTGAGTTAAGACTCATAGCATCTCCATCCCTTGCTCGCTCCCTTGCTCACTCACTCACTCGCTCACTCGCTCACTCACTCACTCACTCACTCACTCACTCACTCACTCACTCACTCACTCACTCACTCACCAAGAAGGGCTTGTTTCAGGACACGGAGGGCATTTCTGCTGGTTTGAAAAGGCGACAGAAATCGCAGGTGGCCCACCCACACAAGGTCTACGCTCTTCAGGATGTGCAAGCAGCAGCTTGCAGGTTGTACACTGATGCAGCAGGTGAGGCAGAAGTGGTGCTGCAATGGAGGCATCAAGTGAATCTGCTTTGCTGGCTTGTAGTTTTGGTTGTGAGCCTTGTACACTAGTCTTTTACACAGAACAGGCGCATCATCTTGGCCATGACCATGCTTGCCTTCGTGTGACTGCATGTGCTATACCATGGATGTACCATGACACAACTAGCTGGCATTACCATGGCATTGCATGCACATTTGAACTTGTTGTGCCTGCAAGAGATCAGAAGCAATCCTGATATGTGGCATGGTGTGCCTGCATGTTTTCACAGCTATTCATCATTTCATGTTGAGACTTTTACAAAATGGTTGCAGGTCTCAAAGCTGCAGCGGAAGCACATCAGCGAACAAAGGCTCAGAAACAGGCTGACGCTGTAGTGAGGCGTGCTAACGCTGCACAAGTGGCAGAGCACCGACGCAAGAGACTGCTGGTGTGTACCCTGCTGCAACACCTGCTTGTCTGCTCAGCAATGACATTGAGTTCTGCGACTGCTCATCAATGTTGTTGCCCATCTACAGACAACTTTGACGGTGATAGTGCTGAGCTCAGGTCCTGTTAACCAAGTCAAAATACTGTCTGCAAAGGCTCTTGCTTCTGCACATGTACCACATAAGTAGGCAGCAGTCACAGACCAACAGTGTGCTGGCACATGCCCCCTATTAAACAAGTTTGATCTTGTGCTGGAGCTGCCTATTTGCATGACTGTTGAAATGCACGCCTGGGCAGCCTGGTATAACAGTTGGCTTCTCGTACAGTTCCTGCCGAAAGGTGTAGTGTTTTCTCTCTTTCTTTTCTTGAGATACACTCAAATGCAATGTCAGCAAGCACAGCATGGCCATTGTTGCAGCAGCAGCAGTCACATGCTTGACAATGTACAGGCTTTGTTGCCAGAACACCCTCTGAAAGACCCCAGAGAAGAGGGGGCCTTTATGGGGCCTCTGGAGTCTTGGGTCCTAGAGGAGGCGGTTGCAGCCTACACAGGGACTGGGCCCTCCTTGCAGGCCGCCCTGGACATCTACAAGCGCAATGTCTTCCTTGCGGTAAGAAGAAGAAAAGAAAAGAAAGTTCTCCGCTTTTCTACGGTCATAACGGGCGCCTCCTAAGGCGGCAGCAGAGAGCCTTCCTTGCGGCAACATGAAAGCTTCCTGGGTGTGGCATTTGAACGCATGCTGTGAAGTTCTACAAACTAATTGAGGCTGCTGCAGCTTTCCAGGACTGTCCTCACAATCCTTTGTGAGCTCACTCAGTGCAATAACAGCTTGTTTGCATTCACTTGCCAAGCCTCTGTTTTGACGATGGACCAGTTTTATGCATGGTCATGTATCAGAGTTGCATTGTGGTCCAGAAAGTCAATGCATGGGACACTCAGACACAGATTTAGAAGAACAAAAGTTGCAATCCTCTTGGGAGAGTGGGCGTGAGTTTGAACCCAACTCGTTACAGTGTGTGAGTGAATGCGTCTGTGTGCATGTGTCTGTGCGCCTATTTGCGTGCCTGTTGCTGCCTTGAACCAGCTGAGGCGTATGCTTACTCACAGGTAGAAGGCTGGAGATTCCGAGAGACATTGAACGATCTCAGAATGGATGTAAAATACCACAAGAAGTGGAATCCGAAGCGACAGAAGCAAGGTCAGCCATCCCAAAGGCCTGTATTTGAGCCGGAGCCTCACCCCATAGGACTCACTGAGGCCGAGTTGCGAGCTGCAGCTGGTGAGTACACTGTGTTGGTTGTGTGCGCTATCAGGATCTTCCCATCGAGATGCATAAGCCCACGTGCTCTGAACAGGGCCGACAGAGCCTGTGAGGACCATATGTCTCATGTAGCATCGCTGCTGTATATACATGCTATATATACATGCTATATATGCTCTATATATATAGAGCAACTCGTGCAGTTGCTCTTTCATGGGCACAATAATTGACAAACAGCTGTGCATGCATAGCGGTCTTGCAAAGTTGATGTAAAGCATGATACACTGTTGAGAACTGGCATCATGGCCTTGACAAAGCAGCTGTCATCCGAGGTCTGCCGGCAAACAGCCATGCCAAGCCTGTGTTGCCTCTCTGACTGTGGCAAAACATGGACAACCCAGAGCGTGGTCATCACTAAGTTGGGCATTGGCACACTGTAGACCCGACATGCTGAGAAGCTTTTGACAACATGAGCTGACTGTTTGCAGAGAGGGAGTGCATTTGGGATTTGGGAATGAAAAGGGGGCGCATGGATCCAGCAAGAAGACCTTCACAGTCACACGCAGAGGATGTGGCAGAGCTCCATGCCAACGCCTTCCAGAAAGTCCTTGACATGCCAAGCCTCCCTAATGGTTTCAGGAAGCAGGTAGCTGACTCACAATACCCAAGAAGTTGCTGCCAATGCTCAGATGCACAGTGTCTCCTAACGTGCTCAAAAGCCCAATAACGCTGACTGCTGGAAACAGAGTTTAATGCGTTGTTGTCTCACCTCACACTGCCAATTGTATGGCTGGACATCAAACACTTAAGGCCAAGCTTGCACGCGCGACACAACACATCTACTAAAAGGTGGGGAGTTGCAATTCCCAAATTTTGCAAGTTTGGGTTTAGAGTAACTCCATGCAGCCCGCCAAGGTTGAGGTCCAAGTGATCTGGCAGCACGTTTTGGTAGAAGGGTGATCAGCCAAATGACGATCACAGATTTGCATATAGTCGCAGGTATTCACAGACACGCACTGTCAAGCAATGGGGCCAAAGCAAGCTATGAGGTATTGAACTTGCTGCAGGTCACAGGCATGATGTCTCAATCAAATGAGGATCGAATGAAGGAGCACTCTGCCATCCAAGTCATCACTGAAAGGTGCAGCAGACAAAGCATGGCAGATACATTGCATGATGTAGGTTACAAAGTGGGGATGGGAATGTGGAACTCCTTGGTTGGAGATGGGGAGTTGTACCATCACTACTATCCCAGCGACATGGATGACTTTTGAGCAAAATGGCTTTACAAGTACAAGGATTTGCAAGTGAGATGTGGATCCATAAGTCAGTGTTGCTGCCAAATGTATAGCTGTACCTGTGCATGCTGTGAAACAGATGAGTCTGTGTCGTGATTCAATGGCACGACGGTGCATCATGTCTAGTTTCTCAACTTGGCACAACTGAAAATTTTGCTGTAGACTCGATGCCGGAAGACAGGCCATAGAGTGCTGATGTGCACAGAGTAGAACTGCTTGGTAACATGTATGTCAGAAGAGACACAGCAATGTAGTGTTGCTGTGTGTTTTTGGTTCCTGCTAGGAACGTCCTAATAAGTAATGGTGTGATTTCTGTATTTGTTTAGTATGTTGCTTGGATCGAATCCAACCTTGCAATGACAAAGAGCAATTCCAAGTTTTTGCATCCAGGTGTGCTGACAACACTGTGTCCATTAAGTTATTGTGCTGCACTGAAGGCATGAGCATGCTGCACTCATTTATGTCAACACATTTCTGTCCATGCATCAAAGCAACTTGCAGCAAGCCAACCCCATGCAAAGCTACGAGCAGGTGGGGCAGGTTGCTGTGCAAGTAGTGTGGACCGCAAAAATCATACTTAACTTGGCGCCATGTACCGCCCACCTGCCTGCAAACGATTCTGTGTAGCAATACAACCTCCTTGAGTGATCAGGATCCAGACAGTCAACAGGGGCTTGAGAGCAGGAGACCGTGTCGGTACGTCTCAAGACTTGAATACTGGAAGAGTGGTAAGACTCCTTTAGCCAGTCAACAACTCTGATCGGAGCAAAAGGAGGTGCAAGCTAAGCTAACAAGTTGAATCACACTAAACTTGGTGACGCTGCAACGAGCTTTCGACTTGTTGGCTTAGCTTGCACCTTCTTTTGCTCCAATCAGAATTGTTGACGTCATTCAGTCGTATCAAACTCAGTATCAGTGGCCTCCAGACAGACGTGATCTGTTGGCACCACAAGCCCCGGCAAAGGCCGAAGCAAATGCAACACGTCTAATCAATTTATCCTTTGCAGCCAAAAAGGTAGAACTGCACATGAAAGCAGTACCGGTACTTGTGCTGCACAATTTATGCACAGCCTATCGGAGAAGGAAGACGAAGCGGTGCTTTGAGCTGAGACTGGAACTACTCCTCTTCTTCCAGAGTCTCAAGCTGTGTTGTAATCGGTTTTACCCCTGCATGACATTCCGCTGCGGAAGTTCCGCCTTTTCGTGTTTGACGAGCTGACTTGCTCATCATCGGTGGCACTTCAGTGTCAAGCACTGCATTGTTACAGCTGGTAGGCTTGTGCAAAGGACGGCAGTTGCCGTCCATCGCTGAGAGCACGTCTTTTCGCGGAGCAGAGGGTCGTATGAGCAGCGCTGTACGGCATCCAAGAGAGGACAGTCAGGACGTGATTGTATTAGATGGCGACGACGAAGCACCTGCATTTAAACAGTCCGAGGTCAGTTTGACTAGGCTAAGGGCACACTAGCACGCCTGGCACGCTCTTCGTCTACCTGCCAATCTTCGGAGCACAGACTATAGATAGCACAGATGACAATACTTATCCTGCAGGCAGGGCCATCTGCAAGACCAGGAGCCACGCCTGCACCAAGGCTAGCTGGTATGCTGTTGTCTGACCACGCACACAGTCCTTGTCCTTCTTGTCGACACATACCATGGTAGAACTTGTAGCATCTCATGACCTTTGACCTCTGGCACAGGCAACAAAAGGAGCAGGAACACTGATGCATCCAGACGGCGCAGTTTGAACAGATATGTAAGGCCTAGTGACAACAGAGACAAATCTGCTGATGGCAGTAACACCATTGGGTACTTTAGCAATATGTTTCATCAGCGGATGTGGTTGTATACAGGTCTCAACAAATGAAGATGTTGTGGACTTGACCACAACACTCAGCACGGCCTCTGTGCCTGTGCCTGCGCTCAGTTCAGCGCAAAACAATGACGACATCTGTATAGTAGGCTCTGATACCAGTCCAGCTGCAAAACGGCGCAATATAGCTGTAGCAAAGGCACTGGCAGCTCACAGGAAGCTTGGTCAGCAGATAGTAGCCAATGCACATCAAAGTAGTGAGCCAAAGGAAGTGGAAACAAAACCAAAGTGTGGAATTTGCCTTGATGAAATGAAGGAACCAGCATGTGGTAGCTGTGGGTAAGAACTAATGACCATTGATCACCCTTGATCTCCTGACCTCTTATCTCATGATTGTGTGATCATTCATCACAAGTGTGCTAAGTGAGTCGCTCTCATGTATTTGTACATGCGTTCTATGGCATATATGTCAGCTTTCGTGCTTCCATAGGTCTGCCTTGCTGAGCACATACGCAGGCCTGTTTGGTCTTGACTCAACATCTTAAGCATGCTCAATGTGCTGCAGGCATGTCTTCTGCAAGCCTTGCCTCCTGTCCTGTCTGAAAGCAACCAAGAAGTGTCCAACATGCCGGAAGACGCTGCAGCCTCGAACAGTACACAGGATATACCTCAGCTGACAATGATGCTACTTGCACTTCCTTTCAGGAAATGGAACTCAGATGCACAGATTTGTAGAGCCAGGTGAAATGCCTGGATGCATGCTACTCAGGACAGTGCTTCTTGCGCTTCAAATTCTGCTTTTTTGGTGTGATAGCATTGCATCCTTTGTTTCATACTACTTCAGCTTTATGACCCAACAAATGAGGTGGACTGCTTGTTTAAGTGTATGTTTCATGCAATGAATGCTGCTGATTTGCTTGTGGTGCTCGTAGACTGTAAACTACTGGATTGCTGGCTGAGTGTGTGTGCAGAGTAAAGCCGGTCAAGCATAGCCACATGCCCCAGGCAGCAGCTTGTCCAGCCAGGAGTGTCTGAACATTATGTTTTGAATCTCCCATTCTTGTTGTTGGTGATGCACCTGTACATCTTTGTCGAAGTCATGCACATTTGCATCATATGTTGCATAATTGTAGTCCTTGCACGCTAACATACTTCAGCGCTGTCGGTCACAGCACAATTAAATTTTACCTCAAACTTTGTTGCCATCCGTGAGCAGCCGTATAGATGTAGCAGGTTGCCAGCTGAGTGCAGCACCAGTATTACTGACCTACTGAGTGCACTAGCACAACAATGTCATTTGAAACGGTTACCTGTTGTTCGTGCACAGCAACACATTCCTGCAGGTGTTGCAGCCAAGCTAGAGCATCAAAGTTTTGTCTGCTAGAGTCATGTTATTGAAAGCAAGTTTGTATCGCTGGACAACTTGCGTATTCTCCTTATCTGCAACTTCAGAGCCATTTCCACCATTCAGGCACGACCAACTCACAGCAGCCTCAGACAACCAGGAATGCCATAATACCTGAGAATGAGCTGTGAATGGCTCAGATGGCAAGATCGTGAAGTGTCAGGCTGATGCTGGGACTTACCTAAGAAGCCCCTGTGCTGCCAACAGACGGCTTGGCCAAGGTCACAAGCCTGTTGGGGAATTGTACATCCTGACTGCATCAAGACATATGATTGCTGACACGCCAAATGCCATCACAAGACCTCAAACAGGGAACCGCTGAGGCCAGCGAACTCTACATTGACAATCTGAACATGCACCGCGTTCAGTGTGGTCAACAGTATCAGAGTTTCAAGCTGAAATGGTTACAACCATGCATCATATAGCTGCTTGATGCATGAGCTGCCTCATGCACAGACACATAGCCGCTGACAGCAGCTGCACTGATGCTAAAGCAATAACCTCTGCTGAAACTGCATCTGCTTGAGCTGGCTGAGATGAGCTGTGTCTGAGCTGCAGCTGAGCGGCCTACTATGCTATACAAGCAGGTGATCTACAAGCCCAACTTTGTTCTCCTCCAGTGTCTTCTCTTTGCATTGTACCTGCATCACATCAGCTGGACCATAAGTCAACAACTTCTTGAGGCTGTACTGTTCTGGCACAGAGCAATTACTGTGTCTGGGTGGCATTCACCCTTCAAAAATCCAAAGCTGAAGCTGCAGCTGCTGTTGCTCACTGATTGCTGAGCAAGACAGGTATATACCTGATTTTGTTTCCTGTCCTGAACCTGATCCACTGAGGGATAGGTCTGTTTTGCTTGGCCTTCTTGGCCAAGACCCGCTTGATTTTGAACGTCTTTTGCGACGGCTGCACACA
>JAABUP010004533.1_pt1 | contig 22540 bp, 22 predicted proteins | sample 5559201 | NCBI WGS metagenome assembly JAABUP01 (sample SAMN10711887, study PRJNA513373) | rock metagenome | isolation source: Antarctica rocks | place: Antarctica | reverse complement strand
AAGAAAAGCAGCGTTGCGTGAAGTATGGATAAGGTATGCTGTTGACGACCCTTGCCCCGGCGCCAAACCCTATAATCGGAGGTAGAACGGAGAGAAAATGTCGTAGCACATCACATCTACCAATAAATACATCGCAATTGTTCTCCACCCACACGGCCCGGCGTCAACATCATCTATCCATTCACAATCTCGCAGTCTCCACCCTCCCTCCTCCCGCTTGCCTCAATTCCCTCGCCACCCCCCTCGAGATCCAATCACTAATCGCCATGTTCGTCACCATCGGATTGACCCCACTCGCGCTCGGAAACACGCTCGCGTCCGCTACATACAATCCCTCCGTGGCCCAGACCTTGCCCTTGGGATCGACGACGCTGCTCTTCGCGCTAGTTCCCATCCTGCAAGTGCCCATCTGGTGCGCGCTGCCGAAGCTCGTGTCAGGCGTGTGTAGGCCTTTCTTTTTGATTTCGCTTAACCACGCTTGGAATTTGTCGTCGTTGATGCCGGAGTCTTGGGCGCCGGTGGGGAGGGGTTCGCGCTTGAAGACCGGGGAGCCTTCGGTCACGGTGAAGATCTCGGAGGCGCCGGCGACGTAGTTTATTTTCGCCAGCGCGAGCATGCCTTCCATGATGTGTTGTTTGTCAAACGCACTAGGTGTGTACGCGATACGTACTCTTCCGTCGACGGGGTCTGGGTAGACGCGGCCGGAGTCACGATCGCGTGCGAGGGAGATGAAGCCGGTCATGTGTTTGAATTGAGCACAGCGGAGTTTGTAGTCGAGACCGCCGAGCCAGGGCTGGAAGGTCAACCACCAGCCGGGGAGCATGGTGATGGTCTCAAGTTTCGCGCCGTGACCGTGGCCGTCGAGGTTTTCGAACTCGCCGCAGACGGAGGTTAGGATGCCGCCTTCCCAGGGGCGGACTTCTTCGGGGTATATGGCACCGATGAGATTTACTGCGTTCAGGGAAGTTAGAAGAGGCCCTTATTTCAATAGAGATATCGGGAGACTGACCTGGGTGTAGATAGAGGTTCCGTCCAATTTGAGGGTTCTTCAGGCCGCTGCGGAGAAGTAGCAGTGGACTCTGCAATGTCCCGGCGGATACGATGACTCTTTTAGCTTTGATGATGACTTGTCTCTTAGTTCTATCGGACCCATTGACACCCCTATTACTGTCCCTTGAAGTCCACAACCCTTGGACTCCTACCGCAACTTTGCGTCCGCCTGTCTCATCGAAGATTATTTTCTCGCAGTTAAATCCTTCAATGAAGTGCGCTCCAGCCTTCTCGGCATCGGGTAGCCATGACACCACCGGCCCTTGCTTCTCTGCAGCTCCGCACCCCAAGGTGCAATATCCGCAATAGTGCTTGTTGCCACCGGTGTTCTGAGGGACCGGTTTCGCGTTGTAACCCAGTTTTCTCGCGCCTTCAAGAATCACCTTGTTGGCAAAGTTATGTTCGATATGGTCCGTGGAGACGCCCATTCGATGACATACACGGTCGAGGCAGTTTTGGTATTCGGAGGAGGTGAAGAAAGGTAGACCACGCTCTGCCCATTCGCGGCGGACGAAGCCTTGAGTCTGTAAAGATGCAGACCAATTGACTGTGCCGCCTCCGCCCCAGGCTTGACCAGCAATTACCGAGATGCTATTGTCGTCCGAGGGATCAACACCGCCATTCATGAAGAGGTGAATACCTGCGTCGGCCTCCGACATTGGCAGGTGCTCTGAAGGAAAGTGATAGGCCTTCTCCACAACCACCACGCGATGACCAGCTTCAGCGAGGTTCTTCGCACAGACACCACCACCGCAGCCACTGCCGACAATTACGACGTCTGTTTCGATGACTTCAGGCTCCGAGCCCGGTGGGAACTGCACAAACTGATAATCGAAGCCTTTGCCTGGCTTTCCATGAACCGGAATACGGGGGAACCCCAAGACTGAACCAATTGTTGGGCTGGTCTTCAACCACACTTGCTTGAGGAGAAAGCTAAGGGCTTTATATGTTTGACGCAAAGGTGCAAGGTAGGATTCAGCCCAGTTTCGCATAATTTGCTGGCGTATATGCACCGGTTGGAGGTGGAAAGAGGTGGTGTATCCTGTTGTGAGAAGACAACCAGCGCGTGTACTACGGAATAATCAGTAGTGATGGAAGCAGGATATACCGGAAACGAGGACGTACTCTAGGGCAGTCAATATTAGAGCAATGCCCTTCCTGCCATCTTCTCGTACATATTCTCCAAGGGTTCGGTGAACCAGCTCCTTGTACCCAGGGACGGAGCTCGCATTCTCATTCAGATACAGCCGCGGAAGATCGGCTTCCGCATCTCCTGGTATTGCTTCCTTGAGCTTCTCGACCGCCACAGTATACTCTGAAGCTTCGATTCGAAAATGTGTGGTAGAGCTCGAGGCACTTGAGACTTCTAGAGATGGGATGATAGTATCCGCTATGGCCATCAGGGTAGTCCACTGCGATTGAGTGAGGACCTCCCCTTCTGGCGGTGGAGGCAATGGGCTCGCCAGCGGTGCAAGCACATCCACTTGTGCCGAAGTCATGGTAATGGTCCCGTGCGAAGCGTGGAGGCGTTTTTCTGAGCTCTTCACGCTCGCAGGCGACTAGATTTGACGGTCAATTGGACAAAGTCCTCTTCTCAAAGTACCCTTGGAAAGGTCGCTCGTTCTCCGTATTCGTAATGGCGGCTCCGTACGAGTACATGCGGGTAAATGAGAGCGAGAAGAGAACGGGCCAGGGACACTAGTCCTGAGCAACAGATGTTGAAGTGTTAATTGCGCAAAGAATTGAGGATAAATCTGAGCAGTGTTCCTTCACTGGGACAGTAGATGAAGCAAACAACGAGGCGAATGTGGGATCGACTATGCTGTAGGTATGTATGCGGTCAAGACGATTCGGGCCTGGCCGAGGCTCAGGAGCATCCAAAGATTGCGGGGGGTGAGACGCCACATTCTGCCACAGAACATAATCTCCATAAAGTACATGTACATTTAGAACAAGATCATCTCTAATTGTACATGTAATGAGAGGTTTTCAAATCAAATCCATGTAGAAATGACACCTGTAGTTGTCGTAACCACTAGTTACCAGTATGTGGGAAACGCACTTGGGTGAATCTCTCAGACTGGATATCCGACCCTCTGGGCTTGGGAGCTCTAGCTTGTGACTTTACCCCCTAGCAAGTAGCTGGCCAGTGACATTCTTCCGATAAGCATGTTGGGAAAAGTCCCGACAGATGAGCCGGGATAAGGAGATGGCGCCCTTCACAATGACAGAATGGTTACTTTACGAATGTTGAATGGGGCGCCTCAATGGTGTTTTGGACCCTTGAAGGCGTGCCTATGGCGATGAGGGTACGGGCTATGTGAATAATCTCCCAAGACAATCTACATTGAAGCGCAACAGACAAATTGAAGCATAGTGGGCACGCGCCAAATTACCCCAAGTAACTCACAGCGTCCGGAGGCAAGACAAGCGAAGCACATGCGGGACAGAATGATGATTTAAATGATACATGTACCCTCGAGATAACACAAGTACCTTACCTCACCACAACATCACCAACTCCACTCAATTGTTGCTCTGTATTGATTGCCATGTGCTATCGGTGCAAGCAACATAATCAATCCAAGGTCATCACATTGTTCTGTTTGTCATTTGGCATGCTCCACCAACACTCAACATTCACCACCGAACAACGAAGCAATCATTCCACCTGAGCCTCATTGTGACTGATCGTCAGGGCCTCCAAACCGTGGTTTGAGACCTGTCATCTCTCTATCGTTCAACATCCATCCCAGGGCAGATCTTGCACTTGTGCGACCACACTTCCCGCTGTGCTGGTTCACCATCTCCTGACAGACATTTAATCCTCGTCGCACCATTACCCTTTTTCAACCTCTGACGACGTACAGCTATACGCTGAGCCCCTTGGCATCTTGAGCTACCTCATCAGCGCGCCGCCCTTTGACCTCCAAAGCCTTGACCATGGCTGCCAACTTCTCCAGAGCCGAAACGTATGCCACCCCGCCAAACTCACAAATCAACCATTATCGAGCGCAGCAGATGTCACCTGTTAATTCCGCTTCAGCAACACCTTTGAACGTCTCACCGACCTCACCGCGCATTACCAACCAACTCCCCTACCTTCCTCTGCACACTCGCCAACTTCGACCACCAAAGTCACCTCTTTATGTTCCAGCAGTCCTACGACCGACTGAGAGGCCAGTGAGACAATCGCCGCTTACACCACCGAGGAGTGTACATGGAAGTCTGGATAGTCTTGATGGGTCCGAAGCCGGAAGGACGCTTAGCCGGCGGTCGACTGGCGAGAGCATGAAGAAAGCCGGTCTAGGGAGACTTGTTGAGGACGAGAGGACAGGTGAGAGTGGATTAGATGCGGTGACAGGGCTACCGACAAGGGAGCATTGGAAGGTTAGTGCCAGTCCGTGACTTGATGCAGTTTCGTTGTGTGTTTGTTGCATGCCAGAAACATCGACTGGAGCCAATTCTTTCAATACTGCTCCCTTTGTCCTTTCTTGTCGTCAAACATTGATTTTGTCGCTCTTTCCACACATACCAAATTTCCTGAGAGCCTTAGCTTTTCTTTGATACTGAACGGCCGTTAGCTGCTTTCTTCATGAAAGTTATTACGTTCCCAGATGTCAGATGTGTTTCGTTTGTCGACTCATACATGTAAACTGGGCTCTGGGTGTTATATATGGAAGAGTCAAGTTACATTGCATTGCAAATTTCCAATTGCATCATTGCGTGCTGCTTGCATATTTCGCCTGTTTCGGACCGAGCCAAGGGGTCCTTGTTTCGCTTCCTTGCATGATATCGTCAAGGTCAAGGCTAGAAGCACCGTTCGATCAAAGCAGTTGGACTTAACGTTGATTAATTTGTCAGCCTCGTAGTTTCTACAAAACACTCTGCTAACACGACCTTAATTACAGCCCGATGCGAATGCCCTAATCTGCGACTCACCCACTTGCGAAAAATCTTTCTCCCTTTTCGAACGTCGACACCATTGCCGGCGCTGCGGCCACGTCTTCTGCAACTACCATTCCCCTTATCACGTTCCGCTGGATCAAGACGCTCATTTCCATCCCGATGGTACCTACGCACGTGCCTGCCAACACTGTTGGGACCTGTACCGGCAGTGGGAGGCTGCGCGGTGCAGTAGAAGCAATAGTGTGAGCTCCATAGGGACAAATGCTTCCGAGACGCCTACATTAGGCATGCCAAGCGGAACCGGAAAGAGGGCCGTGGGGCACTCAACGGGCGAGCAAAGCAAAGGGAGTGTGGCCGGGAGTGTTCCAAGGGACTGGAATTGGAGTACCTTCTAGGCATGTCACATACGGTAATCCAACCTCGGTCAGCATTCGAAAGACCATCGCCGAGCGATTGGGTTCTCCGGTACCGCGATTTCCGAGTCAGCGAAAACAGCCGCATCATACGTCGCCGAGCTTTCACAGGAATCATGCACTCCTTCCTCGCCCTTTGCTTGAGAAACACGGAACACCAAACACGAAACAGATTCAAGGCGCTATAGATTTCTAGATTTCTTTCAAGCGCTTCAGGCATCCGCGTAATGTCTTTGTTCGCTCATCTCCTACAAGACACCATACCCGCACATCGAGGCATCTACCGCCTCTTTGTTGCCCTGCAGATTCTCGGCTCCGATACCCAATTTTTCCTCTTTTCCTCATTCTGTCATATCTAGATCTCTTTCTCTCCCTTGCTATTAGCGGTAACACGGTAGACGGGCCCGCGCATTCGTGCCGTTGAGATGCATGTAGAAACGTGCAGCATGACCACAAGCTCTCTCTTGCTCAGAGCACGTGCACTTTTCGTGACTCGATGAACGTGTCGTTGTCCAGCTACAGCTCGTGTCGCTTCTGGACGTGAACGTGCGCACTTACCGCTCTCTACATCGAGTCCGCTGCTTCTGTCTTGCCCTACGTACCACACAATCCGCCACCGTCGTCGTCGTCGTCGTCGTCGTGCCGTACTCCCCGCGTCTGTGCCGTGGCGAACCAACCCATCCCAACCCAAGCGCTCCCTCGCTACTTTGCTCTCCATCCATCCATCCATCCATCCATCCATTCATCCCCGAACCCACAAGACCCTCCCAACTTCCTCGTCCTCGTCGTGGGTTTTCAATACTCACTAATCCCGGACTCTCATCTTAAGCAACACCATTTCGATTTTCGGGAAGGCATGATTGGGGCTGGGGAGTGCGTGGGTGATGATGATGATGATGATGATGAGAGGGAGGGACGGACGGACGGAGATGAGAGGTGTTCGTTGATGGGAATAGATGGCTGGATGAATGAAGGGATGGTGAGAATGATTGTTGTTGTTGCTGCTGTGCGGGAGGGACTGCGGTTGTGTGGAAGGGTGGTGAGATGGGGAGGTTGAGGAGCCATCGGGGAGTCGGGAGTCGGGAGTCGGGAGTGGCACGTTGGACGCGTTCGAAGAGAGGAGACGACGGAAGGGGAGTTGTGTTTCGGCAAGGAAATGCGATGAGGGGTGTTGGTCGTCGATATGCGTAGGACATGACCATCATCGCCCAACACGCGGTTCATTGCGTTGAGTTAAGAGTCCGCTGGAGCTGTGACGCATGGGGGTCGTGCTATGCTTGATATAAACACCTACGCCCTTGAAATCTCAGCTTCTGGAGACTAATCAATGACTCCACACCTCAGCGCGCAAAACCCCCGGCCCCGCAACGCCCAACCCTCCCAACGACAACAATGCCCAACTCAACACCCCGGCCTCCACATCCCCCTCCGCATCCTCCTCTCCCTCAACCTGCTCATCCACTCTGCTGCTGCGGTCAGGAATATAGACATCGTCCGAGTCCGACCCATGCTCTGCTTTCGTTCTCCTTGTGCCCTTCCTCGGCGATGAAGGTACCGCCGTATTCGTCCCTTTCCTAGGCCTGCCTCTGCCTTTCTTGGCCAATGGCGTTGGCGATTCTTCTACGATGCCGTTGATTAGTTCTTTCGCCTTGTCCTTCGCTTCTACAACTTTCTCGCTCACAGCGTTTCTGGCATCGTGCGTGAAGACATTCCCAAGCCTGGATAAGCCGGCTCCTTCTAAGATCCCATTGGTGTCCAGACCTCTGATTGCAGCCCAGATTACCAAGCTAAGACCGCAAAGCATGACGTCCCAGCCAACGCTCGCAACGGCCGGATGGTCGCCTAGACAACCGAGGACTCTGCCGACTGCTGTCGAAGTACGTTCGACCTTTGAACGATTCTCGTCGTGGTGGAAGATAAGACTGCTGTGCCGGTGGTAGTGAGAGCCCGGCTCGTTGTCTAGGAGCGCGACTAGTGTTTGCTTTAGGTGGAGGGAAAAAGAGACGACTGAGATGAACTTAAAAACAGTCGTGTATGCTCTGTGTGCGTCGTGTGAGGAAGGGTGCGTTGAACCGAAACTGTGTGGGACGATGCGGTCAATGTATAGAGGGAGATAGAGCAGTAAGTGAGGAATGAGTAGGACGGTTGAGAAGGAAGGGGTATTGGAAGCGAAGGGAACGAGGAATATTGCGACGTAGTTGATGATGAGTGGGAGAATATAGACAGCTGTATGAGGTGTCCATAGCGCTGGTTTGGCGGGTATGTAGCGAGCTGGAAGGGAGGAGAGCTTCCGCCAGTATGGATGTATGGCATGTTCAGTTGCTGTCGTAGAGTCTCTGACCGCCTTGCTGGCTTTGGCAATAGCTCCCGACTCTGCACTGCTATGTTTCTTTGAAATTGGATGACGGGATGAGACATCGCTGTCTGGGAGTGGCATCGGAGTCATGAGGATAGTGAGGAAAAATAGGTTCTGGCCGAAGGCGACTGCGATGATTTCTCCGAGAGCCATGAAAGTCCATAGACATGGGATATTTCGTCTTCGTCCTGAACCACAATGTATCAGCAAATTGCCCTTATCTTGTGACATGTAGAGTCCCTACCGTCAATGCCCATAAAAACACTCCACACGGTGGTCCCCAAGGATATCTGCTGACTCCACCAAAACCTCCTACTTTTCTCCGCGATAATCTCCCAGCTATCCCAAACAAGCGACGTATCTTTTGACCACCTTCCCAGCTCCAACCTTACGCTTTCATCTCCTCCGCCAAAGATCGCTCCGCGTCCCCACAGGCCGCTTGGGAGCGCCTCGCCCCTCTCACGCGCCCAGACCCGATAGCTCAGTGACAAGGAACTGTATAAATAGTACCACGTCACCGACAGGCTGAGTACTGACAACGCAGCGAAGATTTGCAAATGTTTCCGCCGGTTGGACTGCCGGTGTCTGGTTGTTTGTGACGGAGGAAGGGATCGATAGGCACGGTAGAGGACCTGTCGAATAATGAGAGCTGTAAGAGCAGTGGCAGTGAAGACGTATCCGCCAAGTAAGAAGAGAGGCCGGATGTTGGAATTGGAGGTGTCAGGTTCTATGGGAGCCATCGTTGTGGTGGGATGATGCTGGGCGTGAGAGGCATGGGACGGTGTAGAGAGGAACGCGACGAATATTGTAGTTGCGTTACTATACTGAGACGGTGATGTTGAAAGTGAAGTAAGCATACGCTCTGGCTCATGCGAGTAGGTATGAAGTTAGAGTGCGGAGCTCGAGGAATGTCTAGAGTACGAAGGGTGGGAAGCTCTCCTGTCAAGATTGATCGCGTAGCGGGCGCTACATAGTGAGCATCCTGAGCTTTAGGCATCAAGTCCGAGTAGAACCGCCGCATACGAACTGTCAATGCAGTTGACTGCTGACTTTTAAGAGCAATGTATCCTGCGAACTTATGGTTTTGATGTGAATGCCAATTCGAATGTGTTCAGGAGCAGTGGATCTGGCAACGCCTGCGTGTGCGCCAGCGCCCGAGCACGGCTCTCTGCGGAGGCGTCAGGATGTATCACCTCGTAAAAGGTCTCTACCTTTATGCCACGAGCAAAGAAGGTAGGCGCAGTCACCAGAGCTCCTGGAGATCTCTTATTTGCCTGTTAATATCACTCAGAATACTCCATCCTCCTCCTCGGCCTCGACAACGCGGGCAAAACGACCCTACTCTCCCAGATCAAATCTCTCTTCCTCGCCGACCACCCCTCCCCATCTCTCAAGACCGTCCCTACAGTCGGCCAGAACGTCTCCACCGTCACGCTGCCGGACATGTATCTTAAAATATGGGACGTAGGCGGCCAACACAGTCTTCGAAAATTATGGCAGAGCTACTACCCCAGCTGCCATGCTATTGTGTTTGTGGTTGACAGCAGCGATGTCGGAGATGCGGATATCGAGAAGATCGGGCGGGGCGAGGGAAGTGAGGGAGGGAGGTTGGAAGAGTGTAGGTTGGTGCTGGAGAGTGTGCTACAGAACGAGGACACGGAGGGCGTTCCGCTGCTCGTGTTGGCGAATAAGCAGGATAGGGAGGATTGCGTGGAGGTTGTTAGGATTAAAGAGGGGCTGGTGAGGAAGGTTTTCGAAGGGGAGAAGGGTGGGAGTGTGAGGGATAGTAGGGTGCTGCCGATTAGTGCGTTGACGGGCACGGGTGTTAAAGAAGCGGTCGAGTGGTTGTGTAGTAGGGTTAAGTTGAATAAGGAGGGCAGGCCGCCGGTGATGCGATGACGGGGGATTCGAAGCAAGCCAAAACATATCACGATGATGAGATGTCAGGGAATATATGATGCCGACACGCTTATCTTGGTCAGGCGTCTTGGGAGTGGATATTCTGGCTTCCGCCGAAATTTAGAGATGTTACCGTAGAGAGGCTTGGGTCCAGGGAAGCGGATCCAACGACATCGCAACCATGGATCCACCATAGAGTTCTAGGATGCGCATATGTGAGAACAGCACTGTTGATTTTCGAGAATCATCGAAGCTTGAACATATCTGAGTAGCAATGTTCAAGATCTCAGCGGCTGCGGAGATCGACCAGCAACCTCGTCCGCTAACAACGATCTAAGTGAAGATGACAACGAGAGTGGGTATCTATAGGCTTCTCGGCGTCTTACCAACAACATGACGACAGCGAAGGACGCCGCAGAACATCGAGGAGAGTACAGAGAGAAAGACTTTGTGTGACATCCCCGATCATATATCGTACTGAGAGGTAGCGATTGTACGATATGGATTCCTGATTTCGGCATAAGACCGTGCCATTATTCTGTATGGATGCCTTTGAGATGAATGAGCTCATGGATGGCGACAAAGGGAAGGCTCGCATCGCTCCGCCAGCGTTCTTGCTTGTCGGGAAAAGCTTCACACGTTTGATTGCCGAGATGTCTACAAAGCTTGCATGGCAGTGATAATGGCCGAGTGGCAACGGGGGAGTTCCGAATGCCAGCTAGTATACCGTTCCAGAAGACCGCGTATTGATTCTTAGAATGAGTCAGGATTCGAGAACAAACAAGGATTTGCTGGTTTGCGAAGTAAGGGAAAAGTATCATCCATCAAATGATCATTGCAGCAAAGCATGAAGGGGAAGCATTTTAATAAAGTTCCACTAAGATCTGTAAGATCGAGATACCGCCACAAGGACGAACTTACTCGACCGTTTGGGCAAAGCGGGGAGTTGCAAAGCTGGGGAAATAAATCGGATCCATCAGAATAATGGAGAATAGTGTCGATGAACTATGATGACATGATTAAGCAAACAGTAGTCGTTCAAGCTCACAGAGTTGTACATCGACCTTGTGCTGTTCATTGACCCAAAGAAATATCAAAGGGTTGTGTTGCGCAAGTCAACACAAGAGGTCAAGTTTCACTGCTCTGTTGTTGAATCTGAGACTTGATATTGGCTTGGAGGCGGGGCTTGGAGGCTCTGCTGCACACAGACCGGAGGATGCAGGCCTAGCTTTCCCCGGTTCTGAAATTTGGAGGCCCATTTGGTATATTTAGCGTGTACTCGAGCAGCCATTGATCGACAGCTAGGGCCTAAGAAGCTAGAACAGTCTAACATTGCAGCATTGCGGACAGCGCGGGATAATGGTGGATGGAGGGCTTGTTGCTGGATGGTTGAGAGGTCTAGTGATTCGTCCATCCGAGATTGGTATGGCATTGCGGCAGATTGTCGAGATGGAAGGCGGTGTCGAAGGTGAAGTGGTGGGAGTCGTGATGTGACAATATTAATATCAATCATGGCGAGTTGACCTGGTCCAGAAGACCTTACTTTTTCTCGAGCACTAGCCGCGTCCATTCAAAGAGAACGTGCTCTGTCCCGCGCAGCGATCTTAGCTGGAAATGGCGGTTCGGGATATTCTGAGATTTGCCCAGAGTTTCAGAAACAAAGCATTCTATAGAACTCCACCAATGATTGACATTTTATCGACGGCATTGATTGACAGCGATATGGCCCTGACAATCAAAGGTCTTTGTGTATGTGTTGTTGTATTCGCATAAAGTTCGCTGCACGAGAAAGGTACCAGAGCCAAGGATAACATTGGATCTCACCGCCTACATGCAGGTCGGGAGAGATATCAAGAAAAGGATCTGCATGACTCGAGTGTCTTTTCGAGTCCACAAAACGGTTGTGCATGGACGTGTCCATGAACCCGGACTTATAGTATTCCTCGTTCTCAACAAATCTGGAAGACAAAGCGTGTCCGTTATCTGAGCCTTGGTGGCGTTCCATCAGCGGAGTTACAAGTACTCTTGTTTGCTGGCGAGGAGTGCTCTGACATGTGCAAAAAGCAAGAGTTGGTGAGATGTTGTGCAGATACTTGTAGCTCCGGGCAAAGCTGACCAATAGCGGGTGCACCAATCCCTGGTACGTGATAGAGAGTGGGCTTCGCGGCCACGGACACAGCTGCGAAACGCCAGGCGGCTATTGGTGGTTCTCTGACGCGTTGCGGCATCAACTGCCACGGGATGGATGGAATCGATGCGGGCGGCTCTTTTCGTCTATCGGTTGATGTTGTCGCCAGCATGAGATGAGAGCGTTTCCCATGCTGTGCGAGGCTACCTTCCCTTATTGTTGAAGCTTTGAATTGGGCAGAACTCGCTCCTTGATGCTGCATGTATTTGCATTTAGGTAAGCGCAATCGAAACGAGAAGGCTAGGTTGTTTCGGAATGGCGGAGAGGATATAAGTTAATCGCGCCCGCATACCTGTGCTGTTCTCGCAAGAGAGAGGAGGAAAGTAAGATGGCGGCTCAGGGCTATCACTATTAAGGTAAGGTGTGCATTGACGAGCGAGCGCCAAAGTCTTCCAGGGTCTCCAAGACTTGTTGAGAACTTGAGATGCAGCTGGATGGTTGCAAACAACGTTATGATCACTTCATGCCCGCTCTCCATGAGTAAGTACTCTGACTACAAGACAACGTACTCGTGCATACAACGTAGACACCGCCAGTCATTGATGAAGCGAGGTTGCCCTTCTCTCTTACGGTAGCCTCCTCTCCTGGGTGACGCGTTAGCCTGGGTGACGCTATCCTTCGCCTGGAGAAAGCCCCCTGTTCTTTTGAAGGGTGGTGCATCGTATCGGTGCATCGGTGGTGCATTCGAACCAGTACGGTAGTGATCCGTACCTTAGTTAGGAGACGGACTACTGAGACTCGCTGGAAGAGAGGCATCTTTTCCTCATCACCACAACCTCCGTACGCCCAAACCCCATCTCCATCCCCATCTCCGTCTCCATCTCCATCGTAACCTTCCTCGCCCTTTGCATTCGCGACATCAATCTATCGTGCTGTTTGCTGTTCCTTTAATTTTGATTAAGCCTAGCCTAGCGACACATTCCACGCTTTACGACATCACGTTCGCTACTGCAACTGTACGGAGACAGCCTTTGCAACCCAACTCAACAGAGCTTGTTTCACCAACGCTCAACAGTGGACAGCCTTTGTATCATCTTCATTGATTACGTCTAAGTGCTGTTACGAGGCTCACTTGGTATAGCTGACTGGACGGGCATGGTAGAAGTTGGCACTTGTCCACGCTCTTCTATGAAGCATTTCCAGGTGACTCTATAATCTTGTCACATTCGCTCCTTGGATCAATCGACAGTATTATCACCCCATCCACTGCCGTCTTCACTTCGACAAGTTTCGTAATATTCATTGTCTGTGTTCATTCATCAACCTTGTTGCCGTCATCGAACCGCTCTCCTGCGGGAGCTTTGAAAGGGGGTAAGTGACACGGACACTTCTTCACATCCTCAAACTACCATACTTGTCTCACGATCATGTAAAAATCGAGATAATGCCTCTTCCAGGGGTCAGTCAAGAAGCAGAAGACTGACCTTCTAATACTTAGACTCACAGAGCTAGTAAACAGCCTTTGCCCACCTCGACCGTAACCCACCTCCTCGAGGAACACATTACCGTGTGGCGAACATCCTTTGACGATTAGAGCATTCGATACTTGCCAATAAGAAAGGTTTACAATGGCAGCTCTTGTCCAGTCGTTTCCACATCACTCTAGCACCGTCACAATGCTACAGACCCGACCATCCTCGTCTTCGGGCACATTCCAGACTGGATCCCAACTTCAACCACATCAACAATCCTCGCGACCTTCTCAAATCTCGAGGAACGTATACAACACTACGGTTGGAGGTATGGGCACCAGCAGCTATCGAGGGCATACCTCACTAGCACCTGTGGCACCTTACGCCTTTACAAGCACGCCAGTGTTGACTACTGGTGGGAATCCGCTTCGTCAAAATCCTATTACACCACATCTTCGTCAAGAGAACCGGACCTCGTCTGCACCAATTATCCCAAACAACAATGCCCCTGGTCAGAGCGTAGCTGCGAGTCGCCAGCGGTATCCAGCATGCGCCTCAATCTCCACATCTTCTTCATCGTCATCCTCAAACGCTGCGACGTCTGGGCAGCAGACGACGTCAAAAGACGACTCTTCTCTTCCGACAACGTCCAGATCTGGCGAAGTAGCTCCTCGGCCTGCATCGACTATCAACCTAATCACAACCACTCCTATCCTACCTCCTCCAACCCTCGCTTCGACTGCAAAACCATCTCCGGACCGCTATCGACGCGTACAACGCCGTGCTGAAGCAAACACACCGATCACCAGCATGCACCAACCAGGCTTGCACGGCGGCTCTGCCTTTCCATCTGGCTCTGGCGTGGCAACTGTTGGACACCTCTACCAACATCCTTCTCAGTCTACCAGCTCTCCCTCACTATCAACGTACCAGCCGTATCGAAGATCACCATCCCCATTGGGTTCAAATGCCGCGGGGTTCTCCACAGCCGGTCAGCCCGGACAAGGTGGGATCTTAAGTGCAGACGACGCGAACCTATACCGGCAGTCTAACCCGGAACACGTCAAGAGATCCCGTCGAAGGAGTATAGGAAGTCTGGAAGCAGGAGATATCGCGAGCACTGTCGAAGACTCACATGGACACGCAAATACCGTAATGAAGCTGGGATCTAGTGTCGACACCAATGCCGTCCGGCAGGACCAGAAAGGTATGCTAGGTCCGCCAAGCACACCGCTTCCAGGTTCGTCTCATGGTCGGAGCGGCAGCGTGGAAAGCGTATCACCCGGCCATACGATTCCACGGCCATCATCTGTGAGTACTGCTTTAGCCGCTCGTGGCCTTCTCGAAGATGAAATTTCAAAGGCTTTCCTTCATTTCACTAACAATGCATTCACAGGCGAAACGAGAAACAAGCGTGGGGGTTGCAACACCCAACGCCACAGCCTTGCAAAGCATACCTGTGTCGAAGAACGAAGCCAAGCTTGTCAATATTCCCCCTCGAGGAGCTTCTGATGCCAATAAGAGGCTCACCAATCCCTCGCCTCTGTCCAAACCGATGACTACGAGTCCTCAATCGCCGGCCTTCAAGAATTCTGTTGAAGCTCCTAATCAGACGAGGGTTGCAGAGGTACCAACCTTGACATCTAACAGCACCATTCCCGGCGTCCCGGAGAGTCCTGCAGCTCAGCAGCTTGCGGCACTCAACAAGAAGGAGGGCAAAAAAGAAGGAAAGTCTTCTCGGTTACGACGAGCTTTCTCCTTTGGAAGTGCTGCTGAGTTGCGGCGTGCATCTGCTGAGAATAACCTGAACAATAACATGTCTGCTGAGCGGGCGAAGTTGAGAAAAGAGAGGTATCACGATGAGCATGAAGCCGAACAAGCGGCTATCGCACAAAAGCAAGAGGCGGCAGGCCTGGGAGAGGGCATATACTCTGGGCAAGGCCACTTTTTCACTGGCTCTACCGACAATCTGTCGATCTCTTCCACAGCCTCATCTGCGTCGGTGATGATAAGGAAAATGGGCAAAGGAATGAAGAAATCCACCAGATCGCTTGTTGGCTTGTTTCGCCCTAAGTCTGTTGTTGGTGTACCAGCAGCAGATACTGCGGTTCCTGGACCGAGTGTGGCACAGGTATCGATGGTTACCGTAGAGGCAGAGCGGGAGAAAGTCAACGTCAATCTGGATCCACACGACCAAGCGGGTGGAGGCACCGGCTTTCCGAAGCTCGAGCGGAATTCGCTGGATGCTGCGAACGTCACTGGAAGTGGTCACTTATCGAGCTCGGATGACCGACGTAGCAGTGAGAACACTCATCCTAGGAGGAGCATAGTAGGTGGGGAGAAGGAGCGAGCCGAAGTCTTGGCAGCCGTGAAAAAGGGGATTCTCAAACGTAATTACTCGTGGCGTGTCCATAACCTGCATCTGCTGATATTCCTCAGGGAGTGGTACTAAATCCGGGAACTCTTCGCCAGTAGCTCGACCTGTAGATACTAGAACTACAGATTTCAACTTACCCAGCATTCCACACGTCAATGATAGCCCTGGATCAAGTGCCCCAAGCACTCCTGGAGACGATCACCCACCTCGCTCTGGACACAGGCGGACCGATTCTGTCACCATTGAGGGCGAAGATTACTTCATGTCCATTGCGAAGTTCGCCAATGGAGACTCTAAGAGCCTACCCGGGACGCCTCGAAGCATCGCTTCACGAAACATCAGCTTTAGCCCTCGCATCCAATTCCACGACACGTGGCCCAGTGGAGAATATGATCGAAGAGGAGAGATTGCTACCTGCAATCGCCTGACACCAATGCTCGCACAGCAAATAAAGGAGGAACTGAACACCTTCAAGATGGTAAGAGTTGCGTTCATCGAACCTGGGACCAATCGCTAACAGTATTGGCAGGAGATGGAAGTTCACGAGCAGTCGAAAGTATACACGCACTTCTTCTGATGGCGCTCGGTATCACTGGCGCTTAAGGCGGATCCAAATCTCAAACAGTTTACAATAGTCAGCACGCTTGCCTTTTTGGTGATTAAGGGTCCATTACACAGCACGTCAAAGCTCGGAAGAACAATTCGGCCTGCAGTTTCTGGACCGACCATTCCTGTCGAGCAGCAAAGTACTTCAAATATCTCTCAGACCTCTATATCTTATAGTAGATTATTCTGCCCTATTTCCTCGCTCTCTCCATTCAGGAGGGATGGAAGATCCAATTCTGATTGGCAGCCAGCCCTTGCGCTCAGATGGAAGAGTTGAAGGACTGGACTGGAAAACTTTGGCATGGTTGAACACACGAACATTGAGGCGGCCTCGTCTTCGAGCGGCTCATATTAGACGACATTGAGCGAAGTTAAGTGACTTCCGGGCAAGGGATAGCCTCTAGCGCCATAAGATCGGATGACACCGTGGCCTACAATATGGAGGCGGGTGGCTTGTCAGCTTAGAGCCTATAATCGGCTTTCGGAGATTTGTACTACGTTGCATTGTAGTGAAAACTCACGCCTCCGTTTCCTCAACAGAGAGTCTCTGCCCTTCTCCCAGATGGCTGGCGGCATGGATTTCAAACATTCATGAAGACAAACTCGCAATCTTCTTTCCGTTCTACTGCAAAAGTGCCTGCTTGCATCTTCGCTCTATGCTTCAGGGGGTTTGGCATTGATCTCAGTTATTCAGGTCTCATTCAGCTCTTTTGTTATATGTGGCATGGTCATTGCTTGCGAGGTGGTCTCAGCGAGCGAGCGTTGAATTTCTCTCATCTTACTTTCTAGGCAGAATGCGCGGTATAAATGAATGGAACAAGTCCAGTTCGTGACGCGGAAGACGAGTCAAGAGAGCTTCGGATATGACGCAAGTACGGTCTTCGAAGGATGCGGTATCGATAAGGGTTTACACTTCGACCACAGCATCATACTGCTCCTTTATTAATGAACAATGCGACGGGGCGGCGACACTAAGAAGCTTATCCTAAGTCGTCTTTCTCGTCCAGTCATCTGTTCTGTCGCCCCTCCGCCCATGTCCGCGCCCAAGCCATAATTGGCTTTCCTTGGCCGAAGATGATGTAAAGTCTACGCTGCCGAAGGCGCCCCTTACTGTCAGGGGCGGCCTTGTGTTCATAGAAGGCGTACAAGGGTTGCCAGTCATATCTGTGGAGTATCTAATGACCACTGCTCCAGATGCATGCGTTGACTTGTCTGCTTGTCTAGGATGGCCACAGGCTTACCGGCAAATGTCAGTACGACGATTTTACCACCAATTCGGTTGGTGTCGGGAATCACGCAGCGAGCCCGGTTGTAAAAATGGTAACTGCGAGAGAAGAAATGCATGGTGTATGAGTATTAAAGTGGTTTCCGATCTGTCGCCTTTTCAAATGGAATGTGTCGATGCTGATGATGCTGCCTAAATCAACTTGATTTAACTTGAACCAAGGAGTGTTGTGATATGATCAGTCCTTTCTAATAATGTGCGCTCATCATTCGAGGGTAGAAGATAAACGTACAAATCTCGAGTGTTCATGCAGTCCGTAGTGAGTGTATGTCAATGCACCGTCAAGGTTCTCCACAATGTTCAAGCCAATCCAGTTCAAGCCTCTGAGCAAAGACTGTTATTGTTGAGTCGTGTTCCTCCAACCTTCGAGGACTGGTGGATCTTTTTTTCAATCAGATGGAGATGTGCCCTAGCTTGATTTGGCGCGCTAAGCCCTGTCAGTGATCCCATAACCTTAAATTTAGATCCGATGCAAATCCGTACCTGAAGCAAAATGGTGCTCAATCCAATTCGACCCTCTCAAAGAATCTACGGTTTCTTCAAAATATCATCTTCTTCATGAAAAGTTCCTGATTTCACAGGCAGACTAGATGTCTCTGCCTTCTTGTACTCAAGCTGTCTGCTTCATTGATCAAATATTCTACTATTCTGGCATCACTTATTCGTCGCCCATTGGGGCTTCGACGACAGCTTCGTGGTCCATTCCTTCGGCGTGCCACACTCACTATGGCTGTCCATGACCAAACCCTTAAGCCGGTCACAGAAGTCTCAACGTCTGATGTCTCGCCCATCGTACCGTTGTCGCGTCCGGCACCTGGCAGGCGGAAGCTTTTCGGTCGAGCCTTCTACGAGAGCATAGGCAGCCCTAAGTTAATCCTTGCGCCAATGGTAGACCAGTCTGAGTTCGTAGGTCTCTGTTGCATTGAACATCTCGAAACATTGCGCTGATAGCGGCGCCAGGCATGGCGCGTGCTCACCCGCTCGTTCATGATGCCTGATTCATCCAAGGACCTCCTAGCTTACACGCCAATGTTGCACTCACGCTTGTTCACTGAGACGGCCAAATTTCGAGATCACCATTTCCAGCCAACGAGATCGGGTTTGGCATCACGTCCCGATATGGATCCACCAACTTCGCGTTTCGAATCCGATCTCTATCTCGACGGTAACCCTACCGTTGATCGTCCACTCATTGTACAATTCTGTGCCAATTCTCCTACCGACCTCCTACAAGCTGCAAGACACGTGCAGCCGTTCTGCGATGCCGTAGACCTAAATCTTGGGTGTCCGCAAGGCATAGCCAGGAAAGGGCATTACGGTGCCTTCTTGCAAGAGGACTGGGATCTTATCTATAACCTGATCAACACGCTACACAAAGAGCTGAATATACCCGTGACGGCGAAGATGCGGATACTAGAGACGAAGGAGAGAACTTTGGAGTACGCCAAATTGATACTGGATGCTGGTGCAAGTATCATCACTGTGCATGGAAGGCAGCGGGATCAGAAAGGCCACAAGACTGGCTTAGCAGATTGGAGCGTGTTGCGATACCTGAGGGATAATCTACCGCCTGACACAGTTCTGTTTGCCAACGGAAACATTCTACGATATGCAGACATTGCAAGGTGTCTCGAAGAGACAGGTGCGGATGGTGTGATGAGTGCGGAGGGGAACTTGTATGATCCGACCATATTTGCAGCGCCGCGTGCAGTAGGTGAAGTTGGAAGGGAGTACTGGAGAGGAAGAGATGGGAAAGGTGGCTATAGGATGGATGCTGTGTTCAGACGATACATGGACATTCTCTACAAGTACGTGCTGGAGACACCGCCGCCGAAACGGAAGTCACTTTTCCTGCCATCAGACATGGCCAAACCTTCAGCGGCATTTGAGGACAAAGATCCAAGTGGCAAGGAAGATGCAGACGGCCAACCACCAGCGAAAAAGCAAAAGCGCGGAAAGCAGCCCAAGATAACATCGCCCAACCTCATCTCTATGCAAGCACATCTCTTCCACCTACTCCGTCCGCTTGTCGCAAAATACACAAATGTCCGAGACGCTCTAGCTCGCTGTCGAGCAGGCGACATCCTCGCATTCGAAAGGGTCCTCATGCTCACCGAAGAGGCTGTCAAAGAAGGTCTCATCGACTACGAAGCACACCCGGAAGCATACGACAATCTAACACCGCACCTACCTACGGAAGAGCAGAAGGCCGAGGACGAGACCAAGGACGCGAGTTCCCTTGCGACGGTGGCCCTATGTAAGCGGCCGTGGTGGGTGTGCCAGCCGTACGTGAGGCCGTTACCTAAGGAGGCTTTAGAGAAGGGTAGTTTGAGTTTGAGCAAGAAGGACAAGAAAAGATTGGAAGAGGAAGATTTACAAGCTAGGAGAGTGGGGCTGGAGCCCGGCGGCAGAACGGAGATGCAAGAGTCGGTCGAGAAGGAACAGGTGGACATTCCGAGAGAAGGACTTGTTTGTGGGTAGTCTTTGCGGAAGGATAGAACATCTTTGCATAGCGGTGGCGTACGAGTTTCCAAGAGGCACGGTCAACATGGCTTGAATGTGCATGGCTTATTATTCGGAGACTTTTCCAAGATGCTACTACAGATGGGAGCTGTGATTATGAACACGCCAATGTGAAATGTAATGCTTACTCCTTGAGATACCTGCCCTGATACTTGCACGAAAGCATATCTGATGAAGCGTTCACCTCCCGCCGGCCTATAAGACGAGTCTTGCATCGCAACTCTCTCGTCGTCCGGTACAATCACTATGGAACGATGATGGACTTGAACGGATGGTTCCCGCTAATAACGCAGCTGACATCTCGACGGGTTTAGGGTTCCTCATACAAATTCCAATGTTACCGCCTCGGGATACCAAAGACTGGTAAACATCATCAGCAGCAGGAAACTCACATCCATGAGCCCACGATAGTGACATTACCCATCATTTGCCATTTGTGATCTCAATATCTGCTTCAATTCTATGTGTCTGACAACTATACACAAGATGGTCGCCGCGCAGAACCATTTGTGCGTTCCTTTACAGCTCCTAAGGTCCAGATGCATTTCTCGCGATCGAGATTGGGACTGACATTTACAGCCATCCAAGAACAATAACGGCAAGTCTTGATCTGAGATCTAGTGTAGGGTACTTTATGACACTTTGGTGTAGTAGGCTGTCAGCTCAGCTCTTATCCGAATTGTTAGCAAATCAGACCAGTTGGCTTTTCAGTTGCATCCTATTACAAATTCTGGTGTGCTCTATCATTTCTCATAAAGTCTATGCTATGTGTTAGGGTTCGCCATCGTTTTCACCATGAAGGCGGGCCGGAGGGTGCTTAGTAAGCGGGTGACCTAGTAAGCAGTGACAGAAACGACGGCAGGTCGGCCTTGACTAGCAACTACGCAGCATCAATTCCTATGTTATTTATGACACTCTTTCATTTTCTGCAGATAAGACGATAATAGTTAGAGAGATGCTCATAACTGGACTCACGCCATCACAGGTTTGAATTACCCCACCGGATCGATCATCGCAGTCAGCCAAGGATCCGGATAACGAGCAAGATAAACCGCGCAAGAATGCATTGACATGGCTATCGATGCTCTGAGGGCCTCCAGGTCTATTGATATAGACCACCAGAAGCTCAGGAAGCGGCGGAGTATGTTATGGATCTGGCTGTAGAAGCTTTTCGGAAGTCACAACATCTTATTGTCTGGAGATCTCAGGTCTTAACTTTGAAGCTTTATTCAAAGCAGACAACTGACGTTCGACATCTCGGAAGCTCTCAGCGACGAATTTGTACTACTAATGAGGACATCATCAAACCTTGAGCGTCATATAGTTAGGCTAACGCTCTCCCCGGCGCGGAATGCCGCACTTCCTTCTATCCCGTTGGCAGGGCAGACCAAAGGACTTAGTAAGATTCGATGTCAGTAACCTAAAACGCGAGTCATCATTCTGGATCGGAGGGTTTCGAGCTTCAGTTTTGAAGGTAGCTTTTCATCGACTTAGTTCAGGATGCTTGTTAGCTAACGTAATCCCATAATATATCATAGGCTTGATGGGTGTTTTGAGAAGTATCTATTATAATTTTCCCAAGAATTAATCTGAGTGAAATCGTACACAGTCTACAGATGCGTGGCTCACTGAAAAGCAGAGGAGAAGAAGAGCAAGATAATTCCAGCCAAGTCCATGCAGCAAACTCCAGATTGGAACGATTCTTACTCTCTCCTATAGCCGATTTAAAGGACAACCTAATTACACCGCCAACCTTTCACAACGCCAGAGAAAGCCAAAGGTCCAGGAACCTCTAATAGTGGAAGTTTCCAACTGTTCTGTACTCATCTCCGCCATTACCATCATCGTCCGGCCCTGGCTGCGGCGCCGGATTTGGCTTTGGCTTGTCGCTTGTTGGGCGCGGCGTTTTGCCCGTGATCCGACAGATCTCCTCGATACGACCCGTCTGAGATTGTAGGCTGCCCTTTGTGCGGGCCGGTCGAGGCATATCTGAGCCGTCGAGAATGCGGCCCTGGAAGCGAGCGTTGAAATCGTTGGCGATCGTCTCCCAATTGAGACGCAATCGCCCGCCTTCTCGTTGCCGGACTCGCACCGCCTCCCTGTGGACCTCAACCAGGTATTCGCTCTCTTCCCGATGGTAGGGGATGGCTGGGGCGCGGACATTGTCGAGATTGCGCCTAGGTATAATTAGCGAAGCTCTATCGAAGAAAAGCAGATGGACTTACCGGAAGATTTGCTGGCGGAACCGATTGAGCTGGTGAACGCTCCAATTGTCGTTCCAGTCAACCCCTCCCTCATACCTCGTGACACACATCTTCCCATTACGCATCAGTGTAATGGTGAGTTTCGAGTCGTCACGACGTCCCTTGATGGCGGGGGAGCGGTCGACATTTGGGTTTTCGTCGGTGAAGTTCTTCTTCCTGGACTAGAAAAGGATTAGCTACGATACGCTTGCTTCACCTGAGCACTCAAGACGAAATTACCTTCACCGACTCGCCCACAGGCGCCTTCACCTCCTCCAA
>JAABUP010004532.1_pt1 | contig 22541 bp, 25 predicted proteins | sample 5559201 | NCBI WGS metagenome assembly JAABUP01 (sample SAMN10711887, study PRJNA513373) | rock metagenome | isolation source: Antarctica rocks | place: Antarctica | reverse complement strand
GTTAGGGTCGGGGTTGCATGGTGTTCTCAAGCAGCCTGCTCGCTGGCGAATGAATATGCAGGTGTGTCCTGGCATGCAGTCAGCTGTGGCCGCCGCAGGTCCTGAAGGACTGGGGCGCCAGCCTGTATAGCGCGCGCCTGGCGCCGGCGGCGGTGGTGCACCTGGGCCTGGGCGCGCCGGCGCCTGCGCCGCTGCTGCGGCCGGAGGTGGCCGCGCTGCAGGGGCCGCCGCCGCCCGCGCGCGGCCTTGCGCGCCGGCCGGCCGACGCGCCCGCGGAGCCGGTGCGGCGCCGTGCGCCAGGCTGTGCTGTCAGCGTGCCATGCAGTAAGAAGTGTCCCTGGCAATGGCTATGTTTGGCAGATGAGGATGGAGCGTACGGCGGTGATTGCGGCGCGGCAGGCCCGCAGCGAGCGGACCGTGGCCGGCGACAGCTTCCAGAGCTCTGCCGCGGGCCGCAGCGGCGCAGGAAGGCCCGGCGGAGCGCCCAAGTGGCTCAGGCTGGGCAAGTAGGGGCTGTGTATGGGCGCGGGTAGCCATGACGCCATCAGCAGGGGCGCTTGTAAGCATGTCTGACACTGTGGGCAGAGATGTGTGGCTGCCTCCGAGCTCCTGTATCAGGCGTGGGGTCCGGCAAGTACTGCGCATCATTCAGGTGGGAGGAACACTGTGTGGGGCGCGCAAGTGCGTTTGCTAGCACCACGCAGAAGCAGCTACTCCAGTCTCTGCATTTGCTTGCGCCTTTACAAGAGGTGTCGATGTGACTGAGCCTCACAAGGCGAGAGCCTGTTTCGAAAGACCACGAGGGGAACAGCCATGCGCACTTCAAGCTACCGCCGGCACGCTCTTGGGTTGCCCCGGCTGCTCGGCGCTCCAGCCCCGGAATGCCTCCCGCAGGCTGCCGCCGCCCGCGAGGATAGAGGGGTGCGGGCCCTCGTAGCGCCCCTCTGCGGCTGCGCCATTGGCAGCGGCCAGCGCGGCGGCCATCGCCCGCGCCTGCTCCCGCACCGCGGGCGACCCACGGTCCGCCTTCCACAGCTCCAGCACGCTCGCCTAGGAAGCAACCGCGCACTCGCTTGTGCCGCCAACCCAAGCGGCTGTGTTCAACTGAGGTACATCTCTGGCATGTACACATGCAGTCTCATCCAGAGCATGCGCGCCCCGTCCGCCAGGACTGCTGCTGCACTGCGCCAGTGTTGGCCCGCTGCGCTCCTGTTTCAGGGCGAGGGCGTCAGCCAGGCAGGTCGCCGACCAGGCCTGCAGGGGGTGAGCCAGCACCTGCAGCGCCCGGCCAAAGCTGAAGGACAGCCGCCAGGGCACGCCGCCGGACGCCGCGGCCTCCCGGGTCAGCGCGTCCAGGTTCAGCGTGGCCTCCTCCTCGGAGAGCCCGCCGCTCAGGAACATGATGCCCGGTACAGCGGGGGGCACGCTCCTGCGGCCCCGCGCCGGCGCCGGCTCATGCCCACAGGCAGGTAACCAGCATCATGACAGTTGTGAGCAGAGTCCGGGCCACTGCCCCTCACCAGCACGCAGTATGCAGGGCGTGGGCCGCCCGCATGCATCCGCCCGCTTAGCAGCTTCAGAGCACGGCGGCGACCACCCTTGACCTGCCACACGGCGCCTGGGCCAACAAGCAGCAAGGCAGCCCACGCGGCCTGGACGCGCGCGCAAGCGATCACGTGCCAGCCGGACTTGTGCCGCGCATCTGTCTGCCGCGGGGCACAGCGTCATGTGGCGGACGCCTCCTCGCGTGCGAGGCGCTGCTCACTGGGCGCGGAGGGGCGCACACGCGCGCGGCGCAGGCCGCATCAGCGCAGCGCACGCCTGCACACGTACCTCTCGCCGCGCCCTGCAGCGCCGCCACAGCCCCTGCCGCCAGGGGGACGAAAGGGCGCTCGCACCTGCGCACGGCCTGCAGCGTCGCGCGCGCGACCGCCGCGGGCGCCACGGCAGGCCCGGCGCAGTCCGCGCCCGGCAGCACCATCATCGGCTTGATCAGCACCGCCTCCAGCGAGACCGGCTGCCGCCACAGCGCCGCCACGGTCGCCTGCAGCGCGCGCTCCGCGGCGGCGCCGCTGCGCGCGATGCCGTGTGCGCCGTCGATCAGCACCTCCGGCTCGACCACCGGCACCAGCCCGCACGCCTGGCTCATGGCCGCATACTCCGCCAGCTGCGCCGCGTTGCGCTGCACGGCCGCCTCGGACGGCGTGCGCTCGCCGACGCGCAGCGCGCGCGCCACTTGGCGAAGCGCGCCCCGGCCGCCACGTACTGCGTGCAGCGGTCCGCCAGGTCGGCCAGGCCCCTGGTCTCGGTCTCGCCGTCCAGGTCGCCGTATGGCGCCAGGCCCTGCGCCCCGTGCAGCCAGCGGTCAGGCTGCCGGTGAGCAGGCGCTGTGACAGCCAGCGAGCTAGGCGTCTCAGCAGAACCGCAGGGCAAGGGCGAGGGGACACACCTCGTCCACCTTCACCCCCGGCAGCACGCCCTGCCGGGCCAGGCACTCGACGAAGGGCGTGCCGTCCGCGGCCCGCTGGTGCAGCGTCTCCTGCCCGTTCCTTTACGTTGGCAACCAGTTGCGCGGGCAGCATGCATTGGTGGGTGTTGCAAGTCATCACGTGCCGCACGCCTTGAACAGGATGGCGCCGCTGATGCTCCCCCCGATGTCTGCCGTGCAGAACAGCTCGCGGTACTGCCGCCTATTCTCCTGCAGCTCTCTTGAACACACTTGGTGTCAAAATGACACATATAGCGCAGCTAGCGCGAACCCCGCGCAACGCAAGCTCGCGCCTCGGTGTTGTCTATGCCCGCCTTGGCAAGCCGCTTGCCAATGGTGCCCGTGCTCTCATCCGCGGCCAGCAAGCCTTTGCCTCGTGCCGTCAGGCGTTGTGCTGTTTCGCACAGAGACGCGTTTGTGAGCTGCGACATCACTTGACTGGCTGGGCGGTGCGCAGACTGCGCATCACAGCCGTGCGCACTCCGATGCTCAGTATATCACCGAGCTGTCTTGATGCCGTTCAAGCTTGACCGACCTGCATGACTCCAGACCTCAATAGTTCGAGTGCTCAGGCCAGGACAGCTCCGCAGCGCCTCCCAGGTCAGGCGAGCTGCTCGACCTGGACGATGCAGCGCGTCACCAGCAGCGGCAGGGCGCTGGCGACCACGCGTCAGCGGCCGCGCCCTCACCCCACCGCCCTGTCCTGCTGCTCCTCAAGGGCCACCCGGGCAGCGGGAAGAGCGCCGTCGGCGCGCAGATAGCGCGGTTGTGTCGCTGGCCGCTCGTTGACAAGGACGACTTGCGCGACGCACTCGCGCTGTCGCCGGTCGCGGCCTGGGCGGCAGCGGCTGACGACGGAGCCTCAGTGCTGAACGACGCGGCCTACAGCGTACTGTTCCGCCAGGTCGGCAGGCAGCTGCAGTGTGGCCTGAGCGTCGTGGTGGACTGCCCCCTGGCGCGTCTCTCCCTGTATGAGACCGCGGCGTCCCTTGCCGCACAGGTTGGCGGCCCAGCCTGTGCGCCGGCCGCCAGCAGGCGCACGGCCTGCCTGTGCTGACAGCCGGTGACAGGGCTGCCCGCCTGGCGCGTAGTTTGGCGCGGCCGTGGCCGTCGTGGAGTGCAAGCCCGCCGACGCCGCCGCCTGGCGCCAGCGCCTGGAGGCGCGGGGCGCTCGCCTCGCCGCCGCCGGCCTGGGCCACAAGCCCGCGACCTGGGCAGACCTGCAGGCGCTGATCGCCCGGTCTGCACCCCCGCAAAGCATGCCTTCCCCACACGTTCACGTGTGTCTGATAGCGCAGGCTGGGCAGTTGCAAACTGGGTGTCGCTGGCAGGTACCAGGGCTGCGACGCCTGGCCCGACAGCGCGGCCGGCCTGGAGCACCACCTCGTCCTGGACACCACGTCAGCCTCGGCCGGCGCTCTGGCAGAGGGCGCCGTCCGCTGGCTGGTCGGCCGCGGGCTGTGCGCGGCGCCTTTGTCATGATGATAGTTGCAGACGTTGTCACAGAGTGCGCGGAGGCACACCATGCTGTTTTTACGCTGAGCTCAGCACCCGCCGCCCCGGTCCCTGTCCATCAGGCCTGCTGCGTCAGGACAGCGCAGCGCGCAACGAGTGTCAAGTCCCTTGCGTACTATCCACGACTTCCAGACCGTCCTCCGTCTCGCGCACGGGCGGCCAGTAAATGGGCGCCAGCCTCGTGTCATAGCCCCGAAGGCAGAAGCCTGTGTGCAGGCCCAGCTCCAGCAGCGTGGCGGAATCGTGGCGCGCGGTGAGCTCGCGGCCGTGCCAGAACAGCTGCTGGCTGGCCACCGGCACCCCCAGCTTGGCTGCCACGGCCGCCTTGATGTCTGCGACTGTCTGTTCGTACTGCAGCCTGCGCAAGGCAGAGCCACCTCAAGCAGGGCGCCCACTGTCAGGTGGCTGCACAGCGAGCACGCAGCGTCCATACAGGTACCGCCGTGCCTGACGTCGCAGCAAGCAGCCGGCTGGGCGCCGACCTCGCCCTTGTGCAGTGTCACAAAGATCTGGTTGCCCAGCTTGTGGTCGCCGTATGCGGCTGCGCGGACACAAAGAGACTCAGCAGGCATAACTGGAGGTTTGCGGGTAGCGAATGCGCTGATAGTGAGGGCGCTACCCATGTGCGCGGGGGCGTCAGCAGATGCAGAGGCTCTGCACGCAAGTCTGGGCGTTCTGGTGTAACTTTGCTGGCTGCCACCCTAATCAGTGACATGTCAACAGCATTGACTCGAGGCAAAGTTTGATTGTCCCTGCGCAAGCAGCAGTCCAGGTATGTGACAATGCTTCTGAAGGCGCTACGCGCAGCTGCTGCGCTTGCGGCCACCTTTCACAGCAGTCCGGCTGCGCATGCAGCTCAGGCAGTTCACAGTGCGGCGCTGCTGCGAGCGGGCAGAGCTTGGACAACTCGGCAGCAGTGGCCTGCTGTGGCACAGGCCTGCACAAGGAGTGCACAAACGGTGAGTCCCACTGTTGCTTGCACAGCAGCACTGTCCGAGTGTGTGTACGTCAACGTGGTAACGGCGTGCGATAGCAGGATGCTGCGCGCCGCGGCTTGAGCGGACTGGCGTGCTGGGGCGCCACGGCCAGCCGCGCAAACCATTTTATAGTGACTGGAGCAGCAGCAGCGCGGAGTGCCGCGCTGCAGGGCGTCAGGTGTGCCAGCAGCGCGGCTGCGGCCAGCAGATGGCCCACTGTCCGGACTGCACCGGCACGGCTGCGCGCTGCCTGCCCACACGGCTCACGCCAGTATGCGACGGTGTGCTCCCTGCTCTTCCATGCCTGTAGCTGCACCTGCGCAGCTCACATTTTGCCTTGTGTGGTTGCGCTGGTGCTGCCACCCCCGGCCTCTCTCCTGCTGACCGTCACAGGATGCGGGTCACAGGCGCAGGCACCAAGTATGTCCTTGCCACCACACGCGCGCCACGCCGTGGGCTGGTGGCTGCTGGGCAGCGCGGCGGCGGTGTTCATCATGATCGGCATCGGCGGCGTGACGCGCCTGACGCGCTCTGGGCTGTCAATGACAGAGTGGAAGTTCACCGGAGAGCGCTGGCCGAGCTCACAGGCGCGCCGCCCCTGCAGTGCGCCGGCAAGAGCACCTCCTTGCTATGCTGAGTGTGTACAAGCAGACAAGCAGCGTGAGTTTGCAGTTCTGCAAAGCTTTTACGCTGCTACATACCTCCGGCAATGTCGTACTAGCGCACGCTGTGGCGTCAGGAGGACTGGGACATGGAATTTGCGAAGTACCGGGCATCGCCAGAGTACCAGCGCATAAACAGGCGAGGGGCGCTGACGCGTGGTCGCCCGTCTATGCTGCCCCGAGCCCTCTGAGTTGCTGAGGCCGGGCGTGTCAGCTGTGCAGGGGCATGAAGGAGGGCGACTTCAAGTTCATATATGGCATGGAATACCTGCACCGCATGTTTGGCCGCGCGATCGGCGTAGTGTTTATTGCCCCCGCGCTCTACTTCGCCGCCAGGCGCGCTCCGCGACAGAAGCAATTTCATCACTGCAGAGATGGCGAGTCTGCCACTTTGTCTGGTTCCAGCACTTTATATGCAAGCGTTCTAGGCTGAATGACTTAGCGCATGCGCGTGTGCGAGCTGTGTGACGCAGCTCTCCGCCCAGCCAGCTCGTCAGCAAGCACTGTTGCAGTGATGCACGCCGCTCAAGCTACCCTCGATTGGGGTGTCCGTTTAGGTGAGCGCAACGAGGTTGCTCTGCGACCCGAACCCCTCTCACCAGCGTCATCGCAGGGGGTGGCTGCGCGGGCCGACAGCCTGGCGCGTGGGGCTGCTTTTTGCGGCGGGCGGCGCGCAGGGGCTGGTTGGCTGGTGGATGGTCCGCAGCGGGCTCCAGGCGCGCCGCTCCCTCCTCCGCTGCATGTCAGCTCGAACGCATCTTGCTATATCGATCAGGAGCGCCTTTTTGACCCTCAGCTGCCCTGTTAGTCCCCAGCCATGCGCACCACCTGGCCGTCAGCGGGCAGCGTGTGCCCCGCAGGAGCCCAAGCGGGAATGGGACGTGCCGCGCGTGAGCCCGTACCGCCTCGCCGCGCACCTGACCAGCGCGTTTGCCATCTTCGCGGGCCTGCTGTGGACCGCGCTGGACGTGCTGCGGCCCGGCGCCGCGGGCGCCGAGCCGCCCAGCACGGCGGGCGCGTTGCGCGCCGCCGGCGCGCTACGGCGCTGGGCGCTGCCCGTCACCGGGCTGGTGGCGCTCACTGCGTGCTCTGGTGACGCCCGGCCTGGCCCGCTCACAGTGCCTACCCAGTAGACGCCACCCTGCCGACACATTCCGACCGACAAACTTGAACTCAGTCACCCTCTCCGCTGTCAAGAGCAACAGCGTGTGTGCCACTGCGCGCCGACCGCTTAAGACTGGGACGCCCCTCACCCAGAACCAGCATGAAAGCTGGCTCTGCTGGCACACTGCTGTGCGCCATGCATGCCGTCGTCGCCATCTGCATCACAGCATGGCCGTGCGCGTGTGGGCGCGTGCGCGTCCGTTTCTGCCGTACGCCCCCGCGGCCCGCGCAACCGGCAGCCTGCGCTGCCGGCAGGCGCATTTGTGGCGGGCCTGGACGCCGGGCACGCATACAACACATTCCCGACCATGAACGGGCGCTGGGTGCCGGACGAGTACTGGGCGGTGCCGGGCTGGCGCAACGCGTTTGAGAGCACGGCGGCCGTGCAGCTGCACCACCGCGGCCTGGCGCTGTCCACGCTCGGCGCGGTCGCCGGGCTCTGGGCCGCGCACGCGCGCGGCCCGCTGCCGCCGCCCGCGCGCGCATGCCTGACCTACCTGCTGGCCGCGACCTGCGCGCAGGTACGGTCCATCACCCCAAGGATTCCTGATGCATCCTCCTTTAGACCCCTGACGCGCCTAACAATCTCCCGCTGTTTGGCAGCGACTGCATGTCCATGTGCGCCTGCCAGCTTGCCAGGAAACTGGGTCGCTATGGTCCTGTGCCCCAGCAGCTTGTTGCCCGTTTTCTCCTCTGGCGACAGCCCCGACGTAGGTTTGTCCTATGCAGCAGAGTGCGCACATCGTGCAGCAGTCAGACAATAGCAGACCCGGTCAGTTTGATACGACACTAGTTCTGCTGGTATACTCCGGAATATTGCTGCGTGCAGCTACCATGCTCCCTGCTTTGACCTCACTATCCGAGACCTCCACAGCCCTCAGCCCGGTCTGAGGATGCTAAGCGCGCGTTGCGCAGGTGGGTCTGGGCGTTGCGACGCTGCTGGCGTGCGTGCCGCCCTGGCTGGGCTCCCTGCACCAGCTGAACGCGATGAACCTCCTGGCCGCCGCGGTGGTGCTGCTGCACGCGCTGCGCCGCGCACCGCACGCCGCGGGCGCCCGTCGCGCACTGTGGGCGCCAGGCGCGGTCGCGCGGCAGGCTGCGCTGTGACCACGGGCTGTGCTGTAGCCGGCCGGTGCAGGGCAGATGCGTGCCGTGCAGTGCTTTGCCTGTATATACTTTTGTTGCACTTCACACTGCTGCTCGGGCAAACAATGCGCACCAGGCTGCACCACTGGCCATGGCGCCATGCGTCTCTGTTCTATGTAGTCGGATCGGTAGGCGATGCAGAGCTACAGCAGGGTCAGCAGCGGGGTATCATAAAGTGCGAATTTGGTCTGAGCTTGCATGCGCTAGAATGCCCGCTGGGCTGGTGTTATTATACAACGCATGCGCATGTATTGAGCAGGGCTTTGTTGAGCATTTGCACTTCGTCCAAAACAAGAGTGCGGCCGCGTGCAAAGCCCGCGCAGGTTTCTCAGCTTCATCTTGCTCGAAGATATGTCTTGGTGTTGCTAGGCACGACCAATGTCTGTTGCATTCACGCCCGGGTGCAGCGCGTATATAAATAGCAAGAAGCCCTGAACACAGTGCAGCACTGATGCATATGCTTGGCTCCCCAATGCGCTCAGTCAGCAGGGTGCAGAAAGCCGCTGTCTGCACAATCCCACCATGCCCTTTCCCTTTCCAACCAGACGTGCACATGCAGGAACACACCATGTGCGAAATACCGCTGGCAGACAACAGCAATACATAAGACGGCTGACGTAGCAATGCCGAACTGGCTTTCGGCGGCGCTGCACATCGGTGAGCACCTCCCAAACCACCCTCAAGTCCCTGCCACGACTTGCGCTGGAGACCACTCCAGCACAGCAAAGGACAGCGTTCTACTTGTAACGGCCATCCCACCGTTTTTGAGGAACCTGTGCCCAGCATCACAGATGCGCGGAGACAAGCATATGCACAAGCAATTGCACAACTACATGGTCAGACGTACGTAATATTCGTGCCCCCCGTCAGTGGGACGCCGCCTGATGCGTAGAGCCGCGTGCCAACCGCCTGCAGCCCTAGCTCCCAAGCTATTCATACACGACCATGCACCTGCGGAAATTGCACCGCGGCCGTGGCGGGCCCAGCACACAACAAGTGTGCATGCGGTGCGGAAGCTGCGGGACCCGCACATGCAAAACAATTGCTATGGGGGTGGGTCAGGTGGCACTCCTTGCCAAGGCCCCCAAGCATTGATGCCTAAAAAAACCCCGCCCTATGCCATGCGCCCTTGCCCGCCAATGGCCTCCACTTTGTCTGTTGCTGGGCACCCGCTCCCTGCCAATGTCAACGCATGTCCTCACCTCGGCAGGCTCGTACGCCTCGGCCGGCCAGGTCGCGCGCGCGCCCCCCAGAAGCAAGCCCACTTCAAGCAGAGACGGGATGTCCGCTCGGGCAGTCAGCCTGACTCTCTTTGCAGACCTGGCGAGAGACGTTTGTCACGCCTCGGCCGGTTCGTGCGCCTTGGCCGGCCGGTCCTCGGGCGCCTTCCAGATGGAGTTCATTCCGTATGCGGCCAGGACGTCCGCCCAGGCGTCGCCGCCGTCCGCGACCAGGAACAGCCCGGGGTCCTCGCCGGTCGGCATCCTGCCGCGGTACACCCTGCGCGTGCAGGAACGGGCATGAGGAGAGGGGCGCAGCGGCTGCGCAGCTCGCCATAAAGTGCGCTCCCACGCAACACGATGCATAAGTCGCGCGGGCCAGGGAGGCCTGCCATGTGCCGAACGGCGTGGCAATGCACAGGGCCTGGGAAACTCGAGTGAAACCCCGTCTTTCCGTCCCTACGTGAGCTTCTTCCTTTTTTGGCAGCACGTGCTCTCGAAAGGGTCCAAGAGCACATGGAGCTGGTACAATGCTATCGCACTACGTCTGTGAACTTGCCACACATGAGCGCTTGCCCCGCTTGAGCCGGGCAAGGGATTGCGCGCCTGGTCGCCAGCGCCTGGCCGCCGTCTGTGAACACCTCCACCGCCGAGTGGTCCACCAGAATGCGCAGGCCGAGCGCGCCGCCCTCACCCGGCGGCGGCGCCAGCGTGCCGCCCACGCGCCGGTGCGGGGCGTCCCAGTCGAAGCAGCGCGAGTCGGCGTCCAGCGCGGTCGGGTACACCATCTCCAGCGTCCCAGCCTGTCGGTATCAGCAGAGCTTGAGCTTGGCAGGTGCTGGGGCTGTCGGGAGACCGACGCCCCCGCAACTGCCAAGGTTTGCTGACAACAGCCGCTGTGCGCTGCAGCACGAGCTGGGACAGGTCGCACCCCTGCTCCACACCAGAGCAACACCCCCTGGCCACCTCCCTCACGCGCCGCAGGCGCCCGCCACACCGGCCACCACCAGCCACGCGCAGATGACTCCCTCTCGCCCAAGCCCACAGCTTTGTTGACCCAACGCGCCACAAGCAAGGCGAGGCTGCAGCACGACCATCGACTGTGCCTGGCGCATCCAACTGCCTGACGGCCTGACTTGCGCCCAGCCCGGCCGCTCGGCGCTGCCCTCCGTACCTGCCAGTCCACCACGAGCGCGGCGGCCGCGGGCGGCCCGCCGTCGGGCCCCTTGTGCAGCCAGGCGCGCAGGAGCACGCCCGCCCTCCGCGCGCTGCCCCGCCGCAGCGTCACCTCAAAGTCCAGCGACGGCCCGCGCACGCCCGGCACGGGCGTTGCGGCGCCGGCGCCCAGCCGCATGCCGCGCATGTGCACGCCGGGCCCCCGGCGCAATTGCCGCAGCTCCGGCGCAGGCGCTTGGTGCAGCCGCCCGCCTGCGGGCGTGCGCACAGATGCGCGCTCAACACAGGGGCCGAGCTGCTCCAAAGGCGGTCTTTCGGGCCCAGCAGGGCTTCTGTCACAGAGCGGGTTGAGGAGTGCAGCCAAGGTGGATGATTGTGTGTGCAGCTTGGCTGTGCCCTGCTGGCTACAAGGCAGTCACCAGGCCCCAGGCCAAGAGGCTGCCCCTGCACCGAGTCCTCCACGAATGTGGTGTCCGTACCAGCGGCAGACACCCCAGCCAGGCCGGAGGCGCCGGGATGCCAGGCACCGTGCGCAAGTCCGGTGTGCCACACATCCTGATGGCGGACACCACCGGGCGCGCAAGCAGACAGCCGGAGCGCACCCTGGAGCGTGAGCACGCGCGGCAGCGACAGGCAGCCGGCGTAGTCGAAGCCGCAGCTGCTGGCGCTGCCGCGCAGCTCCTGCAGCCACGCCAGCATGAGCACGCGGCCGGCCGCGTCCGTGAACGCGTTGGGCGCGTACAGCACGTCGCCCAGATCCAGGCGCTCGGGGCCTGCGCGGGCGAGGGGCGCAAGTCGGCTGGACAGCCAGCATGGCACCCGCTGCTGAAGCATGCCCACGCACACTCTTGCTTGTGCAGGGGTGTGAGTGAGACGCACGTTGGAAAGCGCAGGCCCGAGGGCTTGGGCATGTCCCAATGGTGACTTTCACACTGCGCCGCGCCTCAGGCCTGACTGAGCAGCCAATGCTTGCCACCAACTAGAGGCTGTATTTCACTTGGCTAACGAAAGAAAGGCGCATGATGTAACACGAGGGTGGCGAACGCGTCACTTTCAAGTCGCCTTGCAGAGGGAGACAGGCAAAGAGGCAGGAGCACACAAGGGGTGATTCAAGTCGCCTCGCACGCATCAGTGTGAAGAAGCTGTGATGATGCGCACCCTGCGCCTCCTCGATGAGGAATTTGTCGCCAGGCGTGAGCTCGCCCAGCCAGACCAGGCACGGGTTGGTCGGCCGGCCAACCGACGTGTGCGGGTACGGCGACACGCACAGCACATGCACTGCCGCGCCGTCCCCGCCCTCCCCGCCCGGGCCCACCGGGCCGTTTGCGTACGCGTCGGCGCCGCCGGCCATGGTGCCGCCATGCGCATGGTCAGCGGCTGGCGTGGCGGCCGCGCGCGCGGCGCCTGCGCTGGTGGACGCCCCTGCGTAGCCATTGCCGGTGACGGGCGGCGCCGGCAGCGGCACCAGGAAAGGGCACTCCCACATGTCGCCGAGGTCCCAGTCGGCGCAGGGCGCGCTGCGGCCTTCGGTGAGCTCGCCCATGTACTCCCAGCCTGGGCCCGCGCCGCCGCTGCGTCAGCTAGGACAGCAGGCGGCCGGACGCGCGTCCAGGCGCGCGCTGCACTGCGTGATCACCCATGTCTGCTGCCCCGTCAGGCTGCGCATTCGGTGGTACCAAGGGCGGCGTTGCCATGCCCTAGCAACGCGCCCGGCATGGGAGCAGGCACCGAGGAATACAAGTTGAGCGCCATGGACCGCAGCTGACACTTGCTGAACATGCGCCACACGTGCCTATCGGCGCATTGTGACTCTGCCACGAGCATGGCCGTCCCTTTGTTCACTGAGCACAGGGCAACGGCAAGGGCTGCGTGTGGGCCTGAGAGCACGGGGGCCTGACGCATGGCATGCGAAGGTCGCGCGGGAGCAGCGGCGGACGCAGCCGCGCGCCTGACGTGAGGGAGGCCGCGTGGTACACGAGCAGCGTCCCGCCGCGGCCCGCCACGCCCGAGCCCAGCAGCAGCTTCCAGGGGCGGCCGGCGCCGCCGCGCGCGAACACGTAGGGGTCCCGGAAGCCCACCAGGTCGCTGCGCGGCGGGGACGGGATGACCGGCGCGTCCAGCTTCTTCCACACCCGCAGGTCCGGGCACGCTGCCGGCCCCGGCACGCGCATCAAGCCAGGCGTAGAGGCCGCGCTGGTACAGGGCGCATCGTGCGTATGTCAACCAAGCAGCCCGCTCTCCTTTCTCATGGGGTGCAGGTAATACGCCCCAAACCATGCGCCTCCTGGGCCTAGTCACTCTGGAGCAGTTGAAGCATCACCAAGTGGCGCGTGGACAACACCAGTTGCACAGAGCAGGCAGCAGCCGTGCAGGTGCCAGGGCGAGGCATCGGTGCACAGACAGGAAAGCGCGACATGATGCAGTACATGCACGGCCCTGCAAAGGCATGTTGTCGACAATGCATGTCCGGTCCTGGGCTCTCAGCGCTGATGTGGGCTTTGGGGATCAGGCAGCCAGGGCAGACAGGGCAGGGCGGCATGCCTGGGTCGCAGACCGCCGCACACTGGCACTCAATGATGTCCAGGCCCAGGTCGTGCGCCGCATGCGGCGGCAGCGTGCCGCAGCCAGGGCTGTTGCGCAGCCTGCGCCCCATGTGCGCACTTGCGTCGCAAAGTGCGCGGAGCATGCAGGCTCAGGGCGTAGCAAGGCACACTTCACATATAATACTGCCGCGACTTTGAGCTACACGCAATATCAGCTATGAGTAAGCAGACCTTGCACTGCTTGCCTGATCCTGCCAAGCTGAGGCTGGCATGCACATGATCTATCTGCATGGCTGCCAGCTATTCTATGGCCTAGCTGTAACGCGTCATAGACAGAGGCTACGCCTGCATGCTACCGCGGCCAGGTCGCATGGACTGCTGTGCGACCATCGTTCGCGTGTGCCACGCTTGTGTTCAGGTGACCAATGTGCTGGGGATACTGCTGTAAGTAGCCAATCCTGGCTGCTCCAAGGAAGCGCTACATGCCAAGCAAGCATGCAGGTGATCTCCATCAGGGCATGAGCCTGATAAGCAGAGGGCAGCTGACAACGCTCTTCGACCTGGGGGCAAAGGCACCTCCATACCCAGGCCCCTTGCTCTAGCACATAAGAAACGCACCGCACGCCGGTGTAAAGCATCACCGGGACGCCCTGCTCATCCACGGCAGTGCAGCCGCTCCAGCAGCCGGCTGCGTCATAGCCCTGTGGCGTCGGCACTATTGCTAGCGGCTCGTGGCGCCAGTGCACCAAGTCCGCGCTGGAGGCGTGGCCCCAGCTCAGCTCCCAGCGCCACTCGGACGAGCCGACCATGTGCTGGTAGAAGCTGGGTCGTGCGCACGTCGCACGTCAGAAAGAGATGTGGTGGTCACACCCGTCCATACTTCTGTGCAGCTGTTCACTCACTATCCACACCAGGCATGTTTCAACTTTGCTGGGCTACAGCAGAAAGGACGTGCGCGTTGCTTTAGAAGCGTGCAGGAAGCTGCTAATACACCTTTTCCGCTTTGTGAGAGGTCTGCCTGCCTCCAGGACCAGGCTGCCGGCACAAATAAGACAGCGCATTACCAGCAAATACAGCAAGCGCACATGTGGTAACGTCCTTTGTAAAAGATGGGGCCGTTGGGGTCGTTGAGCCAGCCATTACGCGGCATGACATGGAACCATGGCTTGTCTGGGTCCAGCTGCCAGGCCCTGCCCAGCGCTTGCCGGGTGCCTTGCGGGATCGTGGCGCAGGTTTGCACAAATTTCAATGCGCCATCCATGACCGCGACCTGCAATCGCCAGATGGCATTGGCGTGACTCAGTGTTTGAACAAACCTCTCATAGCAGCAAGGTTTGTGCATCTGCGCACCTCGCAGCCTGCCCCGCGCACTGTTTCAGCCAGTGGACGGGCTGTGATAAGGCGGGCAGTGTCTCAAGCCTTTCACTGTGGCGCTGCCACTGCGCGCACGAGCCACAATCAGCAGCCCATGATGTATGTAGGCCATTGCATCGCACAGCCTTTGGAAGGAAGGCTCTACGGTTTGCTCGGCGCGAGTCGCCTATCAGATTATTTTCAAAATATCTGTTCATGTGGCATGTTTTTGAAAGTCGACGACAGATAAGCTCGGAATGCACATGAGATCCGCAGTCAGCACATTGGCGTGAAGCTCAAGTTGCTTCTCTCCGGGTCAGCCCACCCACGCTCCTTCCCATGCGGTATGCAAGAGCTAGACCTACACAGCTGTTCGACCCTGCACCTCGTGCCAGCTCAGGCGGACGTCCGCGAACGCGTTCCCGGCGCCCCAGCTGTCCCCAACAGACACTGTGCGGCAGCCCGCGCGCGCGCACAGCCGCAGCGCCGGCGAAAAGCCTGAGTCGTCTGAGATGATTACAACCCACCGCTGTGGCCGGTCTGCTGGCAGCACGGCACCGGCAGCGGCCTCACTCACCACGGACCCTGCCTGGCTGCAAGGCCCCTCTGCCGCCGCGGGCATGGCAGCTCCAGCCGCGCGAGCCACTGCAAGCTCGGCAGCTCCGACCGCGCGGGCAGCTGCGGCTCCCGCTTCGCGGCCCCGCCTCGCAGACCCGACAGGGGGCCTAGACAGGCGCGCGCGCGACGGCAACACCCACCACGCTGCGGCTGGCTGCGGCGCTAAGGGTGGCAGCCAGTCTGCGTGCGCGGTCACCGACGCCGCGCGCGCGTCCGCAGCACCTGTCCCCGTGTCCTCACAGCTCGCCGCCGGCGCGCCACTGTGCTCGCTGCAGCCACCCTGACCGACCTGCAATTTGGCGAGCAAGCGGAGCACGTCCGCGACGAGCGCACGGTCCGCTGCCTGGGGCGCCTGCGGCACAGCTGTGACCTGTGCGCGCGCGCACTCTCGCTCAGCCCGGCGCATGCTCAGGCACGCGCACACTCGCAGGCTTGGGCAAGCGCATGGTCCCGGGTGCGCGGCAGGCAGGTGCACGCTCAGGCACGCGGAGGAGGTGCCGCGCGCCTCCGCCGCACGGCGACGTGCGCGCGCTCCTGGCAACACGGCATCCCAGCTCCAGGTGGGCTGCGCGCCTGGACGCCGCATCGCTGCAGGGTGCGCAGCAGGCTGCAGTCCTTGCGCGGCGCCAGCCCCGCTGCGGCCGCCGCGTCAGCGTAGCGAACCAGCCTGGGCCCGTTGGCAGCAGCCCACTCCCGGTAGCCCGGGCTGGCGCGGCGCTGCCCACGACGCGCCGCATGTCACCTCCGACCGGCCCCCGCTGGTGCCACAGAAGGCGCGCGGTGCGCACCTTGCGCATCTCGCGCTCGTGCTTAACCGTGAAGTGGCGCTGCAGGTCGGCGAGCGTCCGAAAGTTGCACTGCCCGCAGTAGCTGCAGGCCAGGCCCTGAACTGGCGCCTTTGCCCAAAAAAAGGCTGCCACCCGCACAGCGCTGGTCAGCACCCTGGCCCCAGGGCGAACAGTGGTGTGCCTCGAGCGCGTGGGCTGCGCGCTGAGCTGAAAGCGGCACCTGTCCCTCAGACCTCTGCGCCGCGCCCTCTCAGACGCAGGCTCCCAGGCAAGCGTTGCGGCGTTGGCGTACGCGCGGAGCTCCACAGCCTGGCTCAGTGCCGGCAGGTCCCCTCAGGCCGCACAGCAGCACCGAGCCCCTCTCACCCAGAAGTCACCGCCTGGCGGTGCTGCGGCACCTCGCGTAGCTCTGCGCACCGTGCCAAAGTGCGCCACTGCTGCTCGGATTCTGCTGACGAGCTCTGCGGGGCGCAGCTCGTCGCATGGCTTGTTGTCAAGGTCCCAGAATACGTGCACGAGGGCGGCGCTGCTCTGACGGCGCGCGGCCGCTTGCTGCTGGCAACAGCAGTCGGCACTGAGCTGCACACCCGCCAGGCACGAGAGCAGCGAGCACGCGCGCGCGACATGGTGCTGCAGAAGAGCATGGCGCCGCCTGCTGAGTTACAATTGCACCCCACACACTGGCCGTTCCACTACACACTCACTGCCAAGAGCTTACAAACTCAGGTTGACCCACCGCTCCAGGGGCGATGTCCCTTGTGTGTACTAAATGACGCCCACTGCTGCCGCTGGAAGCTCTCAATGCTTTGCACGAGCACGGTCTGAATGAGCAAACCAGACTAACGGAGTGCCGCACTAGTGCTGATCATCACATGCTGCCCTATGATAGTATGCTGCACCGTCCGAGTGTAGCAACGGTGGCATCAAAGCGCGCAAGCAAGAATCTGTCAGAGCGCACTGCGTTGGCATTGGTGACGCAAAGCAGGGCTCGTAACACTGGACAAGCGCTGCCAAGTCTGAGCTGCAAGCATCCACCTCGGATAGCATTAATCTGCGTGTGCACACTAGTGTGCTCAGGCGTTCCGTTACCGCCTGCAGCGAATAAGAGGCAGTTCTGCCGAGGCAAGACGCCATGCACAATCGGAGCGTCAGACCCATTGAGATGTTTTGATCCCTGATGCTCAGCGTCTGTGCATGTTGAAGGCAAGCGTGAGCTAGGAGCCGTCCAGGAACATGGCGCCGCTGCAGAGCAGCAGGTCGGAGGAGGGCGAGGCGAAAGGCATGCGCCCGCACGCCGTGCTCCAGCCGGACAAGGTCGTGGCCTCGCGCAAGGGCGAGGTCCTGATGAAGTACACCATCCTCAAGAGCGATCACTTCCCAGGCAGGCCCGCCCGCCCTGCACGCTGCCTCCTGACCAGAGGTCGCGCGGCATGCCAATGCACCGGCGCCCTATGCCCGCACGCTCGCTCAGCGCCCGCGCGCCGCGCGCAGGCTGCCAGAACAAGAAGCTGCTGCCCCTGCTGGAGGGCGCGCCGAATTTCCGCCAGGCGCGCGCCGCCCGCCCGCTGCCTGCCCGCCCTGGCCTCGCCCCGCTCGCTGCCGCGCCTGGGCCACATGCGCTCGGCGCGCCGCAGGTGCCGGAGCTGCCCGTGTACGGCGTGGCCATCCCGACCGTCTCCGGCCTGCGCCTGGTCCTGGACAAGCTCGGCGCGGAGCAAGGCAGGCCGCCCGGCGCTCAGCATCAGCATGGCCTGGTCGCTCTGCTTGCGCGGCTGTGCACCTGGCGCCGCGTGCGTGCCTGTCCGGCCTGCGCCCGTGCCTGGAGGAGCCGAGAGTGGAGTGGCGCACGGTCGCTGGCCTGGACCCTGCCGCGCCGGACGCAAGGCTGCCTTGCCGCCCGGCCGTGTGGCTCTGGCTGGCGCGGCACGCAGCCGAGGGGCTGCGCCTGTGTACGCCAGGGATCGCATGGGTCGCGCAGGCCGGCGTAAGGTCATCTGGGCCAACATGCGCGAGGAGCCCGTGCTGTATATCAATGGCAAGCCCTACGTCGTGCGCGAGTCCACGCGCCCGTTCGCCAACCTGGAGTACACCGGCGCGCGCCCGCCCTGGCGGCCCGTATCCGCGCCTGCGGCGTCTGCCACCTTTCGTGACTAGAAATTGACCTGTAAGCACGGAGCCAAGCACGACACTCCATGAGCGCCAAAGGCTTGCCATGCCGGTGCGGCCGCGCCGAGGCGGCGATGGGGCAGACATCGCGACGCCGCGCAGGCATCGACCGCAGCCGCGTGGAGGCCATGGAGGCGCGCCTAAAGGCGGACGTGCTGCGCGAGGCGGGCCAGTACGGCGCGGCCGTCATGGTCGCGCACGAGAACGACGATTTCCAGGTCGTGGAGCAGTGGGAGGCGGTCACCGAGGTCGACGTGCAGACGCCGCTGGAGGCGCGGGCCGGGCCAGGGTAGGGTTAGGCTAGGGTTAGCACCGCATCAGGGCGGCAAGGGGCGGGGCGCGGGCGGCCGGCGCAGACGGAGCCCGCGGGCGCTGCGGCACCTGGGCCTGCCGGGCGCATGACAGGGCTTGCACAGGGACGGGCGTACCGCCATGTTGGCCTTGTCGACGAGGGCCTCTGCTGTGTAAGCGGCCGTGAGCTCCAGCCTGTCCCAATGCCAGGTCCTGGCGGAGCGTGCGTCACGCGCGCGCGCTCCGGCAGGTGTATGCGGAGCTGGCCGAGGACGGCTACGACGTCGAGTACCTGCGCGTGCCGGTCACCGACGAGAAGGCGCCGAAGGAGCGCGACTTTGCGGAGCTGCAGGCGCGGCTGCGGGGTCGCTCGCCGGCTCTGCAAGCGCGCGGGCGCCTGCGCATGCCGGCTCCTGCATGCATGCACACACGCGCCGCTGGGATGGGGGCGTGGACATCATGAGTTACGCCGCGCGCGCAGGCGCGGCTGGGGGATATCTCGCATGCTCCGCAAGCGCGCGCGCGCTTGCGCAGGCATGCGCACGCGCGCCGCCGAGATGGGGTCATGGGTCACAAGAGAGAGTGGCGCCGCGCGCGCAGGCGCGGCTGGGGGACCCGCCGGAGGGCGCCGCGCTGGTGTTCAACTGCCAGATGGGCCGCGGGCGGACCACCACCGGCATGGTCATCGCGGCACTGCTGCAGCTGCGCCGCCGCATGCCGACCGGCGCCGCCACGCTGCCGGAGCACGCGCTGCGTGCGCGGCCCCGCCCCGCGCCGCACTCGCGGGCGCCATGCGCGCAGCTCGAGCGCTCGAGCGCGCCCCTGCAAGATCCTGACCCTATTTTTTTGCACCTGCTCGCCGCTCTGAGCTCAGGACGCTCGGAGGCCCGCCTGCTGCCAGGCCTCCGCCGCGCCCTGCTCTGAGCCGGGCGCCCCCGTCCGCGCGCGCAGCGGGCCTGCCGGCCTGGTTTGCGGCCAGGTCCGAGCTGGCGAGCCCGCGCGGCGGCGGGCAGCTGGGCGAGGGCGACCTGCGCGCCGGCCGCTACGGCGTCATCCGCAGCCTGCTGGTGCGCGTCGCGCGCGCGGACCCCCTCCGCCGCCTGCGTGCTGGCGTCCCTCTGCTGTATCCCTGAGCTGCAGCACTGTTGAGGGCTGCATGGTGGCGCATGTCCTGGCGAGAGCGCTTGCAGCCAGCTTGCTTTCTATGTAGCCCAGCCGCATCACTCCGGAGTCTGGGACGCCACATTCTAGGGGCCGATACAACTGCCTGGCGCGACGCCTGCGGCTCGGTGGCCTGCCTCGCAGTTTGACAAGTGCAGGGTTGGGGCCAATGCACCCCTGCCACCGCCCGCGCCGCAGCGAACGCTGGAGGGCGGCGGCGCGGCCAAGGCGCTGCTGGACACGGTGCTGGACGCGGCGTCCGCAATGCAGAACCTGCGCGAGGCGATCGCGGGCTACCGCGGCCGCCTCATGCAGGAGAGCGGGGAGGAGAAGCGCAACGCGCTGCTGCAGGCGCGCACCCGCACGTGCGCGCTGCCGGCCCTCCCGCGCACCCCGCGACGAGTCCCGGCGGGCTCCCTCTCCGCACGGCGATGGGCCGCGGCGTCGTCCCCGGGCGTCGGTGCTCGTGCGATCGCGCCGTATGCTTGAAAACAGCCCCCCGAGGGCGCACACCGCCAGCACGCCTCGCCACTCTGCCCGCTCGCGCGCCCCCTGCCTGTTCGCGTTTGCAGTGGTGTCAGGTGCCCGGGCCTGAGCGCGGGCGGGCCGGGCAGGTGTGCCTGGAGTACCTGGAGCGCTACTACGTGCTCATCACGTTCACCGCATTCCTGTTCGACCCGGCCATGGGGCCCGCCGCGCCGCCGCCGGGCAGCTTCGGGCAGTGGGCCGCGCGCCGGCCCGAGCTGCACAGGCATGCGCCCAAAGTCGTGCCACCCCATTCCCTGTCTCGCGAGCTCTGCAGAAAAAGCTGCTGGGCTCGTCTGGGCGGTGTGCCGCGACGTCGCATGCCTTATAAGCTTGCCTGGTACCCTCCTGGTGGCCTTCCCGAACCTGGATGCAACCAGGTGAAGAGCTGGACAAGACGCCCTAGGGTTGAGAGTCCGGGGGTGCCGCCCTGCCGCAGCGTGCTGGAGCGCATGCTGCGGCGCAACCCGCTGGCGGCGCTGGCGCTGCACCGCCCGGCGCGCCCGGACCCGCCTAGCCCCGCGCCGCAGCACGGGCCGCCCGCGGACGTGCTGCCAGGGGGCGCCTCGGACGACGAGGAGGCCCGGGAGACGGCGGAGGCGCGCCCCGCGCTGCCGTGCCCTGCGGGCAGCCGTCCCGCGCGCCGCCTGATCTGCCGCCCCACTCCATGCTCCTGTGTGCGGCCGGGTGCGGTGCCGGCCCGGGCGCACTGTCTGAATCCCTGCTCTCCTGAAGGCAGCGCAGCGCCTTGCTCAGCGTGCCCGGTCCGGGCGCCGGCTCCGCCCGGCCAGCCGCCATCCCGGGCCGCAGGCCATAGGTCAACTGCCGAGCGCGCATGTGCATGCACGGCCCGCACAGCACGCCCCGTTGGGCCAGGCGCGCCGCCCCCCGGGCTGCCCTGCGAGCCGTGCGCGCGGCCCCGGCGCGGCAGGACGCGACCGCGCTGCTGATCGCCAACCGCAGCGGCGGCGTGCTGGGCGCGCACACGCTGCTGAAGGAGGACCACTTCCCGGGCTGCCAGTCGGCCAAGCTGGCGCTGACCGTGCCCGGCGCCCCCAACTTCCGCGGCGTGCCCGGCCAGCGCGTGTTCGGCGCCGCGCTGCCGACGCTGGAGGGCATCTGCGGCGTGCTCACCTGCGCCGGCTGCGCGCCGGGCGGCGCGGGCGCGCACGGCGAGCAGGCGCGCCGCGCCCCGCCGCGCGGCCGTGCCTGGAGAGCGGGGGCGGGCGTGCGCGCGTGCGCCGGCTGTGCGAGTGGCCTGACGAGGGGGCCTCTGACGTGCCGCTTGCTGGGCAGTGCGCATGCACCGTCTGGCTGCGCTGCAGTCGTTCGGGGCGTGCCAGCGGCACGCAGGCTCATGCAGCAGCGCCGGGCGCTCTCCTGACCTTTGCTGACTCTCGGTGGCTTGCCGACGCGTGTCCCCTCGAGGTGCATGTAGGTGTGACGCAGGATATCACAACAACAGAGGACTCTGCTGATGTCATCATGCATCGTGATTTGCGATGTTTTTTTGGCCAGCGGGGCGCACAGCAATCGGTGGCCTGGCACCACGCACCGGTGGCATCAGGGTGCATTCACGACTGCAGGTCCGCGCGCGGTGGATCAACATGCGCGAGGAGCTCACGGTCTATGTCAACGGCAAGCCCTACGTGCTGCGCGAGGACGAGCGGCCCTTCAAGAACATGCAGGTGCGGGCCGCTCCGGCTCCCAGCTGTGCGCCTGCAGCCCTGTAGCGCGCCGCGCGGGCTGGCGCACGGCGCAGGGCGCCGGCGAGCGCTGGATGGGCATGGGCCTCGCAGCGAGGCGGCGGGCGCGGCTCGGGGCCGTATTGGCCGGCCGGCAGCAGCGGACCGCGCGCCGGGCATACCGTGCGTGCCCACGCGCGCCGGCCGTGCCGCGCGCGCGCAGGAGTACAGCGGCATCGAGGCCAGCCGCCTGGAGCAGATGGAGGCGCGGCTCAAGGCGGACGTGCTGCGCGAGGCCGCCGCGGCCGGCGGCCGGCTGCTCGTCGCGCGCGAGCAGCCGCACAAGGGCGACCCCGACGGCGGCTCCGAGGTCATCGACGTCTACGAGCCCATCGCGCGTGCGCCGCCGCGCCGCCGCCCCGGCGCAGTGTCGTCCGCTCCTCTGTCCTGCGGCTGGTACCCTGCGGACTCCCCGCTTCAGGTTTCAGTCCAACTATCCCCCCCTTGCTCTGCTCACGCATCAGTCCAGCTCTTCCTTAAGAGCGGCGTGCCTGTGGACCGTTGGTGCTCTGGCCCGCTCAGCCCGCCTGCCTACCGTGATGCGCGGCAGCCGACGGAGCCGCCACGCGCGGCGCGCAGGGCCGGAGTCGGTGCGGACGCCGAGCGAGGTGTACCAGGCGCTCACGGAGGCCGGCTGGCGCGTGGACTACCTGCGCCTGCCCCAGGTTGCCCGCCCGCGCCCACAGTCGCATGACGGGGATGCAACAGGGTGCTGTGGCCTCCGCCTGCAGCCGCCCCAGCCTCCCCCCAGGCGCTGGAGGGCGGCGCCTTTGGGCACAGCCTGCGCGGTGCCCTCTAAGCAGCTGGGGCGCATGCGGGCCGGCCTGGAGCCCGCACTGAGCCCCGGCGCAGCCTGGGCGGCGGAGGTTCTGCTGGGCCCTGGAGGAGGTGCTCGCAAGCGCGCCGCACCCGCCCAGGGCGCGCCGCACCCGCCCGCCGCGCGCCAAACGGGGGCCGGCTGCCGTGCGGCAGACGGACGGCGTGGCGCCGCGCGAGGCCGCGG
>JAABUP010004531.1_pt1 | contig 22541 bp, 21 predicted proteins | sample 5559201 | NCBI WGS metagenome assembly JAABUP01 (sample SAMN10711887, study PRJNA513373) | rock metagenome | isolation source: Antarctica rocks | place: Antarctica | reverse complement strand
GATCCCGGCATGACCCATGGATGGGTGGCGGTTGGGTCCAGGTGCTCGCTTGACGCCCCCCCTAAAATCGGCCCCGAAGGGTTCTCGAAGAGGTTCATGACGGGGCCGATTTCAGCGGGTCCGCCCGCTCCCTTGCATTGCCCATCTTGTTGTTGTCGAGATGCAGCCAAGACTGAGAAATCGTTGGTTGTTCTTAAAGAAGAGACCCGCGGAGGTACGTCTGTTGGACGTCGGCGGCGCGGCAGGCAGTGGCAGTCCCCGACGGTTCGACCTGCTGACCGTGACTGGGTCCCGGTAGGTGGTGCCAGGCAGCATCTAAACCTGCTGACCGGCCCCGGACCCCGAATAACCCTGCCGCAACAACTCCTGAGCAAACCCAGCAGCGTGTGGCTCCAGCGGTCCCCGCACGAACGACGACAACACCTTGACCATGACACTCTCCTCTCCTCGATGGAGAAGCAAGCGTCTAACTCACCGGATTATGCCGCCCTCGCCAACACCGACGGCTTGTCCCACAGCGCAATCAGAGCCCACCTCGGCATAATCCGGAGGTCGGCATAATGGATGTTGTGCCGATATCGGCATAACATCCACCTCATCCGCACACCTTCCGGCTCACCGCCCGCCAGTACTGGACGAGCTCAAGCGGGACCTGAAACCGATCCACACCGCCGTCAACGCCACCGCGACCAGGGCGGCGTTCGACGACCTGGCCAAGAAGTGGGGGCAGCGCTACCCGGCGGTGGTGCGGCTCTGGGACAACGCGTGGGCAGAGTTCGTCCCGTTCCTCGACTACGACGTCGAGATCCGCACGGTCCACGAGGTGGGCGTGCAGCATCCAACCCCGAGCCCCGTGGCGCCGGCATAATCCGTGAGGCCGGGTCGTTGAATCGAGGTGACCACCACGCGGCCCGCCGGATCGACCGACCTGCACCCCTCCCTCCACCGCCACACCCGCCGCCGCCACACCCTCGGCCCCGCAGCCGGTTTCTGGGCGGTGGCGGTCGCGTTCCTGGCGAACTTAGCCTTCGCCACAGTGCCGACGCCGCTCTACCGGCTCTACCAGGCGCAGGACGGCTTCTCCACGTGGATGCTCACCGTGGTCTTCGCCGCCTACGCCGTCGGCGTGCTGGGCTCGCTGTGGCTGGCCGGTCACGTCAGCGACTGGATGGGCCGCCGTCGCGTGGCGCTGGTGGGCGTGGCCGCCGAGATCACCGCCGCCGCGGTCTTTGTGCTCTCCCCCGCCGTCCCCACGCTGCTGGTGGCCCGGGTACTCACCGGCATCGGCATCGGCCTGCTCACCCCCACCGTCACCGCGTGGCTGGGCGAGCTGCGCGCGGCCGCGCAGCCCGGGAGAAGCCCGCTGTTCGCCTCCACGACGGCCACCGCCGGGACCTCGCTCGGTTTCGGCCTGGGCCCCCTGGTCACCGGGTTCGCCGCAGCCCGGGTCAGCGCCCCACTGGTCGACCCGTACATCATATTCCTCGTGATTTTGGTGCTCTCCGCCGCGGCGATGGCTTTGGCGTCGGAGACCGTGCGGCGCCACCACCGGCGCTGGTCGCCGCAGCAGCTGCGCCTCCCGAGCTCCTCACCGGGGCTCTTCGTGGTCGCCTGCGCGCTGGTCGTGGCCGCCTTCGCCGTCTTCTCCACCGTGATGGCCCTGACCCCCACGATCCTGGCGAAGGTGATGGGCTCCACCTCCCTGCCCGTGGCCGGCGCGGTGACCTTCACGCTGTTCGGCGTCGCAGCGCTGGCCCAGGTGCTGACCGCCCGCACCTCGCGCGGCCGGCAGCTGGTGATGATCGCCGCGTTCTCCGGCCTCGGGCTGATCGCGCTCGCCACCAGCGTGCTCACCGCATCGCTGGCCCTCTTCGTCGTAGCGCTGGGGCTGACCGGGGCCGGGGTCGGCCAGCTCTTCCGCGCCGCGGTGGTCACCGTCTCCGGCTTAGCGGGCCCGGACGAGCGCGGTCAGGTGCTCGCGGCCCTCTACCTCATCGCCTACGTCGGCCTCGCCGTGCCCACCGTGCTGGTCGGCGTGGCGCTGACCCTGGCTCCGGCGGGCGCGGTGATCGTCGTCTTCTGCGCGCTCGTGCTCGTCGCCGTCCTGGGCGCGAGCGCCGCCATGGCGCGCCAGCGTTAACGCCCAGGGCGGGTGCCCTCAGAGCATGTCCGCGGCCCCGGGGGCCGCGGGAGGTCGCCGCCTACAGACGCAGGAGGGCCACTAGGCGGATTACCTCGAAGGTACGGCTCGGTGATCATTGTCTCGCCGCAGATGGCGATCCGTTCGAGCAGCTTCCCCCATGCGTCCCGATCAGCCGCGGGTAGCTCAAGGAAAGACTCGTCCTCGGCCGACGCGATTTCAGTGTCCCCTCGGAGCAACGCGTCGCCAAGCCTGGACACCTTCTAGCGAGAGCTTATGCATTCAAGCCACCCCAGCCTGACGAGATAGTCCGGGAAAGTCCCAGGTGGACCGTCCGGTTCGTACCTAACTGCCGACCGCTGACGTGAGGCAGGTAGGCCGGTAACAGACACGCCAGGGAACGAAGCACGGGTCGCGTCAGTACCAACGACGCTAAAGTTACCCAGCATTTGGGCAATCGCGGTTCGATGAGGTTTCTTAGAGGCGTCCATCGCTCCCCAATCGACTGTGCCATCTAGTCGACGTTGGGGAGGCCCAAAGCGGCTTGGATCGGACCAGTTTTAGCTGTGGTCGGTGTATCAACGATGCACCGCCCCTTCCGACCGACGCATGCCGTGATCTTGCCGCACGTGCTGGCATTCAACGCGCCAGCACTAGGAGGAAGAAGAACGCGACTGCTAACCGAAGCGCTCGGTGGACGAGGGGACGACGCAGTAGCCGGGCTCTGGCGCTTCTACCTAGATTCCGGTGTTCCCAGGGGGCTCGCCGACCTCGGCCTAACCCGCGCCGACGTTGATCACGCGGTCAGGTTGGCCGTCGACCGGTTACCGATCGACAACCCTCGCCAAGTCAATACCGAAGATGTCGAGATATCCTGGTCCGAGCATGGAGAGGCGCAGCCACATGAATAAATTCACTGACGCAGACGGAAAAAGCACACACAAGGACGCTGTCACCGAGGAGGTGGTGCACAGCTTCGACACTAGTGCGAGCCCTCGCTTCCGTCAGGTGCTCGTCTCAGGCCTGCGAGTCGTCAGTCGTTGTCAACATCGTACGGGTCAGAGATCTCAAAACCTGTCATGTGTTTGGCCAAAGCCATAAAGCTCCGGGCGAGGTGACGCTCAGTCGCACTCGCGAGCGCTTCGCCGTCTCCGGATCGGGTAGCTGCCAGCATCGCCCTGTGTTCGTCGGCCGTCTCTTCAACACGGGTGTCCAGGACTTCTAGCACGTCCCAGGGGAACTTCTGCCAGAGAGCGTCGATCTCGGCGGCTAGCCCATCGTTGCCACACTTGGCGTAAAAAAGGAAGTGGAACCGGCGATTCGTGGCACTCAATGCCGCCCGGTCCCCGGCCGCCGCGGAATCTTCCATTTCCGTGACCAGTCGCTCGACAAGTTCCACGTCTCGCGGCGAGAGCCGCCTTGCTGCGCGGCGCATGGCGTACGGCTCAAGCGATCGACGCAGCAGGTACACGGTCTTAATCTGGTCGTAGTCTGCGTCAGCCACGCGTACACCCTTGTGCGGCTCCCCAACGAGTACGCCCTCAGCTTGGAGGAACCGCAGGGCCTCACGTACCGGAGTGATGCTCGTCTTGAACATGGCCGCCAGGACGTCCTGCTGGATCCGACTTCCCCGCTCGAGTTCGCCTGCAGCGATCATCCTGCGGAGTTCCACGACGATTCGGTCCCGCTTGGTGACTACTGCGGGGGCTGCCGGCGTATCCGCCTGAATAGCGTGGGAGGGCGAGGTTCGCGGCGCGGATCGTGGCATTGGCTGTCCCTTCAAGGTTCGGCTGGTCGAGGTGTCTGCGGGCGGCGTGCCTAGTTAATGGCCAATGACGCCTAGCCAGGCGGCGGCCGCGACCATCCGTATCCAGCCATCCTCCCGGTCAGCATGCGAGCTCGGCGTACCGTCGCCTCGTCGACCATGGCACCGTCGGCGTCGCGGAAAGCTCCCTCTCCCTTTTCCGCACGCCGTTTGAACTCGTCGATCACTGCGTGCGCAGCTGCTAGCTCGTCGGGCCCAACGCCGAAGGTCTCGTTGGCGACCGCCACCTGCGCCGGGTGAATGCAGGCGCGCCCCCCGAATCCCATTTCTTTCAGCCGCTGGCTCGTCGAGCGGAACGCTTCCATGTCTGAGACATCGACAGACACAGGAGCGACGGGAGGAGGCAAATGCACGGAAGCGGCGTGCATGATCAACCAGCTGCGAGCCAGGGACAATCTTTCAAAGTCGTCCCCAACCGCGGGCATCGAGAGGTCCGCACGAAGATCGACTTCGCCGATCTGCAAACGTCCCACAGCGTGGTGGTCGATCATCGCGCCAAGACCCAACAAGCCGCTCGCGCTCTCGACCAACAGGCCGAGAACGGTCACGGGCGCCACCTCCGCGATCAAGGCTGTGAGCTCGCGAAAGTGCTGTCCGCTCTCGGCCTTGGGCATCCAGATACCGTCTGCCCCACCGTTGGACAGTACCGCGGTAGCGTCCTCCAGACCGCGACGACCTGAGTTCAGGCGAACCCACACCTCGATCCCGTCGGGGCGGTCCGACAATGTCGACAACGCGGCGGCGCGAGCCGCGTCCTTGCGGCTCGGTGCGACGGCATCCTCCAGGTCGAGTATGACGGCGTCGGCGCCGGCGTCGAAGGCTCGCCGTAGGAACCGCGGCCGGTCGGCCGGGACGTAGAGGTAGGAGCGCGGGATGCCCTTCATGCCTCACAGTCTGGCATGATCTTGTTGATAATGCATTCACGCATGGGTTAATGTAGGTTGCAGGTCAACTCAAGGGACGGGATGGGCTGGGCAGCAAGCCGTTCACACCATGTCTACGAAGGGAATCCGATGTTCGAGGCTGACAGCGTCACCGTGACGGTCCTGGTGGAGAACTGGGTTGACATGCTCCTCCCTGACCAGGCCAGCCCCCTAAACAGCGTCGACGACCATCACTGCGTCAGCCGCTACGGCCTCATCGAGCACTTCGACCACAAACTGATCCCGCCGCAAGCCGAGAACGGGTTGAGCCTTCTGGTGGAGGCGACGAAGGGGCGCCACACCCTGCGAGTGCTCTTCGACGTCGGGCTCACCGGGAAGGTCCTCAAGCACAACATGAAAGTGCTCGGGGTCGACCCGAGCAGCATCGACCATGTCGTTATCAGTCACGGTCATCCGGACCACTTCGGAGGCATCCACCGGTTCCTTGAACTCGCAGGTCGGCGCGTCCCAGTCGCCACTCACCACGACGCGGAGCTTCCTCGCTATGTCATGTTGGCTGATGGCCGGATGTCCACGGTCTACAACTCGGCGTTCACCTTTGCCCAAATCGAGGCGTCCGGCGGTGCCCCTGTCCTAACCCGAGACTCTCTCGACCTGGGCCTGGGCGTTCACACAACCGGCGAGATTCCTCGTGATGTGCCATTCGAGGCCGCGGTGCCCCCGTTCCAGGTTGGAGCACCAGGCATGTACCAGGTCTCCGAGGGCGGACGGGTCCGAGTTGACGAGGTCCTGGACGAGATGGGCTTGGTCATCGACGTCAAAGGGGAAGGCCTGGTCGTACTAACGGGATGCGCTCATGCCGGCGTCATCAACACCATCAAACAGGCGCGTCGGATCTGTGGTGAAAAGCCTATCCGCGCGGTGATGGGTGGCTTCCACCTCGGTTTCCCTACGACACCGAAGGAGAACGTGGGGTTGACCGCGGCCGCCTTCCGCGACCTCGACGTGCGGACCGTCATGCCGATGCACTGCAGCGGCCTGCGTACCCACGCCTACCTCGCCGACGACACTCACTACGTCCAGCCGTCCGCGGGCACTGTGCTCCGCTTCGGAACATCGACGCAGCCATGAGGCATGCTCTTGCCGGCATCCGGGTCATCGCCATCGAGCAAGCAGTCGCGGCGCCCTTGTGCACACGTCACCTCGCCGATCTGGGCGCTGACGTTATCAAGGTGGAGAGACCGCAGCATGGCGACTTCGCTCGTGACTACGACGACTTCGTCCGCGGCCACTCGAGTCACTTTGTCTGGCTCAACCGGGGCAAGCGGAGTATCGCGTTAGACCTGAAGTCCCCCGAAGGCCGGCGCGTTCTCCTCGCACTGTTGAGGACCGCGGACGTGCTCGTGTGCAACTTGGCGCCGGGTGCGCTGGAGCGCATCGTCGCCGACGCCGAACTGGGTGAGCTCAACCCCCGACTCGTTCGCTGCTACTTGTCGGGCTACGGAGCGCAAGGACCGTACGCGAACCGCAAGGCTTATGACCTCCTAGTGCAAGGCGAGGTGGGCACAATCGCGGTCACCGGGACGCCGCACCAGCGGGCCAAGCCTGGTGTGTCGTTGGCCGATCTGTCCGCGGGGACCTACGCGCTCGCTGCAATCAACGCTGCGCTGCTGGAGCGGTCACGGACGGGACGCGGTCAGCGCCTCGACATCTCCTTGTTCGAAGTGCTCCTGGAATGGATGAGCCCCTCGCTGCTCACGCGGAAGTACACGGGCCGGACCCCGGAGCCGGCCGGCCTAGGACACCTGAGCATCGTCCCCTACGGCCCCTACTTTACCGGCGACGGCCACGAGATCCTGCTCGCGGTGCAGACCGACGGTCAATGGCGTCGGCTGTGCGCAAGCGTGCTTAAGGACACCGCGCTGCTCGCCGATTCCGCGTTGTCCACCAACGCGGGGCGACTTCGCAACCGTGCCCGCGTAGAGGCCGCAGTGCAGGAGCCCCTCTCCGCGATGCCGCTCGCCTTAGTCACCGAACGATTGGAAGCTGCCGACGTCCCCCACGCCCGCCTGAACCAGGTGATCGACGTCGTCGATCACCCTCAGGCCGTAGAGGCGGGCCGCTGGTCGCCGACCACGCTCTCAGACGGCCAAGAAGTGGAGGTGGTGACATCACCGTTCCACACCGCCCCCGACCCGCCGGGTACCACCCGAGTGCCCGGGCTAGGAGAGCACACGGACGAGGTGCTGCGTGAAGTCGGTCTGGGAACCGACGCGCTCGGCAAGCAGGTTCCGGCGAATCAGGCCAGTTGACTGGCTAGCCCATCACCTCCCATGAAATGTCGTCGACGGAACAGCGGTGCAAGCTTGAGCGACACGCGCGCTCAGCCGAACGGTTGTCCGCGAGCCTGATTGGTGTCTGCCGGAGATTTCAAGGCGGTAGTCGCAGCTCGGCCACCGACCGTTTCGTGCCTTGCTTGCCGCGGTCCACCGGGGACCGACCGGAAAGTTCTCCGCCGCACGGGATTTGGTGATCGACCCATCCACGGAAACGTCGTCAAGGTCCAGGCCGATCATCCGGTCGTAGGCAGCCAGAGCCGCCTTGAGGACCTCCTCGCCGACGCCGCGGCCTGCCAAGTCAGCCAAACGGTGCCGGATCGGACGATCCGAGCGCCCGACGGTGGCGATCCCCGCTCGTATCCGCTGCCGTGGGTCAGGGCGGCGAGCACATGATCGAACACCACCCGGTCGGGGACCCTGCGCCGGTGACACCAACGGATGATCAGGAGCAAACTGGGGGCGATCCCCCTCATCGAGCAGCGCGGCGAACTGGACCCACAAGGGCTCAGTCAGGGATGCTGGCAGCAGGGGTACGGACCCTCCAGATGATCGTCGGGACGTCAGCAATCCCATGATTCCACTCGGGTCCGTGCCCCTCCCATCAGCGACACACCAGCACCACCAGCACCACCAGCACCACCAAGCACCACCAGCACCACCAAGCACACATCAATTGCCGTTCGTTCTAAATATGGGAGTCGAAGGTCAATGCGTACAGAATTGATCACGATTGCGACGGACACCACGCCGATCGACGGCGCGTACTACACGCCCGACAGTGCGAGCGCATCAGGCGGCGTGCTGCTGATGCACGGCAACACCATGAATTTCTACGTTGGCGCCCCCCGCTTCCTCCCGCCCTACCTAACGGCGCTGGGCTATGCGTGCCTGGCCTTCAACCGCCGGGGCCACGACATCTTGGGGAGCCGTGACAGCCGGGCGGCAGAGGGTGGGGCCTTCCAGACTGCGGCTGAGGGGATCATGGACAACGACCAGGCGGCACGATGGCTGGCGCAGCAGGGCTTTCCGAAACCCATCGTCATTGCTCATAGCAATGGCGGCATGCTGGGGGCCCAGTTCGCCGCCGATCATCAAGAGACGCGCGCTCTGGTCCTGTTATCAGCCCATGGGGGCGGCCGGGACGCGAGGCGGCACACCGGCAAGGGCTCGCAGTTCCTGGCCCGAGAACAATCCGAGGAGACGCTAGAACGCGCTCAGAATCTTGTCGTGGCCGGACGTGGGCGCGAGTTGCTGATGGTTCCAGGCTGGTGGTACGTCATCAGCGCGGAAAGCTACGTCGACCGGATGCTCAATTGCCCTGACACCGTGCACAACGCGTCGCTTATCCGCTGTCCGTCGTTGTTCGTGCGCGGCGACCAGGAGTCGCCAGAGGTCTACCCTGCCGAGCGTTTCCAGGAACTGGCAGGAGGTCCGTGCGACGTGGCGATCATCGCAGACTCCAACCACTTCTACGTGGGCCAAGAGGATGCGGTCGCCGGCATCGTCGCGGATTGGCTGGTGCGCACCCTCTCAAGCTGACGGCGGCCTAGGAGGCTGCTGATGTACGCCGTTGGGGGATCGCGTTCATGAGCCTCATCACTTCTGGTCCGCGGTCGGCTCAAAGCCAAGAATCTCGTTGTAGGCGGTGGTATTGGCCCCGAGCAGCGATTCGGGCCGCGGAGCGTGATGTGGACGGCTCGGAGGGGCTTATCGGAATGTGTCAAGCTGTCTGGACCCGCCGGGTGAGGTTGTTGATCCAGCTTTTGGTGCGCCAGGGGCCGGGTAGCGAAAGCGGTGTGGGTGTCGATCCAGGTGCCGTCGAAGACTGATTGCGGGGTGTGTGAGCATGTAGACGGGCCGCGAATTGGTGAGGCCGATCGGGCCGCACCCGGTGTCGACCAGTGCCGTTAGCGGTTGGCGCGCAGGTGCCATGGGGCGAGCCAGCGGAGCGCGGCTTCGGTGCCCACTCGTGCGAGTACGCCGAACGCCGCCAGCACTAGTACCGCAACGAAGGCCGTGTTCTGCTGGAACGAGTGCGTGTTCGTGAGAATGAACGTTCCGAGCCCGTTGAGACTGGCAAGGAACTCAACCGCGACGGCGCCAACGAGGGCGCGCCCCACCGCGACCTGAATACCGGCGATGATGAACGGCAGGGTCGATGGCAACAAGACGTCCGCCACGAAGCGTCGCCTTGACAGCCTCAACACGCTGGTCAGTTCCTGCAGTTCCCTAGCAAGCAGTCGCGCACCGTCGGCCGTGCTTACGACGCATGGCAGGAAGGCCGACAGACCGATGACGGCCAATCGCGCCTCCCCCGAGTAACCTAGCCATATCGTGACCATAGGCAGGATGGCCAAGATCGGCATTGCGTACAGCCCGCTGATGTATGGCGCCGTCAACTGCTTCATCCACCGAATGCGGCCGATAGTCAGACCCAGAGCAGTACCGGCGGCGCACCCCAGAACCAGACCGAGCACCACTGCGCCGAGCGTCTGCCATAGCGCCCCGAGGAAGTCTGCAGACGTCAACGTTGGGACCGCCGCAGCCAAGACCCCGGTGGGGCTGGGCAGGTAGGTCGGCAACCACCAGCGGATGGACGCCTCCCACAGGACAACTACCCCAGCTGCCACGCCGAGCTTGCGGCCGACGGCTCCAAGGCGAGAGCGCGTCCTGATCGGAGATCGAGTGGTAAGGCCATGTGGCTCCGCGGATGCGGGCTGCGCCGCGGGCGTGGCCTCTAGGCGCGCACTATCAGTCATTACTTTCTGTCTCCCGCCACCGCGCGAAGTGTCTTTCAAGGGCTCGCCCGCAGGCCATGAGCGCCACGGCGAGCACCGACACCAGGACGGTCAGGCCGAGCACGGACGCGGAGTCAAATTGTGTACTGGCGGAGATCAGCAGCCCGCCTATGCCGCTGGCGTTGAGAAAGAACTCGGCAACCAGCGTGCCGACGAAGGCCATTGCGATGCCCTGCCGGACCCCCGTCATCGCGTAGGGCACTGTGTGGGGCAGGAGGATGTCGGACCAGACCCGCCACTCGCTGCTGCGGAATGTACGGGCGACCTCAAGAAGAGTCGTCGGTACCCTTCGTGCCCCCTCTGCCGTGTTGATCACGATGGGGAACACGGCGCTTAGGAACACGACCAGGCTCTTGGCCGGCAAGCCGAACCCGAACGCCGCTAGGATCAGCGGAGCGAGGGCCACGATCGGGACAGACTGCAGCGCGAAGAGCAACCACTCCGTGCTGTCTCGGAGGTCTTGAGCTCTCGCCAGCAGGATGCCGAAGGTGACTCCGCCGACGATCGCTAGTGCCAAGCCGACGACCAGCAACTTGCCGGAGGACAGCAATGCACTGGGCAGGGATCCGTCAAGTGTCATGGACTCCAGGGCCTGGAACGAGCGAGCTGGTGTCGCGAGGAGCACGGGATCCCGCTGACCCGCGACTTGCCACAGGCCCAACCCGATAAGCAGTCCGATCACCGGCATGCCCACAGATCGAAGCCGAGGGGTGCCGAGCTGCCTACCTACGGCTGACTGACTGTGCATGCGGCGTCACCCTCCCTTGACGGCGTCGGCGAACACCGAGGTGTCGATCATCTGCTCGAACGTCGGAGCTTTGGCCTTCGGTATGTTGCCCGCCGCCACGGCTGAATCGATGGTGTGCTCGATGCTGGGCCGGCCGAGGCCGGCATCTTCCGGCCAGACCCCGACAGCGAGGAAGCCCTTGAGCGCTTCGGCTGAGACCTGAGGGCTCTCCCCGGTCATCTTGGCAGCGATGCCGGCAACATCTTGCGAGTTCGCCGGGTCCCTCATGTACGTGATGGCCTCGTGGAGCGCCGCGACCACGGCGACCCAATTTTTGCGCGACGTGGCGTTGTCCAGTTCCTTCTTGAGCGTGACCAGCGTCACGTAGTGCGCGAGTGGGTCAACAGATGCGAGCGTCATCACCTGCTTAACTTCCTTGCCGGACTTCGCACGCACTGTGGCCAACTCATCTGGGTGCAGTACGGCGAGGTTTACCTGACCGCTCACCAGCGCATCGACGGTCGGGGGTCCACCCACGTTGATGGTGGAGACGTCGTTCGCCGTGAGGCCGCAGGACTTCAGCATCGCGGTCAGTCCGAGCGCCTTGGGTGCCCCCAGACCGTCGACCGCCACCGTCTTGCCCTTCACAGACTTGCAGTCTGTGACCGAGGGGTCGGTGCTCGCCAGTAGGTATGTGGGTGCAGGAAAACCCATGATGCCCACGGCGGAGCTACCAGACCCGCGCAGCGCCACCAAACCCGGAGTGGCGACCAGTCCGCCGTCCAGCTCACCGCCCTGTACTGCCCGACCGATGTCAGCGGCGGTCGGGAATGGTCGCAGGGTCACCGTGACATTCCGCTTCGCGAAGAAGCCCTTGTCCTGCGCGACTTGCGAGACCGTGTTGAGGAAAATGGGCGGGATCCCGGGGACGCCGAACGACAGGCTCGTACCACCGTTCGCGCCGCCGCTGGACGGTGCGCCACCACAAGCGGCCACGAGGCTCGTCAGAACGGCGACAGCCACGACCGCGGCGAATCGATACTTACGCTTGTACGCGAGCATGTGTCTACTCCTTGGCTTGCGATCGGATTCGAGCCGCGTTCTTGGCGGATCAGGTTGTTGGCGGTCAGCGACTCTCATCACCAGCCATGACGAGGGACCAAACATGCTCGCGGAGAGCGAGGTACTCCGGCATGGTCGTGATCGCTCGGTCGCGAGGCACCGGGAGGTCGACCTCGACCACCTCGGCGACGCTACTGGGGTGACCCCTCAGAACCGCCACGCGATGTCCGAAAAGGACCGCCTCGTCAATCGAATGCGTGACGAACAGCATGGTCACCGGGCGCTCCTGCCAAATACGCAGCAGCTCGAACTGTAGAACCTCTCGTGTCTGCGCGTCCAGCGCCCCGAACGGCTCGTCCATGAGCAGCAGTCTCGGGCGGACGGCCAACGCCCGCGCCAGCCCGGTCCTCTGCTGCATGCCGCCCGACAACTGATGCGGGTACGACCCCTCGAATCCCGACAGACCGACCATTTGGATGAGTTCGCGTGCTTCGTGCAGGGACTCCTTCTTGGCTGTCCCGCTGACACGGAGCGCGTACGCGACGTTGGCCTCTACGGTCTTCCATGGGAAAAGCCCGAAGTGCTGGAACACCATGGCCACCCCGTCGGGGGTCTTCGACACCTGCTCGCCGTCTATGCGGACAGTGCCCTCGGCAGGGGGGATCAGGCCGGCCACGGCACGCAGCATCGTCGTTTTCCCGCACCCAGAGGGTCCGACGATCGACAGGATCTCTCCGGAAGCGATGCTCAAGCTGATGTCCTGAGACACCACCAGCTCGCCGAACTTCATGGCGACGCCGTCGATGTCGACGGTGGCACCGCTGTGTACATCGGCCGACACGGGCGTCTCCTCTTGCCTTGGTGCCCAGGCTGCCGGCCGCCCGGACGCACGACCCTGCTCTGTGGCGTTGGTCACTGTCATAGCCATGGAGGCATCATGCCTGCACAATGCCTACTGCGCAAGATCTATGCGTACAATAGCTAATAATGCATCCTCATCTGACATCGTGCGTGGACGGTCGGGGTTGCTTCCGCGCAAAAGGTGCCGCCGCGCAGAACGCGAGGCCCCGCGCGCGGCTGTCGAGGATGGTCCCCTCGTCGCCTCGCCAGGTGTCGCGGGGACGCGCCAGGCGTCAGGAGCGAGTCCGGCGGGTGCTCCCACAGATCGCGGCCAGCGCTGACTTGATCTCGACCCCACCCACCGATTGAGGTAACGGAGAGGACAACAATGACAGAACTCGATATTCAACGCAGCGAGGTTCGCGACGGAATGCAGATCGATTGGCAGGTGTCGATCGTGACTGACGACGGGGCGGTGCTGAGAGCCGACGTCTACCGCCCGGTCGGCGAGGGACAGTTCCCAGCCGTACTGTCCTATGGTCCATACGCGAAGGGTCTGGCCTTCCAGGACGGATACCCGATGCAGTGGGACCAGATGGTCACCGATCGTCCCGATGTCGCTGCGGGATCGACGAACAAGTACCAGAGCTGGGAACTAGTTGATCCCGAGAAGTGGGTGCCGTTCGGATATGCCTGCGTGCGCGTTGATTCCCGCGGCACCGGCTGGTCACCCGGTTACGTCGATGTCTGGGGTCCGCGGGAAGCGCAGGATCTGTACGACTGCGTCGAATGGTCCGGCCAGCAGCCATGGAGCTCGGGCAAGGTCGGTATCAATGGGATCTCCTACTACGCGATAAACCAGTGGCAGGTTGCGGCGCTGCAACCCCCGCATCTGTCCGCGATCATCCCGTGGGAAGGCGCGGCGGACTTCTACCGCGACGTCACCCATCACGGCGGCATCCTATCGGAGTTCTGCGGTAACTGGTACGCCCGTCAGGTCAAGAGCGTCCAGTACGGCTTAGGGGCGAACGCGCCCAAAAACCCGAACACCGGTGAATCCGTGGCCGGTCCGGTGGAACTGGACGGGGCCGAGCTTGCGGCCAACCGCCAGGATCTGGGAGCGGAGATCCGGGGCGAGGAACTCGACGGCCCCTGGTACCGCGACCGGTCGCCGGACTTCAGCAAGGTCGAGGTGCCTTTGCTGTCCGCCGCGAACTGGGGTGGCCAGGGCTTGCATCCGCGTGGCAATTTCGAGGGGTTTACCCAGTCGACGTCGTCGCAGAAGTGGTTGGAGGTGCACGGGCTCAACCACTGGACGCACTTCTACACCGACTACGGCGTCGGGTTGCAGCGTAGGTTCTTCGACCGGTTTCTCAAAGGGAAGCAGGAACAGTGGCCGGATGCACCGCGGGTGCGGTTGAACATCCGCCGTCCGGGGGAGAACTTCACCATGCGGGACGAGCAAGAATGGCCGTTGGCCCGCACCCGATGGACGAAACTTTACCTGGACGCGACAAATCAACGTCTCACTGAAAATATCTCAGACGCTGCGTCCGTCGAATACGCAGGCCTCGGCGACGGAGTGACCTTCGAGCTGGGGACGCTCGAGCACGACCTCGAGATCACCGGACCCGTCGCCGCGAAACTGTTCGCGGCCTCTGAAACCGTCGATGCAGACTTCTTCCTGGTGCTGCGCGTGTTCGATCCGGCAGGCGAGGAGGTCACGTTCACCGGCGCGCTGGACCCGAACACGCCGATCGCGCAGGGTTGGCTTCGCGCGTCGCATCGCAAACTGGATCCGGTCAAGAGCCTAGCGTACCGGCCGTGGCACACCCACGACGAGAAGCAACCACTGGAGCCCGGCACCGTCTACGAGCTCGACGTCGAGATCTGGCCAACCAGCATCGTCGTCCCGGCCGGTTATCAGTTGGCTCTGACCGTGCGCGGCAAGGACTATGAGTATCGGGGCGAGCTGACCGACTTCGCCAAGAATTTTTACTACGCCAACGGCGGCGTGGGGCCGTTCACCCACGCGGACCCGGCGGATCGCCCGGCGGACATCTTCGGTGGCTCGGTCTCGCTGCACACCGGGGGCGACCATGCTTCGTATGTGTTGCTACCCATCATTGACGCCTAATCCCGCTCTGACCTTGTCGCTGGGCGGTAACAGCGAGCGGATGGTTTCAGCCGCCCTCGAACGAGACCTCGGGCACCTGCGATCGAACACTTGCCCAAAGAGCAGGAGGAATCCCCTTGACCAGTAACGCACGCACCATCGGCTGGGCCATCGTGGGAACCGGCAAGGTGGCCGAGGACCGGATCGGTCCGGCCATCGGTGCGGGGAACAACTCCGCCCTGGCCGCGGTGATGAGCCGGGACCGGTCCCGCGCCGTGCGCTTCGCGGACCGGCACGGTGGCGGTACGCCCTACGACGACTACCAGCAGATGCTGGCCGACCCCGCGGTCGATGCGGTCTACATCGCGACCCCGAACGCCCAACACGCCGATCAGGTGCTCGCCGCCGCGCGAGCAGGCAAACATGTCCTGTGCGACAAGCCGCTGGCCGTCGACCTGGCTAGCGCCGAGTCCGCGGTCGCCGAGTGCGCCCGGTTCGGAGTGCGGCTCGGCGTCACCTTTCAAACCAGGTTTCACCAGGGAATGGCGATGGTTCGCGGCCTTATCGCGGTTGGCGACATCGGTCACGTGATCGCCGCGCACCTGGAGATGGGCGGGGGTCGCACGCTGCTGAAGGGCTGGCGCACCGATCCGAGCACGGCCGGTGTCGGCACCATGAACAACATCGGGGTGCATGGCTACGACCTGCTGGGATACCTGCTCGGCGCCGAGATTTATGAGGTCGCGGCGATGGTGTCGTCTGAACCCGGTTTCGAGCTCGACACGACAGCGTTGTCGTTGCTCCGGTTCGACTCCGGGGCGATCGCCAGTGTGCAGGTGAACCAGACCGTTCCCGGGCAACGTCCGGACATGGTCATCTACGGCAGCGCCGGCCGCGTCGTGCTCAGCAACATCACCAGGCCAGACCTGCACGGAACGCTGTCAGTGATCCGCGGCGACCAGCCGGAGACCCACCAGGCCGTGTCGAGTGTTGACGCCTACCACCTACTGGTGAACGAGTTTGCCGAGGCGGTGCTGGCTGATCGGCAGCCGAGCCCCTCCGGCGCGGACGGACTGGTGAGCGTGCGGGTGACGCAGGCGTTGAAGCAGTCCGTCCGCGAAGGACGAACGATTCGAGTTACCTCATGACCGGCACGCCAGAGTGGGCCACGGCTCGCACCTTGGCGGACGAAAAGACTTTCACGCTGAACGTCAACGGTGAGCAGGGTCGGGTCACCTGTTCCGCTGACACGCCGCTTCTCTACCCACTACGCAACGACCTCGGGCTGAAAGGGTCGCGGTTCGGCTGCGGCCTGGGCCAGTGCGGTGCCTGCATGGTCCTGATAGACGGACATCCGACCCCGTCGTGCGACCTGCCGGTCTGGGCGGCCGAGGGCAAGGACATCGTCACCGTTGAGGGATTGTCCACCGACGGTGAGATGAGCCCGTTGCAGCAGGCGTTCGTGGCCGAACAGGCAGCGCAGTGCGGGTTCTGCATGTCCGGCATCCTGATGTCGGCTACCGCGCTGCTGAGACTTAACCCACGACCGGATGAGGCCGGCGTTCGCGCGGCGCTGGATCGCAACCTTTGCCGGTGTGGCACCCACACCCGGGTCATCCGGGCGATCCTGCGGGCAGCGAAGGAGGCATCGTGACCGAACTCGGGGCAAGCCTGATCTCGAATTCAGTGTTGTCGCAGTGGGTGGACTTCGTCTCGGTCGATGGTGACGATTCGGTGATTCTCAAGGTAGGCAAGGTGGAACTGGGCCAGGGTATCGTCACCGCGCTCGTTCAGATTGCTGCCGAGGAACTCGACATCGACTGGCGTCGGGTGCGTCCACAGCCCTCCAACACCGTGATCAGCCCGGACGAGGGATTGACGGCGGGAAGCCGATCGGTGATGGACTCAGGACACGCCGTCCGGTACGCCTGTGCGCAGATCCGAGGACTGCTACTGGATCACGTGGCTCGTCACCACTGCATTGCCCGGGAATCTCTGATGGTCGCCGACGGGGTGATCGGCACCACGAGCCACGGCACGATAACCAGTTACTGGCAGCTGGACACCCCATCCCTGTTGGCCGTGCCCGCGACCGCGGATGTCATGCCCAAACCGGCGGACCAGCACGGCCTCGTCGGTCAGCCGCTGGAGCGGCTCGACCTCGCAGGCAAATTCGCAGGACGTGCGCGTTTCGTGCAGGATCTCGCGCTCCCCGGCCAGGTCTTCGCACGGATGGTCCGCCCGCCCGCCCCCGGAGCCCGGTTGGCCGACGTCGACGATGCTCCCGCTCGAGCGGTTCGTTCGGTCCTAGCCGTAATTCGTCGCGGCAGCTTCCTGGCGGTGGTGGCCGGACGGGAGGAAGAGGCGGTGCGGGCGGCCGAACGGCTGCGGGCGGGTTGCACCTGGCACCCCACGTCGGCCCTCGCCGATTCCGAAGACGTGCTCGCTAACCTCAAAGCGCAGCCGACCGAAGACGTTCAGCTCGCGGTTCCGGCCGATGACAGGGCAGCGGAGCGGGTGGCGCGAAGCTACAGCTGGACCTATCGCCGGCCGTACGTGGCGCACGCCTCCATCGCGCCGGGAAGCGCCACCGCGCTCTGGCAGGACGAGCAGCTTGAGGTGTGGACCAGCTCGCAGGGCGTCTATCCCTTACGTGCCGCCCTAGCCGAGGCATTCGGACTCGACTCCACGCAGATCATCGTGCGGCACGTCGAAAACGCAGGCTGCTACGGACATAACAGCGCCGACGACGCGGCCTACGACGCGGCCGTGATCGCGATGGAGATACCGGGACGTCCGGTCCAGGTGTGCTGGTCCCGCGACGACGAGTTCGCCTGGGAACCGTATTCGCCTGCCGCCCTGACCGAGGTCACTGTGGGTGTCGACGACGCCGGTGATGTGGTGCAGTGGCGGCAACAGACCTGGAGCGGCGGGCACAACAGCCGTCCCGGTTATGCCGGTCAGCATGGGCTGCTTGGGGCCTGGCACGCCAGCGACGACGAGCTGCCCCCTGCTGGTGACTACCCTTTGGCCGCCGGTGGCGGCGTGGGACGCAATGGCATTCCGACCTACGACATCGCCGTTCTCGAGGTCGTGGCCAGCCGGATTCTGACGATGCCCGTACGCACCTCGTCGCTGCGTGGTCTGGGTGCTACCGCTAACGTCTTCGCGATCGAGTCGGCTATGGACGAGCTGGCTGAACTCGCCGGGGTCGATCCGCTGCAGTATCGACTGCAGCACCTGTCTGATCAACGCGCCTGCGCGGTGTTGGCCGAGGCTGCCCGAATGGCCGACTGGGGTAACCAACCCGCACAGGACTCGGTGGGTTGGGGTATCGCGTACTCCCGGTACAAGAACATCTGCGGGTATTGCGCCGTGGTGGCACGGGTCGAGGCCACCAGCGACGTCAAGGTCACCCAGCTTTACGTGGCCGTTGACGCCGGGCAGATCATCAACCCGGACGGCCTGCGCAATCAGGTCGAGGGCGGCGCGATCCAAGCAACCAGCTGGACCTTGCGCGAAGAGGTGGTGTTCGACCAGAAGAGGGTGCTCACCCGGGACTGGGACAGTTACCCGATCCTGCGGTTCAGCGACGTGCCGCGGGTCGATGTCCACTTGATCTCCCGACCGCAGGAACCACCGCTGGGTGTGGGCGAAGTCCCCGGTGGACCAGTGACGGCGGCGATCGGCAACGCGCTCACCAACGCCATCGGCGTCCGGATCCGGCGACTTCCGCTGACCGCAGAACGTGTCACTGGGGCCCTCACCGATAGCTGAGATCACGTGTCTGGAAAGGACAAACGAACGATGAGCCAAACCAAGGGGCCGTCCATCGATATCCACGCGCACGTCGGCACCCCGGCCTGCAACGAGCTGGTCGAGGGACTGTTCTCGACCAGGATGGACCCCTTCACCTTCTACGGGGGAACGGAGACCGTCGAGTACAACAAGGCTCACTTCGGCGGTCTCGGTCCGAAGCTTGTCGATTCGGCCCTTCGGCTGACGGAAATGGACAAGATGGGCATCGACATCCAAGCGTTGTCCGTTGCGCCACCGCAGTACTACTACTGGGCCGACCCAGAACTTGGCCGCCGGCTGGCGCGCATGCAGAACGAGCATCTGGCCGAGCTGGTCGCCGGGCACCCTGATCGGTTTGTGGGTCTGGCCACCGTGCCGCTGCAGGATGTGGCCGCGTCGGTTGCCGAGTTAGAATATGGGGTCACCGAACTCGGGTTTCGGGGCGCGGAGATCTGCACCAATGTCAACGGCTTGGACCTTGACGATCGGAGGTTCCGTCCATTCTTCGCCAAGGCCGCCGAACTCGACGTGGTCGTGCTGCTGCACCCACACGGTTTCACCCAGGGCGACCGACTGATGGACTACTACTTAAGCAACGTCATCGGTAACCCACTAGACTCCACCGTTGCCCTGACCCGAATCATCCACGGCGGCGTACTGGAGGAGTTTCCGAGTCTCAAACTGTGTCTCGTACACGGCGGGGGTTATCTGCCGTTCTACTCATCCCGGATGGATCACGCCTACCACGAACGTCCAGAAGGTCGCCACCACATCACCCGGCCGCCGAGTAGCTACCTCGCGCAGGTCTACCTCGACAGCGTGGTTTACGACGCTCCGCATCTGAAGTTCCTGATCGAGCAGATGGGTGCTGACCATGTAATGCTCGGTACCGATTACCCTTATGACATGGGACATTACGACCCACTGGGGCAGCTCGAATCGGTCGAAGGCCTGACGGACGAGCAGCGCTATGAGGTGCGTAGCGGCACGGCCGCGGGGTTACTCAAGATCACCTGAGCCGGATCGCGGGGTAGGCCAGAGACGTTGAAACAGGCCAACCCACCGTAGTGGCCCCAGTGGACAGACCACGGGGGTTGCGGTCGACTTCAGCGGATTACAGCGAGGGCGCGGTATCCGGATCCGGGTCCAGTCCGGCCTGGATGACCGCGGCGATGGCGCAGGTCTCGTCCATGTCCGAGGTGTCGCCACTGACCCCTACAGCGCCGATCAGTACGCCGGCGCCCCGAATCAGTACGCCACCTGGCACCGGCACCATCCGGCCTTCGGAGGCCACCGAGAGCGCGCTAAAGAAGTGCGGCACCAACTCGGCGCGGCGGCCGAGTTCGCGTGAACTCAGTCCCATGCCCAATGCCCCCCATGCCTTAGCGGTAGCGATCTGCGGTCGCAAAATGCCGGAATTGTCCTCGCGGTGCAACACGACGAGGTGACCGCCGGTGTCTAGCACGGCGACCGTTAGCGGGGCCGCCCCCAATTCTCGAGCGCGTTGGATCGTCGCCGTGGTTATCTCCTTGGCCTGCTCAAGGGTGATCATGACTTCCCCTCGGTGGTGGCGTCGATGTGATCGGTCTTCATGAAAGACAACAGAGCCGCCGCGTCGGCGTCGGCGAGGCCCTGGTTCACGGCACGATCGTAAAGGTGCACAGTCGCGTCCAGCAGTGGGGTTGGCAGATCCAGGCTCTGGGCGTACTTGCGGACGATGCTGACGTCCTTCACGAACATCGACACCTTTGCGGTTGCCGGCAGGTACTGCTCATCGATCATCAGCTTGCCTCGCTTGTCGAATATCACCGAGCCACCCGCGCCGTCCCGCACCGTGTCCCACAGCTGCTGCGGATCCAGCCCCGCCCTCATCCCAAGCGCGAAGGCCTCGGCGGTCGAGACGTTGTGGATGGCCACCAACAGGTTCGCGACGTACTTCATGGTCGAACCGTTCCCGAACGCGCCGACGTAGACGACCCGACGCGAAAAGGCCTCCAGGACATTTCTCACTGCTTCGAAAGCGGTTTCGTCGCCGCTGCCGTACACCACCACATCGCGGTTGAGGGCCTGTGCCCCGGTTCCGCTCAGCGGGCAGTCGAGCAAGATCGCGCCGACTCCGGAGAGCCTCTCTCTGCATGATGTCTTCACGTCCATCGGCAGCGTGGAGGTCTCGACCACGATGAGCCCGGGGACGGCATCCTTGGCCAGCTCTCGGCAAACTTGCTCGGCGGCCGAACTGCTGGGCAGCGAGGTGACCACGAAGGACGCCCGTTGTGCAATGTCCCGGACAGACTCCAAATGCTCGCCACCAGCGTCGGTGAACGCCGACGCCTGTTCGGCGGCCGGGTCATAACCCAGCACACGGAAACCGTGCGCCATCAGATGCCTCGACATCGCCGAGCCCATAATGCCCAGGCCGATCATCGCTACGTCCATCACGTGCACTCCCTTGCCGTCTGCTGATCGTCGTCCCGAGACCCGGATACTGAGCAGTTGTCGTTGGCCAGGGTGGCTCGCCGTTCCGCCGACGCGCCCCGCGTCACCGCAGACCCAAAGGTACTTCAGTATAAAGAGCGCCGACACGTGGTTCCTGGCTTTCGAGGTGAACATCTGCCCTCCAACCGCGTCGACTGCTACTTCCGGGCGTTGTTACGGGCCCAGCAGGAGATCGACTTGCAACCTGAGCGGTTACAAGCACTATTGGCTGCAGGAAGACTCCGCGACGCCATCGGCCGGGCCATCGCCGCCCGGTACACCACCCTCTGACTGACCGGCAGGTCAGGGGTAGTTCAGCCTGGATCCACCGTTTGAGTGGGTGTTCCCGCCGGGGATCGCCAGCGGGATGCTCTTCGTCCGCAACCCCACCGGGATCTCACACTCACCGGCCGAGTCTTCTGCCGTCCACGACTACCACGCCGGCGTCTCCGCACTGGGACGCCGTCGTCAGCAGGGCGCACCCCATCGGCGTCGAGCACCCGACGCAGCGCCTCAGAGACCGTACTGGCGCCGGACAGGGCATCTGAGGCTGCGCTGAGCACAGAGGGGTCGTCTGCGCGTCGACAAGGTCGCGGACCGATGCCGTGCTGATCCCGACACAGCGACCACCATGGGTTTCGACGAGCCCGGTCAGCTTCCCTTCGGTCAGGGACGCCGGCGCGCGGAGCACCAACTCGTCGACGACGTGACCGGTGTCCTCATCAGCAGCTGACTCGCCTGCCACCGGCAGCACAGCCACGGAGAGAAGGTTGCACCCGTGGCGTCCCAGATGGGCCGCCAACGCCGCCAACGTGCCGGGTTCATCCGCCAAACGCGCACGCACTCGCCACGTCCGGCCCGCTTCTGGCACCTCGTCCCATCCCATGCACCCAGGCCCGCCCGCCCCATTGCCGCAACATCAGCACCGGATGTCCGGGGAGTAACAATTGGACGGCCAGTACGGGGATGGGCCGATGCCTTGGGCGGGAGGCAGCTACGCCTCGCCGTGGGCGACGGTTCGGACTAGGCGGAGGAGGTCCTCGGCCGGGAAGTCCCTGAGGATGAATCCGGCGGCGCCGGAGCGGAGGGCGGCCGACTGCATCTCATCGTCGTCGAAGGTGGTTAGAACCAGGACCGGCGGCGTGTCATCGTGTTCGCACAGATGCTGGGTGGCGGCGATGCGGTCGAGACGTCTCAACTTCGACGACGTCGACGCGGTGTTGGGCCAGAGTGGCGGGTACCTCGAGCAGGCCGCGGCTCCAACAAGGAGCGGTCGTCGTCCGCGGCAGCGGTAGCTGTCAAGTCCGACACGCGAATGTAGCCAAGACTGCACACAGTCGCCGAAAGGGCCGGTTTGTTCAATCTGCACCGCATGATGGTGATCAATCTTCACTGCATCCCGACACTTGTTTGTTTGTCGATTTGCAGCCAAAATGAAACAAGGGCTCCCTGTATTTATTGTAGGTACCGTGTGAAGTCTGGGCAGCGCGCCGATCGCTGGTATGAGGGTTTCTGCTGCACCTGGCAGGGCAGGCGC
>JAABUP010004529.1_pt1 | contig 22553 bp, 20 predicted proteins | sample 5559201 | NCBI WGS metagenome assembly JAABUP01 (sample SAMN10711887, study PRJNA513373) | rock metagenome | isolation source: Antarctica rocks | place: Antarctica | reverse complement strand
GCAAACCTCCGCAAAGCTCCATGACGGGCTTGTATCCCCAATTTGATCCCTAATATGTCCAGAAGCAGCGGAGCGTAGTACTCCCTCAATTTTAGCAAAGGTGTCATTGTCTTGGCCTGCATCCATAAAGCCGAATCTTTTGGAATAGGTTACCTCACCAATAACATCTGGACAGCTCAGTCCTGCTACGGCAAGGACGTACAGAAACCGGGAAAAGGAACTGACCCAATGCGAAGAGCTGAACGAACAAGCCCATGTCGATGCTTTAGCCTTGCCTTTCCCGCATCTTTGCCATGAAGTGAGAAACAGCATCGTCAATGTACGCCTCGAGGTCTTTCAAAGATTCCATGGAGTATGTCCTGCTAACAAGTCTACGTTGCATTCCATGTATAACTTCATCTCGTTCGGCGAACAGATTGAATTTCCGGTGCCCTTGCCAAACACTATACCAAACACTTTTTCTAAACTTTCTACCTGCCCCATATATCTGCTTGACGGTCGAAAGATCTGATACACTGACTTCGTTTGGCTGTCCGGACAAGCTTCCCATGCTTTTCGTGCATGCCATGAATGCTTTACCATCCATGCTATCGAAAGACGAGCACTAAAAGGACCTGGAATGTTCCCGAGCGGACCGCGCAAAACCAAGTAATAAGAGATAGGTAGTACGCACAAGCAAGCTATCATCAAGACCTGCGAAAGGTCTGTCGTTAAGACTCGTGAAAGGTAAGGTGGGCTTGAACCCGTAACTGACTTCTCAATTCGAAATATCAAAAGAAGTACACTATCTACTACGTCGCTTACACAATAAAGAGGGCTACATAGATATGCTCATTTCATGCCTGCTGATGCGGTGCCTCCACCTCTAGTGGTTGCGGGGTGACTGCGAGGCGAGTCCTCGTCTACCGAAATCGATCCCGTTGGGCTACATATATCGCTCACACTCAAAACATTCCCCGCATGTCGAACAGAACCTGACCATTATTGGATCCATTAAGCATCCGGCTCCTGCTCGCGGTACCAGTATCTCAATCATCACCGCTGGAACCCCTAAGCACACCTAAAGCGCCATGCTTTCCCTCATTCACTACACCTGGCGTTCCATAATCGATACTTCCTACATCCTCTCAAACCTCTCTCCTCTCCGGCTTGTTTGTCTTCCTGAAACCCGAGGATTGTCTTACGATGCAGTCGTAACCGAATCCCAATGTCTACACCACCGGAAAAATTTGACGTTGTTATCATTGGCGCAGGACCTGTCGGTCTCGTGCTTGCAGTCTGCTTGGCACGTTGGGGATATAAGATAAAACACATAGACAACAGAGATGTCCCAACGATTACCGGCCGGGCTGATGGCATCCAGCCTCGATCCCTACACCTGTTGCGCAACATGAACCTCAAGCGGCACATCATGGCGCATGCGCCAGCAAAAGTCTACGAAGTGGCTTTCTGGGATCCAAGCTCCGACGGCACGGGTGTTCACCGCACAGGTAATTGGGCAAGCTGCCCGAAGTTCATCGATGCAAGATATCCGTTTACAACTCTACTACATCAGGGCCTGATAGAGAAGATCTTCATCGAAGATCTTCACAAGAACGGAGCAGATGTACAGAGACCATGGACAATTACAGGATTCAAAAATGATGGTGGAGACCCGATCTACCCTGTCGAAGTCAACTTAAAGCATGTCCACAAGAACGAGGTAGAGACCGTACGAGCAAAATATTTATTCAGTGGAGAGGGGGCTCGCAGTTTTGTGCGTCAGCAACTCAACGTCAAGATCCAGCATAAAGACCCAATTTCTCATGTCTGGGGAGTCATGGATGGAGAGGTTCGGACGGATTTTCCAGATGTCAAGGTACGACTCTGAGTAACATCTCAATATTGGATGGATACCAACACGGCACAGATGAAATGTACGATACACTCGGACCACGGCTCGATCATGATTATTCCTAGAGAGAACAACATGGTACGGTTATATATTCAGATCGCTTCTTCAACGGACACAGGATTCAACCCTAGGAAACAAGCTACAGTAGACGAGGTTCAGGCGTCAGCAAAAAGAATTCTCCAGCCGTACTATATCGAATGGGACCGTGTAGAGTGGTACTCGGTCTATCCTATTGGCCAGGGTATTGCTGAAAACTATACTTTGGACTGTCGAGTGTTCATGGGTGGGGATTGCTGTCATACGCACAGTGTACGCTGCATAAGCTGGTCTCGTATCGTGCTTTCATACTAACAGCTCGACAGCCCAAGGCCGGCCAAGGTATGAACACCGCGTTTCATGACGCATTGAACCTTGCGTGGAAGATCCATCACGTTGAAGCCGGCTTTGCAAGGCGATCAGTGCTTTCTTCTTACGAGTCCGAACGTAAACTCATTGCCGAGGATCTTCTAAACTTCGATGCCAAATATGCGGCCCTATTTTCGGAGCGCAAACCCTCTGCTAGCGAAGTTGGCCAAGCTTCGAAGGGATGTGATGGGCAAAAAGGCAAGCTGGAACAGGATGTTGACCAGTTCGTCGAGGTTTTCAAGTCAAGCACGGAATTTACGTCCGGCTATGGAATTGCTTACGGCCCAAATGAGTACAATTGGTCGGTAAATCACGTAGCTCGATCACCACTCTTCGATCCAAAAGGCAACACTCTTCGCACGGGCCGAGTAATGCCAACGGCGAATGTAACTCGAGTAGTCGATGCGAACAAAGTACAGCTGGAACAAGAAATTCCTCTTAACGGCTCCTTTAGAATATTCATCTTCGCAGGCTCACCTGCCGCCACTAAACGCGCCATTGCCGATTTTGCTAGGAACATACAGAAGAAAAAGAGCTTCTATTCGATATATACCAGAGCAGATATCGCAAGCGTTTCATATCATGAGCGACACAACCCTCATTCGTACTTCTTCTCCATTTGCACCACGTTTGCAGCCCCAAGAGACAGTCTTGAGATTTCGAGTATTCTTCCCCCAATCCTAGCACGATATTCCGATCACGTCTACGCGGACGACGTTTGGGATCCGAGGGTTCCAGAAGCAAAGGCTTCAGCGCATGCGAAGATGGGACTCCACGAAGAACGAGGTGGCGTAGTGATCATCAGACCGGATGGGCATGTCGGTTGCGTGGTCAGTCTTGTGGAAGGAAGCGGGACGGTAGATGCGTTGAATGAGTATTTTGGGGCCTTTGTTTCAAAGGCGGTTGGGAAGTCGGAGGTGCAGGTGCAATTGTAGGTTTCTCGGCACATTCGCCTTTTAGCATTATCACCAAACCTATGCGTGGGGCCTCGAATATTTCTCCAATTAAAGTTCACATCGACGACCAGATAATCAATGAATCCACGGGAGTACGCTCTACATGATCTACTTAGGAAATCTGGTATGTCATCATAGTTTAGCTGGTACAGAGCCGCATCCACGATCCCTGCTGCCGAGGCTCTTCTATCGAGTTTCAGATCTAACAAGAATCCTTCGCACCCCTTCTCTTGAGGTTTCTTAGATCACGGCCTATCACATCCCTCATTGTAAATGGTACTGAGAACAGCTGCGTTACTAGGCGACGGGTCTTCAATCCGACTAATGTGTTGAGCAACCTGTCCACCTAATGTAGGCAACATCCATTGCTGTCTGCTCACTTGATGATTCCTCATAATTTATTCGTAAGAGCCAGCTCCGCCAGGTAACGTACCATCAGAACAAGCATATAGTAGCAACTCAAAGCTCGGACAACAGTGAGCCAGCATTGTCAATATGCCGAAGTCTATACGCCTCCCAGGAACACCCAGTGATGGGCCACAAACCGGGCAAACGGAATGGTCGCCATTTCTTCCGACAATTGACGATGAAGAACCTCTTCGGGATGTTGTTTCCAAGTTGTCCCAGTTAGTACCAATTCTTTCACTGTATTGTCAACGGCAGAGTTGTCTTCCATTACAGCAGCCTTTGGTCGAAACATTGCATTTCAATACTGCATTTCTAGAGATGCACGAATGGTCAATTTCGTGGATGGTAGTAATTACATGCAGCGGAACCTAAAGTGCAACGGCGGATCGCCAACTTGCCGTACATTGAAAGCAACAGAATTGGAAGTTAACTTCTGCTAGATATTTCATAGACGTCATAGAAGCTCCGCATACGTTCGAACAGTTAAGGACTGCTGCTGTCGGGCATATCTTGAAGCCTCTTGTTGTAGCTTTATCGGATAGATCTTCACCTTCGGATATTGTTGCTGCATTGCTGTCAGTGTTTTCTCGGTCCCTTTGGAAATCCAAAACCACTGACCGCTCCCAGCATCCTCAAATGGCACTTTGCATCGGTTGGTGATGACCGTGGTGTCAATGACGCTCGGGGCTACGCATGCGAGATCGTGGCATGGAGAACACTGCATCACTTATCGGAACAAGAGTTGATAGACTGTCTCTTGCTCGAGCTCCCTGCGGCTGAGCAGTCCGCTGAACGTCCTTGTGATACTGAAGCCAATATGACCAACGAGCTTGGTCAGAGAAGGCCTTCTCTGAACGACTTAGTCAATGAGAACGCGAGTCTTCTTAGAGAGCAATGTGAGGCGCCGAGGAAACATGCAAGGTTGCAACAGTCCGGACTGCAATACAAACCACATACGCGACCTTCTGGTGACGGCATGCTGACTGCGTTTGAAGAGGACCCAACTTTGTCGTTCGCTGGCCTCAACGCCTTAGAAATTGCCGCCGTTGCCGATGCTAAAAAGTTCCTCAGCCAACCGGTGGTGCAGAAGATTGTCAATGGCATATGGTCGGGAGAAATTGTCTTCTGGGAATCGCTCAGCGTCCATACACGGAAGAAGCCTCAGGTATATAGCAAGAGGTAGGCTTCATACCTGGTGTTCATTCTACAATTTCTTCAATATTTCTGACTGAGACTCATGGCCTTCCAGAAGCGCAGATCCATACTCCAGGCTCCGCGTCCCCAAGTACCAGAAGATATTTGAGGCGCTCTTCTTCGCCATATTCCTAGGGCTCTACTACGCAGTACTCATCGAAAGAAACCCTCGAAATATCACAGCAGTCGAAGTACTACTGTACGTGTGGATTGCGGCATTTGCGTATGAAGAATTTGGCGAATTCAAGGACGCAGGAACCCTATTTTACGCGGCTGATTTCTGGAGCCTGTGGGATATTGGCATCATCGGGATTGGAGTAGCATACCTCATTTCAAGTAGGTACTTCGACCGCCCAAACCTAATCCTAAACTATGATACACATCCTTCGGATCGTTGGCTTTCCCAATCTAAATGGCACAATTGGGGCAAAGTGGATATGGTTCGCTAACATAGGGTTTGATCAGGAATCATTGGTCTACTTAAAGAAAGCGATCACATCATAGACATTTCGTTCGACATCTTGTCACTCGAGGCGCTGTTCTTGGTGCCTCGTGTCTGTTCCCTACTCAGCCTTCATCCTTACTTCGGTACTCTGGTAAGCGAACTCTATTGAGTAAAGGTCCAGTGATCTCACGCTAATCTCAAAGGGTTATCTTAGATACCGTGCTTGAAGGAAATGGTATGTCTAAAACAACGCCCAGGAGGCCTAATAATCTCAGGCTGACTATCTCTTCCAAAACCAGACAAAGGACTTTGTCAAATTCCTTGGTATCGTCATTATTCTTTTTCTGGGTACGCTATTCTTTCCTGGCTTTTCCGTACACAAGCTGATTTTGACAAGGCTTCTTAACCACTTTCACTATGCTAGCAAGAGACAAACTCACGGCGCCCCAAATATGGTGGGTTCTTATCAACGTGTTCTTCGGGTGAGGCTTTGGACCTGGATGCCTTTACAAGATCAAGTCCGGTAGCTGACTTTGCTGAAGGTCAAGCTATCTTGGTTTCGTGAGTACCTGGTAATGCAGTCCTCATGCCCAGTGGATTTATGACTGATACGACCTGGCGGGGCGGGACATAGCTTCGGAGGTATGTGCTAATGTGATGAGGCAAAGCCCTACCGCTTTATCCCTGCAAAGTGGCAAATAAGGATGCTGATTGGTCAATGCAGATTTCGCCTGCGCTTGGGCCGACGGTTAGCTTTTCCGCATCACACTGCATGAGACAGCAGTCACGTTTAATGCATGCTTTACTGAATGATCCTGCCCTAGCTCATGTTATGCTTCGTGGTACTGACCAATATCCTGCTCTTGACTTCGCTCATTGCCATTCTTAGCCAGAGCTTGACCAAGGTATGTGATCCAAGCGCCAAAGCTAGCATGCTCCACCGGCGCTTTTGACGGGCGGTGCGCGCGGTCTGGCGGTCGATGTTCCCAACATGGGTTGGATTAAGGCACAGACTTCGAGATACTGACAGTTGATAGGTTATGGATCACGCTCGGGAAGAGTATCTGTTTCAGTAAGTTAAGCCATGGATACAAGGGCTGATATAGCCAGAACAACGCTTGAACGGTATCTAGGTACTCGGTATTCGTGCTGGAGGTTAGTCGTATCTCAAACCAGTCTCCACCAGCCAACTGAAACGGGCATAGGCATCCGCATCCCGGCGCTTAACCTACTACCTTCCTCCCCTGGTATGTATTGTCCGGATCTTGATTTCGTATTCATCTCGTACTGCATTGCCCCGTCATGACTGCCTGAGCTGAAGGTTAGCAAGCTCTACGGTGGAGTGATGGGTTCGAGTGGACCAGTCTCGAGACTGCCGACCACAGCCTCGCTCTACAAGGTAGCAGACGTTCGTACGGAGCGCTAACATTGAGATACCCAGAACTTGATTCCGTTGGTCCTCTTTCGCCCATTGCGGCTTTGCATACCTGCGGAAAATCTGCGCGGCGTTCGCATCGTACTGCTGAAGATCACTCATCTGCCGTTTGTAGCCGCGATTTGGGCGTACGAAAGGACTGTTCAGCATTTCAATCGCGGAAGTGACAAATGGCAATATACGCTGCGATCGCATAAACATACGCTACTCCCAGGTCAAGCGGAATCCTCACTAAGAGTCTCACGACACTTGGCGCTTAGAAGTCAATCCGAAGGATCGCTATTGCCTAAGACTCCGGTCGGCGAATCGCGCCCGCCAGGTGGCCAAAGGAACGATTCTGTGGTTGAACTGGAGAAGATATGGTGTGACGGGAACCACATTTACGGCCGTATCAAGCAGGGGCCAAAAGACTGATGACAAAGGCTTGCGATTTTCACAGGCTGTTGGGTGCTAAGAGGAAGGAATCGGGATGCTATTAGGCTGTGAACCGGACCTCTCCGAAAGGATTTGATGGCATGCGTGTTTCAAAGTGGCAATCACTCGACTTGAAACAAGAGACGATCACAGCGATCGGTGGTTATTCCCACGTGTCTATCCATGCGGATCACGATCGGCAAAACAACCCTAAGGTATTTGCCGAACAAGCCAATAGACTTTCACCGTCGCTCCCCACCAGTCGAGAAAAATCATAGATTCTTATGTATGCGACGGTCGGCGTCCATTGTACGGGTCAGTCAGACGAGCGTCATCATGAGTCATGATACGAACAGGTACCGTTACCTCAGCTTCACACACCTTGCTCTCTAACCTGTTTCATGATTCTTGATGGGGAGAAATGTCACTAAAAAAGGAAGTCTATGGCAGGGATATCGGATCCAACGGGCTTGTGTCCATGACAAAAGAGTCGGATTTCCAATTCTTTTTGACTGCGCCTTGTCTTGTGGGGATCAATTATGCGAGATGATTATTTGTTGGTCGTCTCAGGAACCGAAACGAGGCTAACTGTCTGAGTATGACACTAGTACGGATTGGGACAATATGGGATCGCCAGGCACTTGGGCTGGTGCTAGTAACACTCCGCTCGGTATTATTACCGTACCTTACTTACTGTTTAGTCTGTGTACCTCCACGGACCACAACCCCTGCTAGGAACCCCGGCTGTGGGATGGAGCTAAAGTCGCACCTGAATCAGATTGCAGCATGCAGCTCGAGGCGGAGGGCATGCATCATGCAGTCAGGGACCCCCATCAGCGTCTTATTCTTTACCCACGACTTCCCTCCCCTTACTAGCTTCGGATTAATCTCATGGGTGAACAGATGCACCACCGTTCGTTGCACTGCTCGATATTAAATTCGGTTTATGTCCATTGTTTCCGTTACCAGCGATTTACAAATACCTCGACAATACTGGCGGTGCTGCATTTTATCTGTTATATCCCATCACCCAACTTCCCAAGGTACTTTAATCCTTCCTGGGTCGATAGCGCCTTTCTGCCTTAAAGCGTTACTTATCTGACCCACCCCCACAACTGCGCCTGCGTTGATCCAACATTCATATATCAGCCTACCTACCGTCGTCTGCTTTGCTTCTCATAAATCACTTTCCAACACATTGTACATCATCTGTCTCCTTGACACGCCATGTGCTAAATAATTCTTATTGGTCTTAATATCAATCTTGTTGCATCCAACATCCACTACACTGACCAAGCACCTGTTCCTACACAAACCGTGTGACTTGAGCAACTTCTCGGCTGCACATCCGCGGGCGCCGCGCATATTAGGAATATGATGACCCTTACGCCACAGTCGATGCGGTCGCCAGTCTCTTCGCCATACAATCAGCACTCCAAACCATCATTTTCGTCACGGCGACCTTTCTACCCCACCACCCCGCAGCCTGAGTCTTCAGCGTTCGAGTCGGCCCAGAACCGTGGATTAGGATTATTCGAGTGCTCCTTGGCACCATCGCAGAGCTCAGTCAACACACTACCGCCATCCCCTCAACCTTCAGACAGCTGGTCGCATTCTTCCATGATGGAGCAAGACTTTCCACAATCATCGCAGCCCCCGGACATCTCTTCCGCAGCATATGATCCGTTCTCGGGATTTTCTACTGCTTTCAACACCGGCATGGTTTCCGGGCATTCTCCTGAGGCACCTGGCCTTGTATATTGTCATACACCGCCGAGTACCAATCTACCATCATCACATCGATCGTCCGTCTCATCCTCCTACACACCAATCGAAGCTTACGCTCACAATGGCCCGGGGTTCAGGTATACACCAACGGTGAAGGTGGAAGATGCAAACGAATGGTACCCCCCTTTGGGTAACGGTCCGATCATTCACGGTGCTTTGACTACTCACGGACTTTCGAATTACTCCAACGACATCTCACCTGCCAGCGCCGCCCCTACCGCCGATGAATGGCCGAAACCAGCTCTACCGGTTTATCCTCCGGGATTACACGATACCGACGAAACCCAAATACCCAAATTCTCGATCCTCCAGAGCGATGTTCGAACCAAAAAGAAGCGCCAGCGTACGACTCCTGAAGAGGCTACACACGAGTGCCGCGTATGTGGCAAGCTATTCAAGAGAAGCTACAATTGGAAGTCCCATCTAGAAACACACAACCCTGATCGCAAATACCCGCATCCATGCACACATGTGGCTGGGGACACTCCATGTGCCAAGAAGTTCCAGAGAAAAACCGACCTCGATCGACACGTTGATAGTGTAAGTTTCGAGCGATACGCAATCTATAACTGAGGCTAAAAAAAATACCAGGTACATCACAAAACTCGCAACCACCCGTGTACGCTGTGTGGTCGTCGATTCGCCAGGCGAGATACGCTTCGAAGACACACTGAAGATGGCTGCACCAAGCGATTTGAGCTTGGCTTCCGCGACGGGTCCGCCGCCACTCCTGCCCGATGGTCTTTCACCAACTTCCCTGCAAGGAGCAGATCCTGTAGCGATGGGACGCAACAGCCCTCGCCAATGGTACCACAGCCAGGGAATTTAAGTTCCTCGGCAACATTTCCTGTCTTCACCAGCACGGCTAATGGATCATCAAATTATCCGTCTTGAGCACTACGCGAGTCTTTTCCATTTCTGGGGTTTTGGGGGGTTTGGGCCAGAACACGCGATTATTGGATACTGGACAAATATGGAGTACAGTCTTCAAAAATGCTAGCACGAAGGATTTCCAGCTTTTCTCGGTCATGCGGATGCTTTGACATATCCGGAAGAGGCGTTAGGTAAGCAGACGATCCACTGAAACGAGGCTGTGCTGGGTGTTTCATGTTACGATATGGTTTGGACAGACGATTTTCCAAACGGGAGGGGCTTAGTGCTTCGGTGGCGGGGGAGTTTGTCTCACGGTTTCAGACTTATCTTATGTCATCATCAACAGCCTCCATCTCCTTCATCATGTACAAGCATTTTTATCGTGTTGGGATGCAGGATTTACACGTTACACAGGGCATGCATATTCGGTGCATGGGATAATAAATATGGGGGCGGGAGAACCTTGGGAATCCTTTCGTCAATGTGTTAAACTATTGTGCACTGCGATTGTTACCTGCCTTACCTTGCTTAGGATTTGAGGTGGAATCCTGCAACATCAGCTTAGAACCAAAGATCCATGAAAAGTCTGTCGGACTCGTTTCCAGACCTGTCTTTCGTTCCATCCACCTCCACTTGCGTCGGCATGCACCAGTGAGCATGCATTATCAACAATAAGATTCAACTCTTCCCTAGTCGGGTTTGCCTGAATTGCCTCGAACGTTGCGAAGACCAATGAGACGCCGTCACAGGGAGGGGGTTCAGTGTTGGGTTCTTGCCCCGACTGCCGTTGGCGCCTAGGATGTAGTACAGAGTCGTCGCACAACGCGCACACCTCACCCGGGAGTGCGTACGAGTACGGTAGTCGGAGATGAGCCAATCACCATACGGGATGCCAACGTGAGGCTGAATGCGCAGGACCTTCCGTCGTGTCCGCGAGAGCGGATGACCACGTTCTATTTGTGCCATCATTGCCGAACAGAGTTAGACAGCACTTAGGGAAGTATAAGGTAGTGTAGCAAGGATGACCCGAGGTACAGTACAGTATCAGCTCCTGCGGCGCTAAAGCACATAGATTACGGTACGACCTTACAGTAGCCGAAGGATTGCGATGCCTGTCAACACCACCACACAGCCCACAACCAATCTACAGACGTTGCGACTCCGGACTCGCTTGGACCTCGCATCTCTTACCAGAAGCATCACCACGGTCCACCCCGAGCATTCCGAGAATGGCAGCACGACCGCAAATAGACGAAGACGGTGAAGTCTCGCCTGAGGGATCTATTGCTAAGACCCGTGGATCAAATAAGGCTCGAGCTGAACCAGGCACGATGCGTGCGGCATGGAGGAAGCGCTGGCGCTTCCAAACGATTGGGTGAACGCGCACGGCAACCCCGCGAGCGGAGAGTGGAAACAAGGGACGGGGCATGTGGGCAACCTTGTCCGTGCCTATGGAAGACAACAATGCTGCTCTTTGCGAACATGATTAATATGGGCGAGTCGCTCACATGCTACCCTAGTGGCACAACCAAGTCGCGGGGCAATCAATGGCTTGAACTGGCTCCTCCCGTTCAGCTTATCTTCACATTATCAGCTTACGGGATGTGTGCGCCAATCTATCCAACAGAGTAACACCAAAACCCTACCTTCCAACCATCAGCTTCTAGATATGCCCCAAATGATGCAATCCACTGTTGCTTGTACAACTAGAGTAGAGGCTGTACGCCATGGACGACCGACACGGACAAACTCGCAATATCGTGACTCGACGGACTGACCGCGAACGGGTTGTCCCGAGTGTCCCTAGCGGTCGCGACGGCCACTCCGTCGACGAGGATTGCGTAGTGGAATCCGACTAACTCGATACATAGTTGACAGATGTACGAGTACACTACTAGCAACTAGCAAGTCAACCCCAGCATCAGGGCTAATCTATATCCCAAGACACTAAGAGAGCGCGAACACGTTGACGTTTCCATCAAGCGGGGTTCACACTCTATCATCATTGGACTGACGTACCAGGTAAGGACGAGCGGTGTAGGCAGGTTAGGTACACCCACCATGGTGATACAAACTCATGCTGGCTACAACAACTCTATCTCGCGTACCTGAAGCCATTGCGCTGCTTACTTGATGTAGTAGCGCAGAGTCGTGGCATTTGGAAAATCTAGGCGAAATTTGACAACCTTCCAAACTCTATCGCCACCTTACTTCAGACGTCAGAGTGGGGAACGAGGCTGTGTCGTCCTGAGTGTTAACTCCGTTCAATCGCGGTGCGGAAATTGTTGCTCGTTGCCAGCCAGGCAGTTTTCTGCAGAACATTCAACGTCAGCGGAGCGAGTCGTACTGCCAATTCCAAGCATCATGTATTAGGGCTCTAGGACGACTAATCAATGGTGTTCTACCTTACGTTACGGGCCACAACACGCTGATCCTCAACTGACTCATTGGAACATTTGGGGGCCAATCTACCCCGTGGTCGACCGGTATTCCAATCACCTCAAGTATTTCTGGGGAATTTTTCACATGGCAGCCGGGAGCATTGGTTGTGCACTTGCGCGGTCAGACATCATGAGTCTGTTTTCCCGGGCTATGAGTGGAGCATGAATTTGAAGGCATCCACGCTTTTTGCACGATGGAACCGTGGGATGGCATAAGCCAACTAATCGGAAGCTGCCGAATGATTTCCCATGTGTTGGTGGCTGGGCGGAAGAACACACTTGCATTGTTAGCATTGTTAGTGGTCGTCTATGCCCCTGTCCCTGACGCTACTTCTATAATACGGATTAAATTACGATGCAGGGGGTTCTGAAGATCTGACGCGGTTTCAGGAGTTTCAGCAATCGTCCAGATTGATCAAATGCTACCTCCTACGTAGCAGCTACAGAACAGCCACTCGGCATCCTCTTTGCCTTGTGAGGGAGATGCGTGTTGGTAGGGTCATGTCGTTGCCACCGCGCAGGGACCATGTCGTAAAGTCGGTCCTAGAAGCCGAGCAGCAGCAGCAGGCTGATCATCAAACGGTTAATGTACAAAATGCCTTGGCGTTGTAAACGAATGTCACTGGGTACTCCAACCAGCATGAAAGATTGTCATCGCAAGCTCTCGCGATGCCGTGTCTTCTCCGCTGCCGGGTCTCTTGCGTCTTCCGCAACTAAACAGTCCGGATCCTCCTACTATTGTAATCCAGAACCAACATTCCGTGAGAGCGATCGAGCCGGTGCACCCTGAGATCGCCGGCTGACCAGCAAAGCCCATCTTACGTGATATCACCCTGACTTCGACGCCTTCGCTCCATCGATCACGGGGGCAGCTACTATCTACCTTGCTGTAGAAGCTGTGCAACGATGAAGCCATACGTACGTTGCACGGTAAAGTACGTCGTAAGAAGCACGTTAGCTGCCACGCCCGAACCTTGGAGGTCCTGTGTACCAAAAGTCGATTCCATTTACCCCGCGCATGCATTCGTCATCCTGCCACGCTTTCGAAGAACCTAGTACCGTATGTACTACTTCCTTATCTAGAAATCAGCAGCCACTGCGTGATGGTGGAAACGCTTGGCCAATCGCGACTTGGACCAGCCCTCACTCTGAACAGTCTGAACAGTCTGAAGGTGAAACATTGGACACAGACTGTTGATCGTTTCTGCGAGTAGCCAGCGAGGTAAAGTAAGCAGGCTAAGCAGCACGCCCAGGCGGACTTCCTTCCTCTTACAGTACGCCAAACCTCCCCCCCCCCCCTTGTAGAATATGTACCTGACTCGCGGACGGGGGAGGATCGCTGACGAATGTCGTGTCACTCGCTATGTAGATGATCTCTCGCTTAAAGTAAGGTACGGATTGGTCCTGGCCATATTCCTAATCCGTAAAAGGGACCTTTGATTGGGATTCAGCCACCTCCTCAATCCGGCCTTTGATATTCCCTCAGATAAGCTACCGTGGTACTCCGTACTCCGTACTCGGTCCGTACCTCCACCATGCCCCCGTTCATCGACGGATTACGGATGTATGAAGGCTACATTTTGTTTCGTAGATGTTACCTACATGGTATCTCCTGTTTGTTTCATTGCTACTCCAGAACCACCCAGGATGATCTTGCTCCTTGGACGTTCTCCGCTACGCTATCTCGTGCACTAGGATTCGGATTCGCGGTTAGGAAAGCTGACGACATGTCCCAGTCAAACATGGACATTCATCCCACGTCCAATGAAACGATGAATGGAAGAAGGCAAATGGGTGTCATCTAAGGTAGAGCGAACGGGAACGGCCTAGCTGAATCCCTTATCTTCCTTCACCATTACGGCACGAGATGGACTATGTATGTACAAGTATTCCGTACCTTACCGTAGTCTCTATCGGACCGGCCCTTTCGAGGCGGCCGCCAACTGTTTCGCAATTGATTCTACAGTACAGTACGAGTATGGCGCAATAATAATAATAATAATAATAATGAGGTAATGTCAATTCAACGACGACTCCTCAAAGCGCACATCGAGAAGTAGAGCTTTGTGCCGACGGGACTGCGACTTCGATGGCTGAGTCCTTCTGATGTGCCTCCAATCTCCAGAGGACTCGTAGGCAGCGACAACATCTCGATACGATCTCCCACATTCGTTGCTGAATGCCAGATAGGTGGAACGTCTATGTCAGCCGAAGGTACGGTACGTACATATCTGGCAACTAAGCATCATGGCACCCAAGCAACAACGCAGGAGCCTTCGTCCGGTTTCCCCGGAGATTGTACATGCATGATGTACAACATCGTCCTCGTGGCACGGAAAGGGGGAACTTGCATGCAACAGTGTTCCCATGATCTGGGGTATCTGCGGCGATGAGGCTCTCTCAATGCCTGCCGTGTTTTCCAACTTTCGGCCCCCTCCCTCCAACGGTGTTGCATAATCCAATGCGCAGTAAACATCTTAAACATCTGCATGCCCGTTCCATGCTGCATACACCAAGGGGGTTGCGCGCCAAAGTGCTTCCACAAAGTGGATCATCTGCGCTGGTGAGGCTCTAGAAACCGCGGCATTTGCTCGGATTCGGCCCCCATCAACGGAGTTGCATAAAGCTGGTATACTGTAGTAGACATGTGCATGCCAGTTCTATGCAGCAACAACGCTCCTGCAAAGTGCAAATGCGCACGGCATGGCTCTGCCCGTGCTACATAATCACAGCGAGTGCCGAATCGAGCGGTGTAGAAGGCAAAGAATCATTGGATGCTATTCTAGAGCATGGGCTTCCTCTAATCGTCTGACGTGCTGCGTGCTTGGACTTTTTTCGAAGGATTCCCCACCAATCGCATGCGGCATAGCACCCCTCCATCACATCCCCCAAAGGATTCCCCACCAGTGGCAGAGGATTCTACGCTAAATCGTAAAGGATTTCAGCGGACACTGTTCATGATTCTTCTGCACTCCATTTACGCCGACATTGCTCGCCTCCGCAGAGGATTCACTAGGCCATGCCGTGAGGGGAACTATTCTATGTATGCCATGACAGTCCCCGGCCAAAGTGAGCGGGGATCGAGACTGGCTTCATGATGATAGGCAGCTATGGAACAGTGTTGCAGGTCAGGCATTTTCCCCCTCCTCGCATTTGCCTCTTGTCAACGGTCGGCAGTCGTTCCCAAACACCACCGATCGCCTAGACTTCCAAAGTCACACTGTTTGTATACACATTGTTTTATACTGTATTTCAGCATGCTTTTAATACTAAGCTCAGCCCCTTGACACTTGCGTAAGAGCTTGTCGATGCTCCCTCTTGTTTCATCCTTTCAAATCTTCTTTGCAGCCTTACTAGTCAAACCACCAAAGCTTCATGATAAGGTAGGCAAACCACTTGGCTTCATTACCTAACCTCAACGGAAGTCATGCCCCATGATATCGGATGGCTATATCGCCCAACACAATGTCCAATGAAGAGTCCTCAATGGTCCGCTTGTGTGTTTCCGAATTGAGAGGAGAATACTGAAATGTCGGCAAGACAACTATTTGTCAGTCACAGGTCAGTTCTTGAACGTCAGGCTTTGATCTCCACCGACACATTTATTAGAAGGATCTAGGGACCATCCTGAAACTATTTGTCACCAGACTCAGGTATTCCATGCTAATTTTGCTGCTCCTTCGCCTCCCGACCTTGACAAATTTACCTGTAATGGAACCGATTCATGGGATACAGGAAATGGTCAAGATGGAGCGACAGACATCGAAACGGTCCTTGCTGATCGACAAGAGATTAACCAGGCGATAGACCCAAGCAGATGCCTGGAATTCAGCAACGGCATGTAACAAGTTAGACTCGTGATGAAGGGATGACGAGGCTTACCCATCTGCTCTTGGATCTTCGGCCTACTCGACGAGACTTCGACTTGGCAAATCCTACATTCGGTAAAATCTTTACTCGAAAATATTACTATCTTGGCGATAATTCTGCTTGACGAATTGTCCGTGCGTCAACCTCCCAAGCTTCTTTCATAGCTCTTCTTCGAGACAAATGTTCCTGCTCGATATACCTTCCAAGTCAAACCGCTCATAACTACCAACATCTCGAACGAATATTCTCTCTCCTTCACAAGGCCTAGACGCGTAAAATAGTCTCGGGTCTCTCTCAGCCGGACTCAAACACAGCATACCTTCTTGTTCATGACTTTCTCTTACTCATTGTACGTTTAGGACAACAGCAAGTAAGAAATGGACAGACTGGTTCCAAAGAACCGAGAAAGATCGTATATTAGCATCCGCCAATCTTTGAAGCTAAATCAACCACTAAAATCTTCTAACCATCCTTTCGTTCTCATCCGCATCCTCTCACCTACCCTTCAATCGCCCAACTCCTCGCCATTCTCCTTCTGCTTCACCCCCATCCATCGCAACGGTTCCCTTTCCGGCTCAATCCTCCATCTTCATCCCCTTACGCCGCTGGCTCCTGCTAGTGCTCTTACCCTTGCCTTCTCACCGCCGTTACCCTCCACGGCCCCATCCCTCCAATGCCACATCGACCACCCAACCCCCCTGTTCGAAACTCCCATCTCACATTGTCAACAGACCTCATAGTCACAATATATCACATCACAGATATCTCGGTTCTCCAGTCTACTGGGAACAGCTATGAATCCACAAAGTATGATCATTAGTGGTTTCTGAAGTGGGGAAACAAAGGTACAAAACAGAGACCGATCCAGGCCGTCGAATCTGGGGAGGAGGAAAGAGAATCAGACAGGATCGAAGATATATCGCCGACCCCGTTACATTTCCCCCTCGAACCATATTCCACTTTGCCATCCCTACCATCATCCCATCTCATCACACGCCCACCAACCCTATTCTATACCAAAACCCCACCATCCCCATCCCATCACCACAACCCCCTTTGGTAAACGAAGAACCATACATCTCCTCCGTATATTTACTGATAGGACAGAGCATGAGATGGGGTTGTCCCTGTGATGATGACCGGATTGGTTAGTATTGGTATATGAGGGTCAGAGCGAATATGTGCATATATTGACTATCTAGTAGGTAGGAACTACGGAGGAAGGAAGAAGTGGGAGGAAGGTAAATACCCTGAATCCCCTGAATCCCCTAGCGCCAGCCCTATAGGGCTCGGAGCGGCTCGGAGCGGAGATTACTAACCACAGGGGTAACAGTACTGTTCCCTGTTTCCAACACTCCCTCTTAGGAATTGAAGCTCCATATGAAGCTATCCAGACCCTCTACTGACTGTATATCCATGCTCTTTTACTCGCCGGCGCCATGCTCGGCGGCAGCGTCGTTGCCCGACGCTAGTCTCATGACTGACCTGGACCTTAGGAATTTGCCTGAGTTCAGGGGCTTGGTTAGGCCGTCGGCCACCAATTGATCGGTGGGTATGTATTCCAATCTGATTGCTCCCTCTTCTACCTTGTTCCGGACATAGTGATACGACGTATCAATGTGCTTAGCCCGGGGTTGATTGACGGGATTGCTACCCATTTTTATAGCCGGCGAGCTCCCTCTATATGGCGAGCTCTCATTGTTCCCTTTCGGAACTAGCTCTAGCCCTGAAGGCGAGCTTCTATTCGTGGGGCCAGCAATCAGCCAGCTCCCTCTTGTGGGGCCGGCCGGTTCAGCAACCAGCCAGCTCCCTCTTGTGAGGCCGGCCGGTTCAGCAGCCAGCCAGCTCCCTTCACTTTGAAAGGTCCATATCGAAGCTTCAGCTGAGCAGTTTCGACTAGGTAACGAATGATTTGTTTGACAGCTAGATCATGATTGGGGGTAGGATTCGTCGATTCGACGAAGGTGTCATTTTTGATGTGAGCATCAAGCTCACTTCTGCAAGCGAGCTCTCATTGTTCTCTATCGGGACTGGCTCTAGCTTGTTTCACTGTTTGTGGAGTATTCGATTCAATTTGAACTCGGTTTGCTCTACTGGCAAAGCCCCGATTATGACCTTTGACTCAGAGATCGTTTAGTGCTCTGTTTGCTCTACTGGCAAAGCCTCGATTATGATCTCTGACTCAGGGGTCGTTTAGTGCTCTGTAGTCAACAGGTCCGACGATGGCTCGTTTGAGACGTTCGCTCGAAGCATCAGAAGCATCAGGAGCATCAGAATCGCTTGAGCTATCTGACTCGTTTGATGATGTTCTTGTTTGGTGATCGTCGGCAATTTCCGCGATCTTCGCATTTTCAGTGGTTTTTATCGAGAAAGGTGCATCGTCGGTTTGGTCATCGAAGCTTATTAGTATCGAAAGGTCTTCATCATACTTCTCGACTTCGATGACTATCTCGTCTCATTGAACGTGACTAGATATTAGTATCTTCTTCCCGTTTCACAAGCGGAACTGATTGACTCTCTCGTAGCTCAAGAACTGACATTTTAAGCTCTTGTCATCGAGCTTTCGACGAGCTTTCTTCACATGGTGATAGACTATGCATTCAAACGTATGTAGGTAGCTAAGATCAGGCTTCTTGTCATGTCATGCCTCATAGAGAGTTGTTTTGTTCAACGCAGTGATAGAACTTCTGTTCTTCAGGTAGGTGACAGTCATTATTGCTTCACCTCATAGTCGTATCGACAATTTGACGCTAGTCAGTATAGCGCGAGTTCGTTCAAAAAGAGTGCAAAAACATCGCTCTGCAACTTCATTTTGACTCGGGTTATATGATGTCGTCGACTCTCATTTGACCTCATGCTCTTCGAGCAATTCAATGATTTGATGATCAGCATACTCATCTTCATTATCTGAACGCAGTCGATGAACCGAGGTGCCCCGAGTCTTCATGAATTTCAGGTATTTTCGAAGTACGCCTTTTAGGTCGAATTTTCGTTCTAGTAGATAGGTGATCGTATATTGGCTGTAGTCATCAATCATAGTAGCTACATATCTTGATTCTCCATCGATCTTAGGTATCTTATCATCGCCGGCGAGGTTCGTATGTACTAGCTCACCTACTTTGATGGCTCTGGTGTGAGATTTTCGGCTTGGCGTTCTATTTTGCTTGCCTATGACACAGACCTCACATACCGATTCTGGAGATTCTTTCCTTTCTAGGCTATTTGCAGAATCCACATCGATGCCGATGCTCATGTTGACTAGGCGTTTGACGTCTGCCATATTCAGATGAGCTAACCGTTTATGTCATTGACGTCATGACGCCTTGGTTGATTCTGAACTGCTTGCCAGGATGACTGATTTTGGGGGGATGAATGATGTATTCACGAAATAGGCTTCCCCTGCATTTCTCGAGCCAGTGAGGGCGACGGCACCCTTTGGATTCATAAACCGGAACCTGCCGTTCTTTATACTACACGTATACCCTTTGGCTTTCACCTGATCGACTGACATCAAATTATAGTGTAGTTCTGAACAGTGGTAAACATCGGTCAGCCGAATTTTGGTTGGTTGATCGTTCAACAAAATGTCGATTATAACCGAATCTTTTTCGACTATGACTACTGCTTCATTATTTGCAGTAACAATACTATTACCGATGATCTTCCGGTATGACTGTTTCTCGAACAAGTCCTCGTCGTAACAGACATGATCCTCAGCTCCGGTGTCTATTCACCAGGCGTTGGTACGGCTGCCTGCTCGGCAGGCGAAGGAGACCTTCATTGATCTGACTATCCTGGCTCCAGAGCTTTTGCCGGAGTCCGTGACTAGTTCCTTCTTTTTCTGACTAGGCTTTCATCCTTCTGGACGGAGCTCAGGCTTTAGATACCAGCAATTCTGTTTGCTGTGACCCATTTTCTCGCAGTGAGGGCATGGTTTATCCGAGCCCTTCCTAAATCTGCTGTTGTTCCTGGCCGGTTTCCCCAGCTTCCCCGAGGTGACCCACCAGAGACCTTTGGCTTTCAGGTCACTGGTTGCATCTACCCTCCATGATTCGTAATTCTCGCTCCCCTTTAGCTTAGGGAACCGATAGGAATTCGAACCTTCCATTGTGGTTGAGGTATGGAGGTTTTTTGGTGGAATATGGTCGATAGGGGAATTTCCGCCGATTTTGGTGACAGCGAGTTCGATGCTTCGGCTTCTGCCCTTAGGTTTGTTTGCGGTAGCGGAATAGAGCTAACCCGGGCTCATAACCTGTTGAGTTTACGAATCGGCCAAAATGTGAACACACTTTGGAACAATCCTATTCAGGTATGTATAGCATATTCCAACAGTTAGAAGAGATCTTGTTGCTATGTTTGTGCCAAGCTTGTTTTGCTCGCCGATTTCCGGTATTAATGAATCATCTTGAAGTAAGCTGTCCGTTGCGATGAATGAAGTGACTCGAGTAACGAGTCGATAGACGCGGCCCTTGGTGGCCTAAAAAGGCGGAACTATTCCGTGAAACCTCTTCCAGTACCACGCGAAGTAACTAGCACTAATTCCCCGTAAGAAATCTTTCTTATTCTAACTAACCACTTGAGAGAGCCTCGTGCCTGAAGGCATTCCAACATGGCTACCAGCGGTGCGAATAGAGGCAATGTATACAGCTCTCTCAACCTATCCGAGTACATGTGCTCGAGCCTACCCAAAGAGGCATCACCCCACCTCCGAAATCCTTATGACGCCGTTGCTCTGTTGAGCCACGCCTGCATGCTCGCAGTAGGCTTCACAGTATTAGGGCTTGGGGAGGACCATCGAATAGGTAACTATCACCCATCCCCAACCCTTTTTCCGAAATCTAGCAGACTTACAACCTCTCTTAGAAGCCACCACCGACGCCTCATCCCCTCAACCCCTCCCCTCAGAATGGAACGCAACCTCGACCTCCTATTACGCCTTCCGCTACTCGCACCCCCAGTCATCCCTGCAGTACATTATCAAAGTCTCCCGCCTCGGCCCCAAAGCCATCGTCAACGGCATGGGCATCGGTGATGACAAAGTCCACGCCCTAAACGTCACAATCTCCGAATTCCTCTCCAAGTCCTCCTTCCCCTTCACCGTCACCTCCGATGATGACACCGCCCGCACCACCCGCCGAATCCAAGACCTGTTCATCTCCGGACGCCGTCTGACAGACCTGGGGAACCTGTTCAAGATTCAAATCGTGCAGAAACTCGCACCCGGTCTGCGCAAAGAAGGCTACGAGGACTCCGCCCACGCCGCTAGCCAAAACGAATCTTCGCAACCGCGTGGTCAGGGACGAATGCCACCTCCTGGAAGAGAAGAAGGCCTTCCCCTTCCCGCCCACGACCCCCTTCACGACGACCGCCTCCCCCCACCCGCACGCCCCTACCCTTTCGACGACCCTCTAGCTGCCGGACCACGGCGCCCTTTTCCGACAGGAGATTTCCCTCCACCAGGTTTCGAGGACGAATACGAGATCAACCGCCCCCATGGTTACGGCGGCATCGGCGGCGCGCGAAGACCATTAAACATCGGAGAACAAGACCTTTACCCACCCGGTCTCGGCCCGCATGACCCACTAGGTCGAGAGGGCATAGGCGGCATAGGCAGAGGAGGAGGGGGTATGCATCCTACATTCGACGACCCAATGTTTGGTGGCGGTAGTGGAGGGGTGGGTGGTTACGACCCACGAGCCCCGCCAGGCGCGCGATACGACCCTATTGGTCCTGGAGACGGGCCGCCGAATCTACGTAGTGGGCCAAGGTTCCCTGGGAGAGGTGGGGGCCCGCCGAATCCGTTTGGGGGGTTTGGGGGGGGTGATTTTATCTAAGGGGTGCATATTTGTTTTACTTTTATGGATTTGGTGCACTGGAGGATTGGGAACGGGGACGGGAATTGGGTTGATGATTGGGATGATGGGACGATGGGATGGTGGGGATGATACGATTGCAAAACTCTCGTCATAGGGGAATATTGCACAGACAGGCAAAGGAGGCGAATGCGAAATCATGGCTGGAGAAAAAGATACGATTGCATCAGTCCTTGCTTGCTAGTAGTACGAGTGTTTATTTCTCACCCCATCAAAAATCTCTCGATCCCATCTTCCTTCCCTTTCTCCTCCCTCCCCACACTTCCTCCACCACCACCCCCTCCAAACACACACATACACACCCCCCGGTCATCGCCGCCACCCACCCACCCACCGACCCCCATCTCATCTCCCCCTTCCGCAAAGCTTGTAATCAGGCTCGATGTATGTTTCCCCCAACAACGACGAAAGAAGAAGAAGAAGAAGGGCGAATGAGAGGAGTAAAAAAAGAGAATGGGGAAAAAGTAAAAAAGTGGGAGTAAGACCGAGGGGGGGGGGACTAGATTGTATGGAGGGGTGGAGGGATGGTAAGGTAGTTGAGGTGGGAGGTTTTGGCT
>JAABUP010004527.1_pt1 | contig 22561 bp, 24 predicted proteins | sample 5559201 | NCBI WGS metagenome assembly JAABUP01 (sample SAMN10711887, study PRJNA513373) | rock metagenome | isolation source: Antarctica rocks | place: Antarctica | reverse complement strand
TATGTCTCGCGTTCGCCAGGAACCATAGTGGAATTGCGCTCAGATCGGTATTCCTTTTAGATAGTTGCGTGACAGGCTTAAGTCCGACAGGCTCCTAGATTGCCGCCAAGCAAGCTAGCGCCGGCGATAATCGCAAGTGCGATGAGGGAAATGATCAAGCCATACTCAAGCGCGGTCACGCCACGGCGATCCGTCTTTAGAGCCAGCCAAACCTCCACAATCTTCATCACTTGGGTTTTCCTCATTGTTTGTAACGCCCATCCAGCGAGTCGCATTTCCTGGCCGCTAACTTTGTCTCTGCAAAAGCTGCTTACTCGAATGCATTATTCAGCCGCCACTTGAGAAATGTTGAGAAGCGTAGAGCTGTGTTGGAAACCTGCCCAACGCCTCAATCCCCCCATTTCCTGAACGCCTAAAGCAACAAAATAGCCCAGCATTGGGCTGAGGCGGTTCGGGTCGGAGTTGTGGCGAGCCCGCTTTGATGTCACGCCCATCGTGTGTCAGCATGTCATTGCTTTGGTCAGTTCATCAGGCGTCCCACCGCCTGCAACCACGATGCGCAGGCGAGGGATGACCCGGACCTTTTGTTTTGAGGGATGCGTCACTTCCCCGCCGACCTGTTTGAGGATGAGGCCAGTATTGGCCCGCTCCGTGCGTAAATGGTGTGGCAGTCCAGCAGGAGCAGGCGAACTCCTGCTGGATCAGTGGGCCGGTAGAGGTTGGATTATTTGGTGGAGAGGTTAGACGCCACATTGCTGAAGGTAAAGCCTATGTTTTTGCCAAGCGTGGTAACGGCGGTGATGACCGCAACTGCGATGAGGGAAGCGATCAACCCGTACTCAAGCGCGGTCACGCCACGGCGATCGCCCTTCAGGCAAAGGCAAGCGCACTTCAGGTTAAGCCAAGTCTCTACAATCTCTGTCATTTGAATTTCCTTCGTTTCTCGTAACGCTGACCCGGCGAGCCGCAACACTTGGCGGCCAACTTTGTCTTCGCTAAGGCTACTTACTCGAATGCATCGCTCAACCGCCACTTGAGAAGTGTAGAGAAATGTAGACCTGCGCCGGAAGTGCGCCTAACGCCTTCCCTCATTGGCTGAACGCCTAAAGTAACAAGCCAGCCCAGCATTGGGCTGCGACGGTTCGGGTCAAAATCGAGGCAGGCCCGCCTCGATGCCATGCCCGCCTTGCGTCAACACGCCATCGCCTTGGGCCGGCCCATGGGACCCTCGCCGCTGCGCTGCGCCACTGGACACCCTTTGTTGCAGAGCCCCGAGGAGCATCGACGTCGCCATGGACTGGGCCGAGTCCGACGCCAACGGTCAGACGGCGAGCATCCCGCCGTATCCACAGCGGAAACAGCCGCCGACCGGCTTCCAATTGAAGCTCTTGAGCGAAAAGCAGTGGCAGAACGCGACAACGGCCGCGAGGAAGGCTCCCAGGAGGTCGAAGTTGTTGCCTGCCGGGTTGGAGCGGGTGGCGAATGTCGCGGACTGCCTCCTCTGCACGGTCATCGTCATGTCGCCGTAGCTCAAGCGCGTCTCCGAACGCGGGCCGCTGGGATCGTCCGACGTTTCCCATGAACGGGGGCGGACGAACAAACACCTCACAGCGACGCCGCCCACTATTCGCTTGCCATGGAGGCGCGGACATCATGCGATGGCGCCCATGAACGCATCCCCCGAACCCGTCTGGCTCCGCAACCCGCTCGCTATCCTGGCCGACGCGCCCGGCGGCGTCGTGGTGCAGGACGGCCGCATCCTGGAGCTGCTGCCCGCCGGCGGCCTGCCGTCAACCCCGGCGGCGGTGTTCGACGCGAGCCGTCACGTAGTCATCCCCGGCCTCATCAACACCCACCACCACTTCTACCAGACGTTGACCCGCGCCCACCCCCCCGCGCTGGACCGCACGCTGTTCCCTTGGCTTCAGGCGCTCTACCCGGTGTGGGCGCGGCTGACGCCGGCGGCGCTGGAGGCCGGCGTCACCGTCGCCCTGGCCGAGCTGCTGCTGTCCGGCTGCACCACCACCACCGACCACCACTACGTGTTCCCCAAAGGCCTCAACGACGCCATCGACATCGAGGCCGCCGCCGCGGCCCGGCTCGGCATCCGCGCGGTGCTCACCCGCGGGTCGATGGACTTGTCCGAGCGCGACGGCGGGCTGCCGCCCGACAGCGTCGTGCAGAACGCGGACACCATCCTGGCCGACAGCGAGCGGCTGGTCGCCCGCTACCACGATCCCCGCCCGCATGCGGCATTGCAGATCGCGCTGGCGCCGTGCTCGCCCTTCTCGGTGACGACCCGTCTGATGCGCGCGACCGCGGAGCTGGCCGCGCGCACCGGGGTGCGGCTGCACACCCACCTGGCCGAGACCGCCGACGAGGCGGCGTTCTGCCAGGCGCGGTTCGGCTGCTCGCCGCTAGACTACCTGGACGACTGCGGCTGGCTGCGGCCCGGCACCTGGCTCGCCCACGGCGTCCACTTCTCGCCCCCTGACATCGCGCGCCTGGCCGCGGGCGGCATAGGGGTCGCGCACTGCCCCTGCTCGAACCAGATTCTCGCCTCCGGCACCTGCCCGGCCTGCGCGATGGAGCGGGCCGGCGTCGCGGTCGGCCTTGGGGTGGACGGGTCGGCCTCCAACAACGCCTCCAACATGATGCAGGAGGTGAGGGCGGCGTTCCTGGTGCAGCGGCAGGCGAACGGCGCCGACGCGGTCAGCCACCTCGACGCGCTGCGCTGGGCGACCGAGGGTTCGGCGGCCTGCATCGGCCGTCCGGAGCTGGGCCGCATCGCGCCGGGCGCCGCGGCGGACCTCGCGCTGTTCCGCCTGGACGAGCTGCGCTTCTCCGGCGCCGGGGACCCGCTGGCGGCGCTGGTGCTGTGCGGGGCGCACCGTGCGGACCGGGTGATGGTGGGCGGGCGCTGGGTGGTGGTCGACGGCGCCATCCCCGGCCTGGACATCCCGGCGCTCATGGCGCGCCATGGGCGCGAGGCTGCGGCGTTGGCCGGTGCTGGCTGAACTCGCCTGCGGAGCGTTGCACCGGAACGGCCGGGCCGCCGCGGTCCAGCGCCTATATACATCAGGAACACCGCCTTGCCGGTGTCCTGCCCGTCGAACACGCGGTAGGCCTCGGCTGCCTGGCCAAGCGTCCAGCGGTCGGTGAACAGGTCGTCGACCGGCAGCCCGCGATCGGCGATGAAGCGGGCGCAGTCGGCTTGCCCAACCGTCGAAAAGGTCCAGGACCCGATGATGGTCAGTTGTTTGCGCAGGATTTCGGGGCTGACGTCGATCGTCACCTGGCCGCCCTCGCCTACGAAGCATACGGTGCCCCACGCCGCCGCGCAGCGCACGGCGGCGGACCGGCCGGCCGCGGCGCCGGAGGTGTCGAGCGAGCACGATACGCCGCGTCCACCCGTCAACGCCTGGATGGCCGCGACGGGATCGCCCCCGCCTGCAACAATCGTATGCGTGGCCCCGAACGCCGTGGCGCGCGTGGCCCTTGCGGCGCTGGTGTCGACCGCGATCACCCGCGCGCCCATCGCCGCCGCGAGCTGTGTCGCCGACAGCCCGACCGGGCCTTGGCCAAAGATCGCGATGGTGTCCCGCGCCGACAGGTTCATGCGCGCCAGCGCGCCATAGGCGGTGCCGGTGCCGCATGAGATGGCGGCGCCGGTGGAGAACGACAGCTCGTCCGGCAGGCTGACCAGGGTGCTCGCCGGGACCTGCATGTAGGGCGCATGGGCACCGTTCCCGGTCACGCCGTAGACCACGGGGCCGTCGACGCACATCTGGGTCCAGCCGGTCCGGCAGTGCTCGCACACGTCGCAGCCGTGGTAGTGGTGGACCATCACCCGGTCGCCCACCCTGTGCCTGCGCGGGTCGACCTCCCGGCCTATGGCGGCGATCACGCCGCAGGGTTCGTGCCCGGCGATGATCGGAGCGCCGCTGCCCTTGAAGCCGAGCGCCGCCAATCCCCCGCCGCGCGGCGCGCGGTAGAACTTGAGGTCGCTGCCGCACAGGCCGGATGCCTTGATTTCGAGCACGATGCCGTTCGGTGCGGGCGCCGGGTCGTCTATGGCGACAAAATCGAGCGTGCGGTCCCCGGTGAACGAAACTCCTTGCATCGCGGCCTCCCTGGGCAGGTTGCTGGCCCCGGACGCGGGACCGGTGCTCTCATGCGGCATGCCTTGTCTTGGCATGGCGTGGGTGCGCTTGGCAACGAGCCTGGCCAACTGAACAAAGGGAGCGGGACATGCGGGGAGGGATGGTTACGACGCTTGCGGCGGCTTGGATGGCGTACGCGCCGCCCCTCGCCGCCTAGGCGGGCGAGCGTCGCGATGTCCGGCAACTCATCCAGCCGTCCGACGAGGCTGGCGACGCGCCCAGTGCGGCCCTCGCCAACAGCGGCTCGGCCAGGGCGAGGAACTTGGCATCCAGCCGGCGTCCCTGCTCCGCAACGCCGGCCGCGGCCAAGCCAGCGTCATACGTGGCTGAGACGGTGCGCCCACCAAGCAGCCGGCCGTTGCCGGATGCGGAATGCCGGCGTCCATCTACCGTCCCCTGAACACTGGCCTGCGTTTCTCGTTGAACGCCGCGACGCCCTCGCGCCGGTCCTCGGTCGGGACCAGGCGGTTATAGGCCTCGATCTCGAACATCGTGCCCGTGTGCAGGTCCGTCTGCAGCCCGAAATGCACGGACTGCTTGATCTGGCGCGTGGCGATCGGCGCATTGGCCGCGATGTGGCGCGCGGTGTCGAGCGCCTGCTCCTGCAACTCGCCCGCCGGACAAACGCGGTTGAGCATGCCCCATTCGAGCGCCTCGTGCGCGCTGAACGGACGGCCGGTGAGGATAAGCTCCTTCGCCCGGCGCTCGCCCACCGCGCGCGGCAGGTTCTGCGTGCCGCCCGCGCCGGGCATGATGCCCAGGGTCACTTCGGTGAGCGCGAACTTCGCCGTTTCGGCCGCATAGGCGAAGTCGCAGCACAGGGCCAATTCGCAGCCGCCGCCATAGGCCGCGCCGTTGACCGCGCCGATCACCGGAACGGGGCAGGCCAGCAGCGCCCGGACCGCGCGCTCGAAGATCAGGTGTTGCCCCTGCCAGGCCTCGTCGGTCATGCCGTGGCGCTCCTTCAGGTCGCCGCCGGCGCAGAAGGCGCGCTCGCCGCTGCCGGTCAGGACGATGCAGCGGTGGCGCGTGGGCGCGGCGTTGACCCGGTCCCACAGGTCGAGCAGGTCGAGGCCCATCTGCGTGTTCAGGGCGTTGGCGGACTCCGGCCGGTGCAGCCGCACGCGCAGCACGTGCTCGGCGGGCTCGTCGAGCGCCAATGTCGCGTAGTGGGGTTCGGAGGTCATCGCGGGCCGCTCCTTGTTGGTAGGATTTCGGCGTCGTGCTCGCCGAGCCGTGGAGGGTGGCGTTCGAACGCCGGTCGCACGCCGTCGAAGCTGAGCGGCAGGCCGACCAGGGACAGCGTGCCGCCCGGCGCCGCCTGGATCATGCCGAGCGCCTTGGTCTGCTCGTGCGCCACGACCTGGTCGACGGCGTGGATGGGGCCGCAGGGCACGCCGGCCTCATGCAGCCGCGCGTCCCACTCGGCGGCGCTGGCGCGGGCGAACTCCGCTTCGAGGATGCCGACCAGCGCAGCGCGGTTCCGCACCCGGTCGGCGTTGGCGCGGAAGCGCGGATCGTCGGCGAGGTCGCTGCGCCCCATCGCGCCGGCCAGGCGGCGGAACAGGTTGTCGTTGCCGGCCGCGACCATGACGTGGCTGTCGGACGTGGCGAAGGCTTGGTAGGGCACGATCTGCGCCGCGCCCGAGCCGACCTTCTGCGGCAGGTCGCCCGAGCAGAGGTAGGCGGCGACCGGCACGCTCATCCAGGCCAGCGCGCTTTCGTAGAGCGAGGTGTCGACGAGGCCGCCGCGCCCGGTGCGCGTCCGCCGTTGCAGGGCGGCGAGGATGCCGATGACCGACCACATGCCGGTGGAAAGGTCGATAATGGAGACGCCGACGCGCACCGGGGGGCGGCCCTCCTCGCCGAGCACGCTCATCAGGCCGCCGAACGCCTGCATCAAGGGGTCATAGCCCGGCCGCTCGCGCAGCGGTCCAGCGGCGCCGAACGCGCCGAGGTTGCAGTAAACGAGCCGCGGATTGGCGGCGAGCAGCGCTTCGGCCGATAGGCCGAGCCGGTCCATGGCGCCGAACTTGAGGTTGTGGATCAGGACGTCGCAGTCGTGCCCGGCCAAGCTGCGCAGCCGGGCTTGCCCCTCGGGACTGGCGAGGTCGATGGCGACGCCGCGCTTGGCCCGGTTGACCGCCTCGAACGCGGAGGCGGTGCCGTCTGGGGAGAAGGGCGGCCCCCAACTGCGGGCGTAGTCGCCGGTGTGCGGGTTCTCGACCTTGATCACGTCTGCGCCGAGCTCGCCGAGGATCATGCCGGCGTAGGGTGCGGCGATGCTGTGGCCGATCTCGATGACCCGGATGCCGGCGAGCGGCTTTGCGGGGGAGTTCAAGCCGGGCTTCCGCCGTGGTGTCGAGAGGCCATTCATCTCTCCTTGCCGACCTCCAGGCTAGTGGCTCGATGCCACTGCAAGCAAGATGCACAGCCGTGCTACGACGCATGAAAGGAGGCGCTACGAAGATGGCGAGTGATCACAGGCTCACAGGTGACCAAACGGCGCAGCTACTGGCGCTGGAAGGCCGGGAACCAGACACGCAGGACATTCCAGAGGCTCCGGCCGAGAGTTGGCAACATGCCCAACGTGGCGCTGGCGCGTTCTGGAAAGTCCGCAAGGAAGCGATTAGCTTGCGGCCGGACATGGACGTGTTGGACCGGCTGCGGCGACAGGAGCCGGGCTACCAGACGACGATCAACCGTATCCTTCGAGAACGCATGGAAGCCGAACGATAATGGGTTGGGGAACAATATTCGTAAGCTGAGGTCGTAGCCTGGAAGAACGGATGGAGCCGCTTCCCTTGAGCCATCATCCGGTCGCGCGCAGAACCTCGGGGTTGACAACGTTCGCCCGGTTAGGCGCACCGTCCAGCACGCCCAACATATTCAGCGCCGCCGTCGCCGACATCGCGGCCCAGGACTCGCGGGTCACACCGGCCATATGCGGCGAGGCGATCACCGTTTCCATCTGCAGCAAGGGATGCGCCGGGTCCGGCGGCTCCGGATCGAACACGTCCAGCCCAGCGCCGCCGAGATGGCCGGATGCCAGCGCCGCCGCAAGGGCCGCCTCGTCGACAATCCCGCCCCGCGCGGTGTTGACCAGGAACGCGCCCGGCTTCATCCGCGCCAGGCGCGCAGCCCCGAACAGGCCGACCGTCTCCGCGTTCTTCGGGCAGTGGATCGTGACAAAATCGGCACGGGGCAACGCCGCGTCCAAATCGGCGACCGGCTCGCAGCCCGCGCCCTGGATGGCTGCCGCATCGACAAAGGGGTCATAGACCAGCACATCCATCTCCATCGCCCGGCAGCGCGGGGCCGTGCGGGCGCCAATGCGGCCGAACCCCACGATAAGCACCGTCTTGCCCGACACCTCGCCGGGCAGGCCAGACAGGCGGTCGTGCCCGATGCCCTGTCGCACCCGCCGGTCCATCTCGGCCGCCCGCTTCGCCAGCGCGAACATGAGGTGCAGCGCGTGCTCGGCGACGGCGCGGGAGTTGGCGGTGCCGACCACCATGAGCGGGACGCCGCGCCCGGTCAGGGCCGGAACGTCCACCGCGTCGAACCCGACGCCGAGCCGCGCGACGACTTCGAGCCGCGGCGCCGCCGCGAGTTCAGGCGGGCGGAACGGCGTCCAGGACAGCGCGACAGCCGCGGCGTCGCGCAGCAAAGCATGGAACTCGGCGGCTGCGACGGCCGGCTCGTAGCGGGTGACCTGCAGGTCCGGACGTTGCTCCAAAAGCTGCATCCCCTCCGGCCCCAGGCTCACAGGGACCAGCACCCGCTTCCGGTTCAGCAAAGCTTGCGACCCTCTGTTCCGGACTGGCCCGGCGTCATGCCCGCACGTGGTTGGTTGGCAATGCTGTATCCGAACACCGGCGCCATGCGATGGCCGATAGTGCTTAAAGCTTGACGATCCACCACGACGGCGCGCTCCCCAAAGCCGTTTTTGTCCATACCTTCATTGAGGTTGGCGCAACTCAGCGTTGGATTGCGCCACCTGTCAACCTGCGGCTTGTCCCAAGCAGCGAAGCAAGTTTCAATGAAGGCAGGTGGCGCACATCAACGTAAATTCAGATGACAGGCAAACCGGCCATGTCATACCATTTTCCCCTGCTGCGCTGCCGTTCCAAGCCAAACACCCAACAAGGGAGCGGCGTAATGCACGTCCGGTCATCTTTCGAGTGACGAAATTGAGGCGGGCGTGAGCCGGCTGCTGATGGTTTTCCTCGTGCTGGCGATGCCGGCATGGGCGGATGGCCTGGATGCGTTCGCGTTCGACCAGAAGCCCGGCGCACAGCTCCCGCTCGACGCTGCGTTCAGCGACGCGGCGGGCCGCCCGGTCAGCATAGGGTCGCTCGGAGGCCTGCCGCTGGTGCTCGCCTTTGGATACTTCCACTGTCCCAACCTGTGCGGCGTGGTGCGCGAGGACATGTTCGCGGCGTTGCAGCGGACCGGGCTGGAGGCCGGGCGCGACTACCAGCTTGCGTTCGTCAGCATCGACCCGCACGAGACGCCGAAGGACGCCGCCGAGGCGCAGGCGAACGACCTCGCGCGCTACCCGGCCGGCGCTGACGGCTGGCACTTCCTGACCGGCGACGCCGCGAGCATCGAGGCGGTCGAGGCCGCCGCCGGCTACCGCAGCCGCTACGACCCGGCGCTCGCGCAGTTCCTGCACCCCGCCGGGCTGGTGTTCGCCACGCCGGCGGGCGTCGTGTCCGGCTACTTGCTCGGCGTCGGCTATTCGCCCGGCGACGTGCAGGCGGGGCTGGCGCGGGCAGCACGGGGCGAGATCGGCCAAAAAGCCTCGCCGATCCTGCTGCTGTGCTTCCATTTCGACCCGACCACCGGGCGCTACACGCTGGCGATCGTCAAGGTGCTGCGCATCGCGGGCGTGGTCACGGTGCTGGGCATCAGCGCCATCGTACTCGCCGCGCACCGCCGCCGCCGGTTCACCGAAACGCAGCGTGAGAGAATGAACGATGCATCGGCTCGGGTGTCGCCCCCTATGCCGCCCATGCATGATGCGGGTTGGCAGGTGAACGACAAGCCGGTGGCCGGAGCTGCCTTGCCGCGCGTGAGGACCAGCCTTTGAGACAACTGTTCGCCCCCGGCGCCGATGCGGTCATGCGCCTGTTCCTGTTCGGCGCGCTCGCTGCCGTGGTCTCGGGGTTCGTGGTCGTGAGCAACGTGTCGCGCTCCGACTACATGACGGGCGTGGGGATCGCGCCCGAACAGCCGGTGCCGTTCAGCCACAAGCACCACTCCGGCGAGCTCGGGATCGACTGCCGCAACTGCCACCAGCAGGTGGAGTACGCGGCGACTTCTGGGCTGCCGCAAACCTGGACCTGCATGACCTGCCACTCGCAAATCTGGGCCCAGTCGCCAATGCTGGCACCGGTGCGCGACAGCCTGGCGAACAACACGCCGATCGAGTGGGTGCGCGTCAACCGGCTGCCGGATTACGTGCAGTTCAACCACTCGATCCATGTCACCAAGGGCATCGGCTGCTCAAGCTGCCACGGCGCCGTCGACACGATGCAACTGACCTACCGCGCCAACGCCTTCGAGATGCAGTTTTGCCTGAGCTGCCACCGCCAGCCGGAGAAGTTCATCCGTACCGCCGACCAGGTTTGGAACATGGAATGGTCGCCGCCGCCCGACCAGGCGAAGATCGGGCCGGAGTTGGTGGCGCAGCACCATATCCGCTCGGCCGGCGAGCTGTCCGACTGCTCGATCTGCCACCGATGAGCGTTCCCTCCCGCGCCGCTCCCTACGACATCGCGGCCCTGCGCGCCCGGCTCGCCAGTGGCCCGGCATTCTGGCGCAGCCTGGATGAGGTTGCGCAGACGCCGGCGTTCCGCAGCTTCGTTATGGCCGAGTTCCCGGCCGCCGCGCGCCTGGCCGGCGGCCCGGACCGGCGGCGGTTCTTGCAGATCATGGCGGCTTCGTTCGCATTGGCCGGGCTGACCGGCTGCGGCGACGAGGACGGGCGCAACCATGAGGTCCCGTGGGTCCGCAACCCCGTCCATATGCAGCCGAGCATCCCGGTGAACTATGCGTCGGCCACGCTGTTCGACGGGTTCGCGAACGGCGCCATCATCACCACGCAGAACGGCCGGCCGCTCAAGGTCGAGGGCAACCCAGAGCATCCATGGAGCCGCGGCGGCACCGACGTGCTGGGGCAGGCCTCGGTGCTGGGGCTGTACGACCCGTTCAGGTCGCAAACCGTGCGGCACCTCAACCGCCCGAGTTCGTGGCAGGCGCTGGCCGGCGCGATGGCGGAGCCGGCCGCCACCGTGCGCGCCCACCGTGGCCGCGGCCTGCGCGTGCTGACCGGGCCGGTCACGTCGCCGTCGCTGGCCGCCCAACTGGCGGCGCTGCAACAGTCCTACCCGGAGATGCGCTGGCACACGCATTCGCCGGTCGCGCGCACCGGGCTTTACGAGGGCGGGCAGGCGGCGTTTGGCCGTCCGGTCGAGACGCGGCTGCATTTCGACCGTGCAAAGGTGGTTGTTTCGCTGGCGGGCGACTTCCTGGACCCAGGGCCGCAGCAGGTTGGCTGCGCGCGGGATTGGGTCGGGGCGCGCCAGGCAGCGGCGGGGCAGGGCGGGTTGCTGCCGATGCACAGCGCCGCAGCGACGCCGAACCTGACCAGCGCCAAGGCCGATTTTCATGTTGTGGCCGGTTCAGGCACCTTAGCGGGCTTGGCGGACAGGCTGTTTGTAGCGGTGAATGGCGATGCTGGAAGCGGCGAGGCTGGCGACGACCCCTGGCTGGCGCACGCCGCCACGGCGCTGCGGGCGGCGCGCGGTCAGTCCATCGTTGTAGCCGGGACCGCGCAGCCAGCGGCGGAACATGCGGCCGTGCATCGCCTCAATGCCGCGCTGGGCAATGCCGGGCACACCGTCGCCTACACCGATCCGGTGCTGGTCCTTGCCGCGCCGTTGGCCGAATTGGTGCAGGCCATGGCAGCAGGCGAGGTGTCCGTCCTGCTCATGCTGGACAGCAACCCAGTTTACACTGCTCCGGCGGAGCTGGGCTTCACCGCGGCGCTCGGCCGGGTGGCACTGAAGGTCCACGCTGGGAACTACGTGGACGAGACCGCTGCCCACGCGGACTGGCACCTGCCGCTGGCGCACCCGCTGGAGTCCTGGGGCGACGCGCGCTCCATGGACGGAACGGTGACGTTCATCCAGCCTACCATCCTGCCGCTCTACTCCGGCCGCACCGTGCCGGAAATCTTGTCGATCTTCATCGAACCCCACAGCGGATACGACCTGCTGCGCGACCATTGGGGCGAGGGGCAGGACCCGGCGGCGTTCGAGGCGCGCTGGCAACAGGCCGTGCATGACGGCTTCCTGCCCGGCACGGCGCTGCCCGATGTCGCCGTGGCCGCCGCTCCGGCGCCGGCCCGCACCCAAGGCTTGCCGGCTGCGGCGCAGGGCCTGACCGTGCTGTTCCGCCCCGATCCCAACGTTTGGGACGGCAGCGTGGCCAGCAACGCCTGGCTGCAAGAACTGCCGAAGCCGCTGACCAAGGTCGTGTGGGACAACATCGTGGCCGTCAGCCCCGGCCTGGCGGAGCGCGAGAAGCTGGCGAACGGCGATGTCGTGACGCTCGCCGCGGACGGCCGCAGCATCCAAGGGCCGGCCTGGATCGTGCCGGGCCAGGCCGACGATGCCGTCACCGTGTTTTTCGGCTATGGCCGGGCCGCGCCGGATATCCTGGCCGCCGGCCTTGGCTACAACGCCTATCCCCTGCGCGCAGGGTCCGGCGACCAACTCGCAGGGGCGACTCTGACAAAGGCCGGGCGGCAAACAAGGATTGTGTCCACCCAGGACCATGGCAGCATGGAGGGGCACGACTTCGTCCGCGTGCAGAAGATGGGGACCCCGGACGCAACGCTTGGCGCGTCCCCGGACGCAACGCTTGGCGCGTCCCCGGACGCAACGCTTGGCGCGTCCCCGGACGCAACGCTTGGCGCGTCCCCGGACGCAACGCTTGGCGCGGCCGTGCAGCCGCCGGCACCGGAGCTTGCGTCGTTCTATCCCAAGCAGGCCGACAACGGCCGCGCCTGGGGCATGGTGGTCGACCTCGACGCCTGTATCGGCTGCAACGCCTGCGTCGTGGCGTGCCAGTCGGAGAACAACATCGCCGTCGTGGGCAAGGAGGAGGTGGCGCTGGGCCGCGAGATGCACTGGCTGCGCGTCGACCGCTACCACGCGGGGCCGCTGGACGCGCCGGACACGCACTTCCAGCCGGTGCCGTGCATGCACTGCGAGGACGCGCCCTGCGAGGTCGGCTGTCCCGTCGAGGCGACGCTGCACGACCACGAGGGGCTGAACCTCATGGTGTACAACCGCTGCGTCGGCACCCGCGCCTGCTCCGGCTACTGCCCCTACAAGGTCCGCCATTTCAACTACTACGACTATAGCGGTGGGGCGCAGCCGTCTGTGCAGCTCCAGCGCAACCCCGGCGTCACGGTCCGCGCCGCCGGGGTGATGGAGAAATGCACCTACTGCGTCCAGCGCATCGCCGGCGCGCGGATCGACGCCGACAAGGGCGACGGGCATATCCCGGACGGCGCCGTCGTAACTGCATGCCAGGGCGCCTGCCCAACGCGGGCGATCAGCTTCGGCGACCTGAACGACCGCGGCAGCGCCGTGCGCGCCGCACGGGCGGACCCGCGCAACTACGCGCTGCTGGACGAGCTGGGGGTGCGCCCGCGCACGACCTATCTCGCCAAGCGCGCCCCGTCGGACCTGGAGGGCTGATGCCGAGCGATCTTGCAGTACGGAGCGACCTTGCACTGGGCGGCGGCTTCATCGCCCCCGGCGAGACTTACGACACGGTCGGCCGCGACGTCGCCTCGATCGCGTTCGACCACCCGCTGGGGCGGCGCTGGTGGATCGCGTTCGTGGCCGCCATGGGGTTGACCGGGCTGCTGGTGGTCTTGCTGACGGCGCTGTTCATCGAGGGCGTGGGCATCTGGGGCAACAACGTCCCCGTCACCTGGGCGCTCGACATCGTCAGCTACGATTGGTGGATCGGCATTGCCAGCGGCGGGCTGCTGGTGTCGGGCACGCTGCTGCTGCTTGGCCTGGAGTGGCACAGCGCGGTGAACCGGATGGCGGAGACGGTGGCGGTGATCTCCGTCGCAGCCGCGGGCATCTACCCGATCATCCATCTCGGGCGGCCCTGGCTGTTTTACTGGAACCTGCCCTATCCCAACACGCTGCTGCTGTGGCCGCAGTTCAAAAGCCCGCTGGTGTGGGACGAGTTCGACATCCTGGGCATCCTCGTGATCTCCGTGAGCTTCTGGTACGTCGGGATGCTGCCGGACCTCGCGACCCTGCGCGACCGGGCGGTGGAGCGGTCGCTGGCGGCGAACTCGGACGCAACGCTTGGCGCGGCCGGCAAAGGTATCCTGCGGGCGCAGATTTACGGCATCGCGGCGCTGGGCTGGCGCGGCTCCGCGGTGCATTGGGAGCGCTGGCGCCAGACCTACCGCACGCTCGCGTTGCTGGGCGTCCTGGTGGTGATCACCTTGCAGACCGGCGCCGCGGTGATGTTCGCCGGCACCGTCGAGCCGGGCTGGCACGACACGCTGCTGCCGGCCTCCTACCTGTTCGCGGCGGTGTTCGAGGGCGTCGGCATCGTCTCCGCTGTGATTGTGATGCTGCGCAGCGTGCTTCGCCTGCACGCGCTGATCACCACCCGGCACATCACGGTGCTGGCCAAGCTGCTGCTCGCCCTGGCGGCGGTGAACATCTACTGCTACGGCGCGGAGCTATACGGCACCGCCCTGCACGGTGACTCTTTCGAGCGCGCCGTGAGCGTGCGGCGGTTCTTTGGCCCGCACGCCTGGGCCGCGTGGTCGATCCTGCTCTGCGCGCTGCTGCCGGTGCAGTTGTTCTGGGTGCCGTCCCTGCGCCGCTCGCCGGGACTGCTCGCCATCATTGGGCTGCTCATCGGCATCGGCATGTTCGGCGACCATTTCATGGTAATCGTCGTGACCCTGCAGCACGATTTCCTGCCGTCGATGGCGCATCCCTATGCGATCAATCTATGGGAAGTCGCGACCTTCGGCGGGACGGTCGGGCTGTTCTTGGTGCTGTTGCTGCTAGCGGTGCGGACGTTGCCTGTCGTATCCATCCTGGAGCTGCGGCGCTTGCAGATCGACGAAAGGGCGCCCAATGGCGCATGAGCCGGGGGCACATAAGCCGGAAGGGCACAGCACGGAAACGCCGCTTTACGGGGTCGGCGCCGAGTTCGCCACGTCGGATGCGCTGCTCGCCGCGGTGCGGGCGCTGCAAGGGCGGCAGTTTGGGCGGCTGGATGCCTATACGCCGGTGCCGGTGCCAGGCTTGGCGGACGCGCTGGGCTTCCATCCCGAGGCGGTCCGGCCGTTCGCGGTGCTGGGCACCGTCGCCGCGTTCGCGGCGTTCATGGCGATGTGCGCCTATGCCACGGGCTATGCCTACAAGCTCAACATCGGCGGCCGGCCGGACATAAGCTGGGCGTCCTACATCGTGCCGAGCTTCTCGTTCGCGCTCATGGTCGCCGCGGGCCTCGTCGTGCTCGCGATGGTCATATTGAACCGGCTGCCGCGGCTGAACCACCCGGCCTTCAACATCCCGAACTTCACCCGCGCGAGCCAGGACCGGTTTTTCCTGGCCGTCGAGGCGCAGGGCGAACGGTTCGACACGGCTGCGGTCATGCGGGCGCTGGAAGCGCTGGCGCTGCGGCCGGTGGCGATCCATGAGGTGCCCCGATGATGCCGGACGCAACGCTTGGCGCGGCCCCGGACGCAACACTTGGCGCGTCCCGCGCTGCGACCTATGGCTTGGTGGCGCTGCTGGCCCTCGCGGGATGCAAGCGGGACGACATGTATACCCAGAACCGGCAGTCGAGCTGGGACCACAACAACTTCTTCCGCGACCGGTCGACGATGCGGCTGCCGGTTCCCGGCACGGTCGCCCGCAACCCGACCGATCCCGATGTGCCTGAACCCCGCGTTATCACCGCCGGAATGCTGGAGCGTGGCCAGCAACGCTACAACATCTTCTGCTCGACCTGCCATGGGCAGTCCGGCGACGGCCTCGGCATGATCGTGCAGCGCGGCTTCCAGAATCCGGGGACGTTGTACACGGACGAGCTGCGGCGCGCTCCGGCCCAGCATTTCTACGACGTGATCACCAACGGCCAGAAGTCGATGTACAGCTTCGCCGCCAGGGTGCCGTCCGCCGACCGCTGGGCGATCACCGCCTACATCCGTGCCCTGCAGGCCAGCCAGGCGGCCGACCCGGCAACCCTGCCGGCAGAGGACCGCGCGAGGCTGGAGGCATCGAAATGAGGGCGGGAGCATGAGGCGAGGGGCACTCGTACCCGTGCTGGTGGGCATCGTGGCGCTTGGCGTCGCGTTCGCGTTGTCGCTGCTCGGCGGCGTGCGGCTGCTGCCGTCCTATCTAGCGGCCTGGCTGTTCTGCTTCGGCGTCCCGGTTGGCGCGCTCGCGGTGCTGATGGGGCTTGAGATCGCCGGGGCGGCCGGTGCCCCGCTGGCCGATCCCCTGCGCAGCACGGTGGCGGCGTTGCCGGTGCTGGCGGTCCTGGCGGCACCGATCCTGCTGAACCCGGACGCGCTGTTCCCGCTGCACGGTTCGACGTCGCCGTTCGTGCTGCGCGCCGTCGTGTTTCTGGTGCTGTGGACGCTGCTGTCCCTGGTGTTCCAGCGGCGTCCGGCCTGGCCTGGCAGCCCGCGCCGTGCGCTCGCCGTCGTCGGCTTGGCGGTCCACTCGGTCATCGGCACGGTTGCGGCGACGGATTGGGCGCTTTCGCTCGATCCTGGGCTGGGATCATCGTCGTTCGGCCTGCTGCTGATGGTGTCGCAGTGCGGGGCGGCCGTGTCGGTCGCGGTGCTACTCGCGGCGTGGAGCGGACGGCCATGGATGGCGCCCAGCGGCTTGGCGGCCCTGTTTTTGTGCCTGCTCGGCGCATGGATCTTCCTTGAGTTCACCCAGTTCCTGATTGTCTGGTCCGCCAACCTGTTCAACGAGGTCGCCTGGTATCAGCGCCGCTCCGCTGGGATCGGCCTGGTGGCGGAGCGGACCGCCATCGGCGCCTGTGCCGCGGCCTTGCTGCTGCTGCTGCCCCGGCAGTTCGAGGTCCTGACGACATCATTGGCCTTCGCCGCCGGCGCCGTGCTGTTCGCGCACCTGATCGAGACATTCTGGCTGATCACGCCCGCATTTAGGGACCGGTTGGACGTGACGGGGACCGACCTGCTGGCGCTGTGCGGGCTGGGCGCCCTGCTGGTTGGCGCGAGCCTGCTGCTGGGCCACTGGACGGAGCCGCACCATGGCCGAGCCTGAACGCCCCCGTCGGCTGGTTGCGTTGCTGGCGACGGCGCTGGCCGTGGTCAGCAGCGTCGCGCTGTTCGGCCGCCGGCCCCAGCGAGTTCCAGCGGAACTGCGCGGGACGCAACGCTTGGCGCGGCCCCGGACGCAACGCTTGGCGCGGCCCGCGGCGGCGCAGGCAGCCGTGTCGGACCCAGCGAGTTCCAGCGGAACTGCGCGGGACGCAACGCTTGGCGCGGCCCAGGCTGCGCCGGGCCAGGCTGTATCGGACGAGGCGGCGTCAGGACGGGGCGAACCCACGGTCCCGCCCGATCCCAAGGCGGCATCGCTCGGCTACGAGACGGAGGACATCAGCGCCTCGATGGTCGGGCGCATCCTGGGCGGGTTCGCCGCCGCGGTCGTCGTCTCGGTCACGCTGCTGTTCGTGATGCTCCATTTCTTCCGCGGCGCGGACAATGCCGGCCAGCCGGCCCTGACCACCCAGCAGAGCGCCGACATCGTGCCGCCCGGCCCGCGCTTGCAGAGCGACCCCTACCGCGACCTGCGCGACCAGCACGGCGCCGAGGAGCAGAAGCTCGCCGGCTACGCCTGGGCCGACCCAGCGCATACGCGGGGGCGCATCCCGATCGACCGCGCCATGGCCCTGGTCGCCGGGCGCTCCCTGGAGCCGTCGCCTTGATCCATCTTCCGCAACAGCTTCTGGGCCTCTGGCCGCAGTCCGCCTCGCCGAGCGCGGTCGAGGTCGACCACATCATCCTGGCCTTCACCGCCGTCACGCTGCTGCTGACGGTGCCGATCTTCCTCTCCATCACCTATTTCGCCCTCCGCTACCGAAGCGGGCGGGTCGTCGACCGCACGACCAGCGAGAACCGCAGCGTGCTGATCGAGATGAGCTGGATGATCATCCCGTTCGTGCTGACGCTGTTCTTCTTCGTCTGGGCGGCGCGGCTGTATGACGAGCACCGGCACCCGCCGCCGGGCGCATTGCAGATCAGCGCCATCGGACGGCAGTGGATGTGGAAGTTCCAGCACCCCGGCGGCCAGGCGGAGATCAACGACCTGCATGTGCCGTTGGGCGAACCGGTGCTGATCCGCATGATCTCGCAGGATGTCATCCACGGCTTGTACGTCCCGGCGCTGCGCATCCAGATGGAGACGCTGCCGGGCCGCTACACCGAGTTCTGGTTCAAGGCCGACACGCCGGGCACCTATCATCTGCTTTGCTCCGAGTTCTGCGGCACCGACCATTCCGTGATGGGCGGGTCCATCATCATCATGACGCCCTCGGACTACGAAGACTGGCTGGCCCACGCAGGCTCGCCGCAATCACTGGCATCGAGCGGGCACGCGCTGTTCGCGTCGTACGGCTGCGGCGGCTGCCACGGCGCGGCGTCGACCGAGCGGGCGCCGGCGCTGGCGGGGGTCTACGACACGCCGGTGCCGATGCGGTCGGGCGGGACGCGCGTGGCCGACGACGGCTTCCTGCGCGACAAGATCCTGACGCCGGAAAAGCAGCCCGTCGCCGGCTACCGGCAGGTCATGCCGAGCTTCAAGGGCGTCATGCCCGAGGACGACCTGCTGCGCATCGTCGCCTACATCAAGAGCACCGGAAAGGAGGGCGCGCCATGAGCCCGTCGGACGCAGCGAGTTCCAGCGGAACTGCGCGGGACGCAACGCTTGGCGCGGCCATCGCGCTGCGCGACCCGAACACGCCGCGCTCCACCCTGGAGCGCCCCGAGGACTACCTGCACGAGACGCACACGCTGCGCTCGTGGTTCTTCACCGTGGACCACAAGCGGATCGGGCTGCTGTACCTGGCCAGCATCACCGCGTTCTTCATCATCGGCGCGGTCGCGGCGGGGCTGGTGCGGCTGTCGCTCGTGGTTCCCGATGGGTCCATCTTCACCAACGACACCTACAACAAGCTGTTCACCATCCATGGCGTCGTCATGGTCTGGTTCTTCCTGATCCCGTCCATCCCCGCGACCTTCGGCAACTTCCTGATCCCGATCATGATCGGGGCGAAGGACCTGGCGTTCCCCAAGCTGAACCGGCTGAGCTGGTACTTGTTCGTCGGCGGCGCGCTGTTCACCCTGGCCACCGTCGTGCTGGGCGGCATCGACACCGGCTGGACGTTCTACGCCCCCTACAGCACGACCTACTCCAACACCTACGTCGCCCCGGCGCTGGTCGGCGTCATCATCACCGGGTTCAGCTCCATCCTGACGGGACTCAACTTCGTCGTGACCATCCACACCATGCGGGCGCCGGGCATGACGTGGTTCCGTATGCCCGTCTTCGTTTGGTCGCACTACGCGACCTCGCTGATCTTCCTGCTCGGCACGCCCGTCATCACCGTGGCGCTGATCTTGCTCCTCATGGAAAGGCTGTTCCGCATCGGCGTGTTCGACCCCTCGCTCGGCGGCGACCCGGTGCTGTTCGAGCACCTGTTCTGGTTCTACTCGCACCCGGCCGTCTATATCATGGTGCTGCCGGGCATGGGCGTGATGAGCGAGGTCGTGCCCGCCTTCGCGCAGAAGAAGCTGTTCGGCTACAAGTTCGTCGCCATCGCCAGCCTCGCCATCGCCTCCATCAGCTTCTTTGTCTGGGGGCACCACATGTTCGTCAACGGCGAGAGCGAGTACGCTGCGACGGTGTTCTCGTTCCTGAGCTTCGCCGTCGCGGTGCCCTCGGCGGTGAAGGTGTACAACTGGACCGCGACGATCCATAAGGGCGACATCCGGCTCGCCACGCCGATGCTGTTCGCCATGGGCTATATCGGGCTGTTCGTGCTGGGCGGGCTCACGGGGCTGTTCCTGGCGTCGCTCGCGATCGACGAGCACGTTCACGACACCTACTTCGTCGTGGCGCACTTCCACTACATCATGGTGGGCGCGACGATGCTGGCCTTTCTGGCCGGGCTGCATTTCTGGTGGCCGAAGTTCACCGGGCGCATGTACCCGGAAGTGTTGGGGCAGATCGCGGCGCTGCTGATGTTCCTGGGCTTCAACCTGACGTTCTTCCCGCAGTTCATCCTTGGCTACCTCGGGATGCCGCGGCGCTACCACACCTATCCGCCGGAGTTCCAGTTGCTGAACGTGCTGTCGTCGGCCGGCGCCGTGGTGCTGGCGGCGGGCTACCTGTTCCCGATGACCTACCTCGTCTGGTCGCTGTGGTTCGGGCGCCGCGCGCCGAACAACCCTTGGGACGCCAAGGGCCTGGAGTGGACGACCACCTCGCCGCCTCCGGTGTACAACTTCATCACTCCGCCCACGGTGGATTTCGAGCCCTACGACTATCCCGTCCAGTCCGGCGAACGGACCTGACGGTGCCGCAGGCTGTGGTGCAGGCAGGGGCGGAAGCGGCTGGCATCGAGCTGGCCGAGCAGTTCACCACCGTCGACCAGCAGCGCCGGGTCGGCACGCTCGGGATGTGGGCGTGGCTGATGACGGAGCTGCTGCTGTTCGCCGGGCTGTTCCTGACGGCGGCGGTGCTGCGCATCATGTATCCCGAGTCGGTCCAGGCTGCGTCGCAGCACCTCAAGATGTGGATCGGCGCCGCGAACACGGTTTTGCTGATCACCTCCAGCCTGACGATGACTGCGGGGATCGAGCTGTCGAAGATGGGCCGCAACCGCGACACGGCGCGGGCGCTGCTGGCCACCGGGGCGCTCGGCACGGCTTTCATGCTGCTCAAAAGCTACGAGTACTATTCGGACTACGCCGAACACATGATGCCCTTCCTAGACCGGCCGTATGCGCTGGCGGGCGACAACGCCTCGCAGTTGTTCGTCAGCTTGTACTATGTCGCGACCTTGCTGCACGCGGTCCACCTGACGATCGGCATCGCCACGGTGGCGACCATGGCCTGGCTCGTGCATCGGGCCGGCTATCTCACGAAGCACCAGAACCGCATCGAACTTGTCGGGCTGTATTGGCATTTCATCGACCTGATCTGGATCATTGCCTACCCGACGCTGTACCTGGTGAACCGGTGAACGCCGAGTTCCGCCAGCGTATGCGCGTGCCGGTCGTCACGACTGGGGCGCTGTTGCTCGGCTTGGTGATCAACGTTGCCCTCGCTGCGCTCTTTCCATTCCGTGGGGCTTGGATCGTCGAGCTGCTGGTGGTGGCGGCGATGGTCGCGACCGTACTGTGGATTTCCATGGAGATCAGGGAGCAGCCGCCGCTGGTCAAGTTGTTCTCGGCGGTGGGATTCGTCTGGACGGCGATCCTATTTGGCATGACTTTGCTGGACTACGTGACCCGTTAGACCCCGGTGCCCGCAGGCTTGCCTCGGCATCGCCTGGGGAAGCCGCTCCATCGGCGCCGTTGTCGGGCAAACAGGATGGGAGGCGAATGATGAGACAATGCCGGACAGTAGTTTTCTTGCTTGCCGTGCTCGCGGCGCCTGGGACAGCACGCGCTGCGGTGACGGAGGACATGTTCAAGATGCGCAGCACGTCCGACTTGGTTGGCCTGTGCAGCGCTGGCCAGAGTGATCCGCTCTATGTGGCAGCCATCCATTTTTGCCAGGGTTTCGGCTCCGGCGCATACGGCGTCGCGGGTGAGTACGAGGCGGCGCATCGCCGCACGCGCATGTTTTGCCCTCCGGATGCGGACCATCGTCCAAGCCGGAACGCGGCGATAGCCGACTTCGTGCAGTGGGCAGGCGCGCGGCCGGACGCTATGGGGCTTCCGGTCACGGATGGGCTGCTGCGCTTCCTGTCCGACCGGTTTCCGTGCCCAGATGCGGCCACAGCGAAGGGGAGCCGTCGATGAGGTCCATCGGTAGGGTAGTTGCCGTTGTGGGCAGCTTGGCGTTGAGTGCGTGCGCTGGATTGGACAATAGCCAGCAACGCGCACTGACCGGCACCGGAATCGGCGCCGCGGGCGGTGCCGTGCTGGGTGCGATCGGCGGCAACGCCGGGTTGGGCGCCCTTGCTGGCGCCGGTGCCGGCCTTGCTGGAGGGCTGATCTTCGACAACGTGAGGAAGAACGAGGCCGCGAATTATCGCAGCGGCTACGCTGCCGGCTACCACGCCCGGCGCTGACGGATGCTGGCTGAAAAGCATCGTACCCGCAACGACATGGTTCCATTGCATGGAAACGGCGCTCGGCCGCCTTCCGCACCTTATTCCATCGTGAACTGACCGGCTGTCCCAACGGCAAACTATTTGCCGTGCGGCTGCACTGCATAAGGGTGCGATGATGCAAAGGGGTTGGCCAGGAAATCCCCGACCGTGCCATGCAGGCCGACGACTAGGAGCAGGAAGCCGCCCGCGAGGGAGAAGTTCTTCAGGAAATCCCAGAACAGCTCCCGGCCCTTGCTGTCGCCGCCCTGCCAGAAATCGCCGGGCTTCCAGAACTGCTTCCACAGCACAGCCGTCACCATGCAGTATCCCGCCATCACCAGCCCGGCGGCGCGGTCGGCGGTGCCGGTCAGGATCGCCAGCGGCATCAGGATCTCCACTGCGACGCCGACTAGGATCAGTGCAACGGCCAAGCCACCAGGCGCTATCTCCCGCGCCTGGCCTACGGCGCCGCGGAAGTTCAGGATTTTGTCGAGTGCGCTGAATGGGAAGAACAGCGCCACCAGCAAGTAGCGCACCGCCAGGGTCGCGAGGAAGCCCAAGGTCATGCGCCGAACCCTCTGGAAGATACGATTAAGCCGTGGCGTGTCAGGGCAACTCCCCTAAGCGTCCAGCTATTTGGCCAGGGAACGCAAGCCTAGCAGGTCGGCAAACACAGCCACGGCCGCCGCATTCTTATGATGGCCGGTGAACGTCTCGAAACCGCTGGTGCATGCGACCTTGTCAAACCGGCCGTGCGCGGCCTCGCGGCCCCGGCACCCGTCATGACTGCAACCTTGCCCATGCCGCCCTCCCGACTTGCTGTTCAGGCGCACGACGAGTAACTGCTCAACCCCCCTCTCCACCGAAAACGCTTCCTCCATCAATGGGATAGCGTTCCCGATGGATAAGGCTGCTGGCGTGACATAATCGATGATATGGGGAGCATAGAAGTAAAATTACTCATG
>JAABUP010004526.1_pt1 | contig 22567 bp, 27 predicted proteins | sample 5559201 | NCBI WGS metagenome assembly JAABUP01 (sample SAMN10711887, study PRJNA513373) | rock metagenome | isolation source: Antarctica rocks | place: Antarctica | reverse complement strand
ACGTGCCTTCAGCTGGGTAGTGGTGCGAGTAGCTTGGCATTTGACTGGCGCGACGGTAGCCCTTGACTGGCCCTTGTGGGAAAGTTTGGGATTAGGGCGACTTTGGACTGGCAGACAAGCGACCTCGCTGTGGCTCTAGGCAGCACTGTGCGCCTTCAGTCGCCTTGTCCAAAAATTGAGCAGCATTGCTGCGGCGACCCAGTAGCCTCGAGAATGGCCCTCTTAGCAAGTGACTGGCATTGGCTGCCGCGGTGTATGCAGTCTCTGAACGCAGCATCAGAAGTTCGCGCCCAGCAGCAGCCCGCGCCTGTTGCCATAAGTTACCGGATCTACTTGCAGATTCAAGCATTTTGCCAGAACATACTTTGCCAAACAGCACAGCGAGGTCATTGCATGCATCTAGGTCACTGTATGTCACTGATGCCAGTGCTCAGGCACATGCACGTCATTGTGTCAGCTTGAGGTGCATGCCATGACCATGCATAGGAATAGCTTGTCATGCTGTACAGCAGTCAAAACAGCATGGTGCCAGATTTGTGATTCAACGTCAGCATTTTCACCTGGATGATGATTGCAACAACGTTCATGCAGCAACAAGATATGCACAATCCTCCTTGCAAACAGCAGCCTATGCATATAATGCAAGCCAGCGGCACATCATGTCCAACAGTGATGGTCAACGCACAAAAAAGTTGTACATCTGCCTGTTTCAGAGTGTGAATACTGCTCTTCTAGTTTGCAATGTATTAGTCTACCACACAGTCATTTGTGCTATGTACCTCCCATAAGCAATACTGGTAACTGCCATAAGTAGTGCTGGTCACCCTGCACAACCCATGCACCTGCTGTAAGTACGTGCGCACAGCATCAGCAACAGCCATGCCAGGGCACAGTCCTGCTATGCACTCTGCCTCTTGTTTCACTTTGTCTTGGCAGACAGCAGCCCGCACTTTTTGCTTACAAGGGAATGGGTGTGACACAATACTGCTGCGCAGTTATCCATATGAATGCAGTCTGCCACTATGGTGCAACTCTGCAAAGCCGGCTGGCTAGCGGACTGTAATCTGGTTTTCTTCAATGCACTTCAGTGCTTGCCCCCTCATCCCAGCAAACATAGCACTGTGCAGCTGCTGATGAGAGCTGGCTGGCAATGTGCTTATCATGTACATGCACCACATGCATGGGCTGCAACAGGGCTTTGATGTTTCTTGGGCTGGTACCGCGGTTTCAATGACACAGCACTGAGTTTGGATACCCTCGATTGTATTTGCAGCATCGTATGACTCCTAGAATGTGCTTACTGGGCTGGCAACCACAACAGCAGTACTTGTCAACGAGATGAGGCAAGCATGCCCAGATTTTGCGTTCATCTGGTACCACCGGTGCATACAACATGCCATGTACATGTGGTGCACCTTACACCATATGGTTCACCAAACAACGTGTGGTTATCATGTACCTTAGATGCACAAGAATTTGCAGAATGTGCATTTTGTGCATACTATAGCATAGACGTTCAACACACTGCTGTTAGGCCAATTCTACATATTCCAGACTAGTTGATTGTAACAGAACTTGGTACATCTGTTAGACATGCATATTGTCATGCAGTCCCGCTGTCATTCTGACCAGGAGTTGCATTCCTAACGACGTCTCAAGGCAGAGTGCATGACTGGCTGTAAGTGGAGGTAGAATATATGCATAACAAGACAGTCTGCTTGTTCAAGCAACACACCTCTGAGCGCCTGGAACTATCATTGCAGAGAGAAGACCAAGCAAAACTCTTTTGTTGGCACAGATCACTGACACAGCCATATCTTAGATGACTCAGACGCTTGATTTGAGGCATGGAATCGCTATGTGTAACGTGGTGTTTCTACTGCTGTGACACTGTCCTCAAGGCCGCAGGTTGCTTCTGTACTGGCCAATTAGGCAGGAGTCAGCCTGCACATGCGCAGCATCATGTCAGCACACAAGCATATTGAAAATGAAAAAAAGATTTGCAACAGATTAACAAGTCAGATATCAACTTTTGCTACATTTCCCCTGTCCTGAGCATGCAGAGAGTCCTGCTTGAGAGGACAGGTGTACCTGATGAGCTACACCATGGTATCTATGCCATCGCCAGGAGGTGGCAGAGTTTGAGGCTGTCAATGCTGGTAGGGGAGTGGAGGGCACCACAGCAGCATGTGATAGAACTTGCAGGACAGTAGCTGCCAGCTCATTTGGTAGGAGCTGTTGTTGAACTTGCTGCAGATACTGTAAGCCTGCATGGTGCTGTGCAAGAAGCCCTGTGTCAGAAGCTTGGCCTTCTGCTTGATCAATGTATAATGCTGGGCAGCACTGAGATTGCCGCTTGCAGACCGTCTGACTGCTGCTGTCTTTAGGTCTTGTAACTTCTTTATTGCACCAGCCCATGCTTGGCCAGCCTAGCGGTTTCTGACATCGTAACTACTGGCAGGTTTATTCCTGCATACAAAGCTTGCAGGCTGGCCTCCAGCTTGGTCATATGCGCAGTCCTCTGTGCGCTAACAACTGCAGAGCACTGCTGGATCACAACAACTTTGTTGCAGGCAACATTATTGAGATAAACAGAGTGCTGCTGGCTAACAGAATGTCGTCCAATGTGATGGATGCCAATGCAGGGCGCCCAAAACGCTATTGCTGTGCAGCACTGTGTAAGTGATGTGATTGCTTGAAAGCTGAGAATAGTTGTCACGCTCGCAGACAGCTAGGTGTGACAGGCTGCCGCTCAATTTGTGCTGTATATATTGACGTGCGACAACAGATAAGTTCAAATGGGCAGAGTGTAGACGTCGTAACAGGCCGTGCGGCTGCGATGATCTTTGCCAATAGCACCCCACTGGCAATCAGCCAGCTCTGAAACAAGCATAGTGAAGTGGTAAAATTGCTGAGTGTTGGCCCTGTCAGTCAGGCGCCAGCTGCTGGCTGCCTAAGGCTTGTTGTGTTCCCTACTCGTTCTCTGCTAGGCCAGTTGCCAGCCAAATCACCGCTCATCGTTGCTCAACTGCCGGCAAGCTGCCAGTTAGCCGGCCTGTTCTTGCCCAACTGCTGGCCATACCTGATCAACTGTTGAGCAATGTCAACGTCAGGTCAACGCTGGCCATATGCCGACTTGTGCGACCCAACGGCTGTCCAGTTGCCCGTCAGATGTCAGCCTCCCTTGTTGCCAGTGCAGCGTCGGTGACACGCCGGCTGTATCTCTACCCAACGTCAAGCTTTGACACCCGCCAGCCACGTTTGTTGCAGGCTAGTGTTCACCCTGTTGCTCAACGACAGCTGGTCACTTGCTGCTATATTGTCGCTAAATAGCTCCCCGCAATTTTGCCAGAAATACGACTTCATAAAGCCAGGTAGATTGCTTTAGGATGCTGGGAAGAAGAGGCACGGCGCCAAAGTCGCAACTCAAATTTCAAAAGCACCATTTGCTGCCCAAGAGATGGCCCAAGAAACATGCTGGCCTGCACCTTGTCGCCACTTCACTCAGCCTCTGCTTGTTGCTCGCGGCGAATCAGCATCAACATCGTGATGATGCAGCAACGATGCGTGACAAGGAGCATGACGGGTAAGCAGGCCTTTGATTACGGTGCTTTAGCGTATACCGGCCGGTATACCGTTTACCCCTCAACCGGTGTGACCTGCTGCAGTCTCACGCTGGGCGTCTGTACCAGCAGAGATGATAGCAGGCTTCCACTCAGCCTGTGTGGCTCATACTGGTAGACATTTTTGTGCGAGTAATACTGCTAGACACATCTGCGAGCAATCAACCTTTTTGGGGACTCGGTACATGCCATCCCTCGTAAAGATACAAGTGGTTTGCAAGGCCTGGTGCAAGGGCACAGGTAGGCATCAGTCCCTGTGATAGCTCTCAGGTCTTGGAACCACAGGTATGCACGTGTAACGGTGCATGCCTATGGCACAGGCAGAGGCATTACCACTCTCTTCTTGGGAAGCCTTCATGCAAGCCCAGTCCCAATCTTTCAGATCTTCACTGCACTGATCACCCTTCGGCTGAACCTCCGCTATGTCACATGGTCAGATTTGCGAAAGATTGGACACCTGGAGCACCTACAACATCTGCATCTATCTGAATACCCTCACCGTGAGGCAGCAGAGCCAGAAGACAGGGCATTTGCGAGGAAGGTGTCAGGGCATGGTTCACCCTTCTCCTGCTTGACGGGTCTCAGGTCACTGAAGCTGAATCTGTATGAGTTCAGCTCTGCAGTTCCAGATTGTGATGGCACCAGAAGGTTTTTGCAGCCCATCAGGTGCATGAACAACCTTCAAGGCTTCACTCTGCTGGGGTTGCCCACCACAACTGGCATTCAGCATCTGTCTCAGCTGTCTCAGCTGACTTCACTAGGTGTTGACTATGTAGAGGATGGCTTGAGCGCCCTAATGAAGCTGAAACACCTACAAGCTACGGCAGTGAGCCCTCCTACATGGAAGCGGAGGCCCACTGTTAGTCTTTCTGCGAACCTTGTCACCTTGACAAATCTCAGGAGCTTAGACTGCATGCGTGTCCATCACTATGAGGTATCAACTTTGACAGTGTTGACCGCACTCAGAACCCTTACCATATACCTCGTGGATAACATACCCTTTGATAACCAGTCATGTATGGCAACCTGGTCAGAACTTGCAAAGTTGCCGCATCTGCATACTCTGTCTGTCTGTGGTTATGCGTTTTTCCATGTCAAGGACTTTCAGGCAATTGCTGTGCTTTCTTGCCTTACAAAGCTACATTTTGAGGGCTTCACTTCAAATTTAGACTTCGGACCTGAAGATGTGAACAAGCTGTCAGCCCTTGCGTCCCTTCAGTCCCTGTCCCTAGAGTTTATCTATTGTGGTCCACGTCATGATGCTGTAGATGAGCTTGACATCCACCTAAGGACGCTGCTCAACAGTGCAAAAATGCAGCATTTTCAGGTCATCAGCAAATGAATGAAGTAGTTGTGATGAGCTTCATCTAAATCTGGGGAAGTAGACTGCAGCCTTGGGGCATGGGATAGTGACTCTGACATGAGCTCAGACATTGATTCAGACCTGTACAGTCAGCGCAGTGATGCATAGGTCATTTTCCTAGAAAGCTGTAGGAAGGATGTGCAGTATATGCATTCACTCACACAGGTTCAAAACTGACAACAGGCCACAGATGGCACTACTGTAGATTGAGGGTGCATTATGAGCAACTCGATGTTTGTATGGCTGACCTGTCTATAGTTGTAGGCTTGTAGCTTAGGCTTTGCGTATCTATGTTGATAGTTTGCAGGTGTGAACATTCTAGGCCTAAGCCTAGAGCTTGATCAATGCTTTCGCTGCAGAGTTGTAATGAAGCTGACAGTCTGGGGATCCTGTGCTTCTTGTTCAGCAGAGAATGAACATCATCTGATTGCCCTGCATACTGTGTCATCAGGAACAGATCCACAGTCATATTTTGGGGCTCAGCCTCTACACTGTCTTCGTGTATCTGAGATCCAATCTATCAAGGAAATTGAAGGTTGGAAGTGGATATGTGTGAGTGTGTGCGCTCCGTCTTGAGTGACCCTTCGCCGTTGCATCTTCCTTACACTCTACATCAGCTCCAGTAACTACACTGTCCAATGCGCGCCGGTCGATGATGTGCAACAGTGGGTAGGGCGTCGCATCGGGATGTCTGCACAGTGGCATGTCCGGTTCTATCTTCAGACGAGGCGGACAAAAAGCCGAGGCTCATGGCACTCCCAGCGAGCAGCAGTTCAGCGGTGCTCACTTGGACACAAAACTTGCAGCTTTACAGAAGAGCTGGTCAGCACCGTTGACAGCGTATGTTTTGACTGTGCCAGTGATCCACAGAAGTACCAGTTCGAAGCTTGTTCGACAAGTCCATGAATGACTGTGCATATACAGAGCGACGCAGTCTTTGGCTATGTGGCGTCCGGAACGTGATGCAGCAGAGGTCACAATAGAAAGAGGCAATGTCTTACAGCGCATGGGTAAGTGATTCCAAGTAAGAATGTCCCTATACCCAGCTCAGCTCAGCTTACAGCTTGGGTGTTATGTTACTTTCTGCCGTGGCTTTAGTTCAGATAGAATGCAGGTCCATTGTTGTGTCATGCTAATTCTGCCGTACGCCCACAGGTTACAGGCATCATCGGAAGCTGTACTTGCATGTGGAAGAAGCTGTGTAAGCCTTCTGTCATCTCTTAAAGTTGTCACTTACCTGTTGCTGCAATACTCCTGGCTGAAGACTAATGCCCTATCAGGTATATGATGAGCAAGGGTAACCTCCTGCTATCAGTGTTTGATCCAGCTGGCCAGCAGCATCTGCTATCTTTGCAGGAGGCCACAGAGCTGATGGTAAGTCTGCCATTGCCAATGTGATATGGCAAGCAACACTTGTTGGCTGCACCAAGTCACAAAGGTTTCACAGAATATTCTTACCTTGCGTTGACTGCTGCAGGTATCCACTGGCGTCAGCATTGCACAGTATCAGGTGTACTGCCACTTGGTGCAAGCCGGCTACATTGTGACAAGGTGATCATGTCTTTCATGATCAGAGCACTATGCTAGTAGTGTGAAGGACCTCACACAAGACTCTAGACCCCAACTCAAATTTGGCAGGGCTGCAGGCATCCAGCTGTGTGGGTTTTAGATGACACACAAAGTCCAAGTCAGATCTGGGGTGAAGGCAATGCTATAGAGCAGCACTCTGTTTTGCCAAATGAACAAGCTGTGCCTTCTTCTGCACCCCTTGCCGAGCTTGAGACTCAGGTGCTTCTGCATCCGTGTTTCCATGGTCATTCAGTTGAATGCTTACCAATACAAGGCCACATTGTACGCTTGCACTGTAGCAGGTAACACTCTGTGCCTGTAGGAACCAGCAGCCGTCTGCTTCTGTGATCTTCTCTAGCAGCGGCCAGGGCGTCCCCAACACCTTCTGGGGCTTCTGCCACTCCTGGCAGGCCACCTGTCGGCGCAACTGCCCTTGTGACTTCCACCTGCAAGCAGCTTACAGCTGTCAGGACACTGCTTTGAGGACACTGCCAACACATGACCTGAAACCACAAAAAACCCCCCTAAAACAAGGCTTCTCACCCCAGGGATAGCACTGATAGACAGGGCACTGGCCAATATGTCTTCACATATGCTTGAGTGCGCACCAATGCTTGTGCAGCTGAACTGTGCAAGCAGAGTCAGCTTGACTACTCGCACGCACGCACGCACGCACTCACGCGTGTGACTGCAACAACAGGTGATCAATGAGATCTCACCTGGTCCTCATCCGCAGCTGATGCTGTGTTCCTATCTCGGCTTCTGGACCTAGACACGAGGTTCCTCATGACCGGCATGCTCTGCCTGGCCATGTCCCTGGGCCTGTGCACATCCCTGGGCCTGTGCACATCCCTGGGACTGTCCTGGGAGCGCTCCACTGCTGGCACGCTGTTTCTGTGCATGTGGGCTGTGTCGCTGTTGCCCTGCCCCACATGGAAGGCTGCTGGATTTGTGGAAGACCTAAAGGAAGCGCCGCCTGCCCTTCGGCGTGCTGGAAACTCTGCTGCCTCAGCTGCATTGCAAAGTAGTGGTGATGAAGTGGTGAATGAAGCGATGCATGAAGTGGTGAATGAAGCGATGCATGAAGTGGTGAATGAAGTGGTGAATGAAGCGGTGAATGAAGTGGTGAATAAGGTGGTGAACGAAAGCGGATATGGATAAGTTAGAAGATATGTAGTGTGTGAGCTCAGTGCAGATGCACAACTGGCACAGTTGTGAGAAACCTGACTGCAACCAGCACGCAGTGCCAGCAGCAGAGTGACCACAGATACTTGAACAGTTACACTGCTTACAGCAAGACATACCGTCAATTCATGTCTTGCTGTAAGCAATGTAACTGTTCAAGTGTCTGTGCTCAACCTGCTGCTGGCACTGCATGCTGGTTGCATATGCAAGACATCTCTAACAAACAAGGGATCTGTGTATAGAAGCATGCTTTGCAATGAACATGGTGGAACATGGTGCTGAGGCTCTCAAGAACATTGTCATGGCCTCAGTTGGCTCTTTCGAGAACTGCATAGACCACACCAGTAACAGAGGTAATGAATGTGTGTCTGCTGCGGCCTCTCAGCTGGCACATATGATGTATGCCAATTGTTCACGGTGGGTAGCAGCAGCAAAGAGGCACAGCATACCTGGATCTATGGCAGCAAGCTCTGTCAGCTTGTGCAGTCTGCCGCCTTCAGCCAGGCTCTCATCCAGAGCTCGCAGCTGCACTTTCATTTGTTGGTCGCCGGCATCAGTCATGTACACCTCCATCATCCTTGTTTGTGGCCTCACAATCTGCACCATGCCCAACATTCTTACTACACAATGTGCTGCTCTGCAAGCTTGGTGGAACTAGACATGGCAGAACAGCGGACACCCGATGCGGCTGCCAGAAAAGGCGCACCAGACAAGACAATCGCAGACTGCGAGCAGTTAGGCTTGAATTTGGCTAGCTACATTTTTTGCACGGTTTGTGCCTCCATGTAGAGACCGTAAGGTACAATGAACCAATGGAAGGTGTGGCTGTGCTTGTGAGGGCACAATGTGTTCACAGTGACTCAAGACGTGTGCAGAGACGCAGCTAGCCAGAAACAAGCACAGTCACCCACAGTCTGTAATCCCTTGTTCCAGCAGGGGATCATCACAGACAGCAGTCTACAACCCATGCACGCACGCGTACACACACACACATACACACACACACACACACACACACACACACACACACACACACACACACAGACAGACAGACACAGACACGCTTGGTCCATGTCACTGACGTACTTACCAGGTCAATGTGTAGCCTAGCTCGAGTGGCACAGGCCTCAGACCTGCAATCTGTGACTACCACCTTGTCTACCAAGGTCAGAGCTGATTCATCTATAAACATCAGCTGAAGCTCTGTTGCTTCAGTGCCCACAGCAGGCGAGAAAGGCACAAGGGCACAGTATAGCTTCTTCCAGCCTTTTGACAAACCCAATATCCTGCAAAATAGCCTTTTTGTTTGCATTGACCAGTGCATGTAAGCAGCACAGACTGTGTGGGGTGTAGAAGCTTCAACAAATTCAGAAGGGTTTGGAGCGCTTGATGTGATGCTTGTGCGTAGCAGGCAGCCATACAGCAGCTCATACTGATAGAACAGCAAAGAAAAAGGTTACACTTTTCAGCAATCATAACGGGAGCCTTCCAAGGCGGCAGCCCAGAGCTGCTCATGCTGCTATATGCAGTCAACAAAGTTGTACAGTGTCAACGCGTGTGCACACACTGATTCACATGATGATTCATAGCCCAGGACTCCAGAAAGGACGAAATGGTCTCAGCAGGGGCCAGGCAACATGAGCATATAACGCAAAGTTGCACACCTGGAAAGCTTGACTTCAAAAGGTCCAGCAAAGACTGCATTTTGGAGGAAGCCGCGCACAATCAGCTCGAAGCTGTTGGGGACACGTGCACTCATTGACATGCGCCTCAGAAATGCGTAGTCTATGGCAGTGCAACCTGCAGGGCATCTGAAACTCTCCACAATGTAGAAACGCGGTTTGACTGTCCCCAGGCGCTGCTGAGTTTAGATTTCCAGTGTAGAGATGATGTTTCTGAACTGAAATAGACGTTATGGGATTGAGAAGAGTGCATGGTCACTAGAAGCAAGCAAGCAAGCTGTCCTGGAGACACAGGCCATGGTGGCTGCACCTCAAGGGCTGTACATGATGCACATGCTTGTGCTGCTGATTCAGTAGCTAGACGCCAGAGATGTTGAAGACAGCAATCTGATTGTTTGCATGCTTGGTAATCAAGGTGTGTTTAATCGCTCCCAGGAGTAGTTGCTAGTGGTCATGACTCCCAAAAGAGCAACAAGTGAAGAGGGCATGACAGCTTGGGGATACTGACTGACACATTGGGAGTACTGACTGACAGGTTGGGGATACTGACTGACAGATCTGGGACACTGACTGACAGATTGGGGATACTGACTGACAGATTGGGGAAAAAGGACTGACCTTTCTTGTCTGCACAGAAGGGGTTTGCTCCTGACTCCAACAGCAGGGTCACAATCTTGGCGTCCATGGGGTACATCATCACACTGCTCTTGATGGCCCTGTGCAGCGCCGTTCTGCCCTTCTGTGCATCCACAGCATCCACAGCTGCGCCATACTCCAGAAGCTGCAAGAAAGGTGAACATTCTCACTCTGTTGGCATTGAGGTTATGGTGCAGTCTACTACGTTGCGCTTGACACAGGTAATATTTGCTGAATGCTGATCGAAATGCATGATTTGGGTCTGCAAAGCTCAAGGCACAGGGTTGCGCACTCAAGAAGGACATATGCAAATTGTGAACGCATGTACGCCGGCTCAAGGCTGAAATGTGCATGTTGAAACCTAAATGCATGAGCAGAGCAAGCTAGGGTTGTGAGAGACCTGAGTGTTTTGGCTGCGCAGTTCTGAACACAGCAGGTGTTGGTGTGAAATTGTCAGGGACACACAGCGACATGACCATGCGTATGTGCATCTGTATGCATAACGCACGGACCTACCTGGCGTGTAACTGCAAGGTGGCCTTTGACCACTGCTGCCATGAGGGGCGTCAAACCAGACTTTGGACAATGATACTCCAGCAAATCTGTCAGTGAAACAGCTGCAGGTGTAGCACTGACTCCAGGCTGAGGGTTTTCACTGGTTTGGAGTCCTTGAGACCAGCGTATGCGCTGTGCAATGACCTGAGCACAATACTCAGGCCGTCATGCCTCGAATGTGACGTCAGAAGCATGCGCCAGGAGATGCAGAAGGCTGTGTGGTGTACTGCGTGAGACTTGTGATCAGGGCCTTCAGCTGGGCACACATTCGCACATTTGTTCCACACACGCCATTTAGCAATCCTACAGTTCCCTTTTCTGGAAAGGCAGACATTACAGCCCTAACCGACTTGAGACAGGCACCCAATACCAGAAACGCGACCTGGTTGAGCCGAACCAGGCAACAGTGGCCTCATCAAAGACACATAACGCACAAGACTAGATCTATATGACTGCCAATGCATCACCTCAACGGCATCTGTGTTGCCGTCGCTGGCGAGGCGGTAAAAGGTAGCTGCATCATTGGCGGTTGCTGATCCTGCGTCAGAGCCACGAAGCCGCAGCACCATGTCGCCCGAAGGAAAGGAACAACGTCTGCTTGCCAGGCAGTAGTCCACTGTTTGCGCAGTAAAAGCACCACAATCGCCCCCGGAAAAAAGTTCCGTAACCCAGCTTTAACGTTTCGTTCGAAATTTCGTCACCAGCGGTTGTGTGCAGCGCCTACAAGCGTGCACTGCTGCAGTCTTCGTGCAAAATACAGCAGCAGGCCTAGACGCGGTAATCTTTGCAAGTAGTGTTGGGACTCTGTCAGGTTTGTCATGCGGCAGCGAGCTTTTCGGAAGCTTTCGATAAGTCGCTTCAGATTTCTAACCTCCAAACCTCACCTTCTGACTCGGAAATTTTAGCCTGCTCTACCAACATGATGATTTGTTTTGTACATGCTAGTGTTGTCATTACGCATTGCAAACAACCTGAGAGCAAATATAATAAATCAACATGGTAAGCCTGATACTACATGCATATGCTATTGCCACCGCTGCTCAATCCCGAGAGTCTGTGACAGTTGCGTGCCAAAGTAAGTCAGGGAGTGCGAGTCCAATGCAGCAAATGCTACTGAGAAGTCTTGATGTGTGACATGTCCATTTCCTTTACAATTCACAATTGGTAAGTTTCACGCCCTAACTGAATAGCCTGAAATGTTACATCGAGCTGGCAGAACCCACTGTGTCATCCTGATACTGTATCTGTATTGGGTTGAGCAGAACTCGTGCAAAGGGGATTTGAGCCACTCACAGAGCCAATGCAGGCATCAACTATGTAGGACAATTACAGTTACTGTCACATCAGCCTGGCCGCACTTTTGTACATCACATGACAGACGAGTTTTGCTATAAGGAACTGTTTCAATATGTACATCTTGTCTAAACTTCTAAAGCTGGCATTGACAGAAGCGGTACAAAGATGAGCGTGAAGACCAGATCTGTTGCAAGATACTGTTGCCTTGAGCCACATGAATTTGGTCAGGACCTACTGTTCACTGCCGGGACCTATACAGACAAGTCTCTGTTGTGCATGGCACTAAAGCATGCGCGTGCTTGCGCCTGGCAGAAGTGAAGCCTGAGAAACAGGCTGAAGAAAGGTCGTTGAGGCTTGGCGAGGGTCAGCAGCTGCTGTGGCTTGCATACCCTGGAGTACACACCGCTCAACATACAGACTGTGCATGAAAAGGGTAAGGAGTAAACCTTTGACCACAATCAAATCTAGTGTTAAGTCTACAGCCATCGTCACAGCTACCATAAACATGTATGCACAGCTACCACAAATGTGTATGAGGGTTAGGCTCACATACTCTCATGCCATGACATTGTGGTTGGATGGCAGCTACAACTATTGTGACTCCAAGGCGCAAGGCAGTAGCAGCCATTATGCCGCAAACAGTTGGGAAAACTGAAAGGCAGGTGTCTGAGTGCTTCTCCATTGCAGTGACAGGATAGGAAGGACTTAGCGTACGCTGGGGATGTACAACAAAGGCAATGCCATGCAGGCAAACAGATGCCCTGCTTGCAACACTCTGCCCACCTGGTTCTGATTGCTTGTCATCAATGGGTGTTGAAGCTGTGGTTGGGGGCGCTGCCGTTGGGTGTTCTGCAATGCAAGGCGCTGCAGAAAACTCACTCCATGCTGGGTTGCTTCTCGCAGATTTGTCAGCCCTTGGCCTGCCTTGTTGCCAATGGAGGACAGCACTCTCTGCTCTGCCATCTGCAGCAAGAGTTGGATACTGGAAGCTGTCGTTGTTGTACTTCAAGACCATGCAGCAAAAGTGTCTGGTGCTTGTGCAAGCATTGCCAAGTGTTTGCAAGTGTATGCCAATGCCAATACAACTGCTGCAAAGTTTGAGCTGTCAAGGTGCCTTTTCAGCTGTGCAGGTTGTTCCATCGTGCACACTTGTTTGATGGTGGATATTTTGCATGTGAGCTATGATGCTCTGTGTCAGATGCACACTCACACTGATGTTGTGCAAAGCCTCCTGCTTGGCTGCGGTGACTAGATCTGGGACTCCATGTCTCTGCCACGTGCCCTACAATCAATCATTCAATCAGTTAGTTTTTGTCTTTGGGACTCATCTGGAGAGTAACAAGGCAAAAAATGAGAGTCCGGGCAACACATGAATGTAAAAAGGGACACAAACGTTTTGAGATTGGGCAGAAGGCCTGCACAGCAAGATATAAGCGCTTCACAACTGGCTAGCATGCTTGCACAGAACAACTGTGCCCCCTGAAGTATGCAATATGCTATACAGTCAGGTCTGGCAGCTGTGTGTCATTCAGCTGATTGCAGGCCACTGCACCTACACCATTGCCATATAGTCTTCCTGCTGGTCAGTCGTGTCGCTCGAGCATGCCATACATCTGCAAAGTATATCATGTCTGGGCACATGCTATCTATGATGTGCCAGCTTGATCAGAAAAACAATTGCCTTTGAAGCATGCCATGCAAATTCAATGTGTTTGGGTATGTTCTTACCTGGGATGTACCAGCCTGATCGGAAGCTCCTAGACTCTGCATATTGGTGGCAGCTACAGCAGCTTCCACAGCAGCAGACACAATCTCTGCCTTGGAGCTATGAACAGCAGACTCCACGCTGTTCCGGATCTCCTGATCCACCCCCTCCAGCAGTTTCCGGGCCTCTGATGCCACAGACTGCAAGCTCTTCCAGTTGGCAGGAGACTGTTGAGTGGCAGCAGTAACTTCACGATGGACTGCTGCCGTGATGTGGGTCTCGATGGTCTGCTGCAAACGTGTGAAGTGCTCCTGCCTTGCACCAGCGATGGCCTTGATGGAGTTATCAAAATTTTGCTGGCACCTCTGGGCTGTAGCAGCAGCATCTGCCCTTGCACTCTCAGCAGCAGCCAATGACGCAGCTGCCTTGTCAGCCGCCGCTGTGGCCTCAGCCTCAGCTGCTTGGGCATGCTGAGCTGCCTCTGTGGCTTCTTGCACCTCTGCCTGTGTCTCGGCCAGACGCTGCTCATGCTGCTGAGCAGAGGATGTCATGCTTGCCTGCAAGAGGAAGGGGATCCTTGGTTTGCATCTGGTAGCATGCCTGACAGATATGCTGCTCAGGCACACAATGAGCCATAGTGCAAGCAAGCATGTGTCTTCAGCAAAACCTACACCAGAGGTCAGCAATAGTGCAAGCAGGCATGTGTCTTTGGCAACCACTACACCAGAGGTCAGCAATAGTGCAAATCAAACATGCGTTCTCAGCAGCCTTATGCCAGAGGTCAGCAATACTGAGGCACTCCTGATGTGAGCAACTGTCACAGCATTCTGTGTTGATGATGCATGACTTGTCAGCTGTGCTGCCGAGTATCAAATGGTCACCTGCAGCTTTGTGCATGCATCTAGCGCCTCACGTCTGGCTGTCTGCAGCCTCTCCTTGTCACTCTGCAGGCTCTGACGCGCTGCTTCCACACCTACATCAAGCTTGTCTGAAGTCCGCCGTGCACATTCAATCACCGCTTGAGCTTCAGCCTTGATTGCATGTGACGCTGTGGCCTGAGCTAACAGAGCCTGACGCTCAGCCTTAGCTTCTGCTGCTGCCTTGTGCAGCGCCTGCAGATCCTGCTGAATTTGCTGACTCAGGGCTTTGGTCTCGCTAGCAGTTTTCACTGCACTGGCCTGCTGCTCTTCAAGGCGGTCACGCTCAGCCCTGGCCTCTGCAGTTGCTTTGTGCAGCGTCTCTATATCCTGCTGGGTCTGCTGATTCAAAGCTCTGGTTTCATTATTGGTTTGAGCTAAGCTGACCTTTTGCTCTTCAACACGGTCATGCTCAGCAGCACAGCTAGTGAGCAGCTGCTGAAGCCTTTTAGTCATCTGTTGACCCAGCTGGGCAGCTGCTTGGGCGCTGGCTGCTTCAGACTGGAAGCTCTGACGAAATGCCTCCGCCTGTCTCAGCGTTGAAAGTAGCTTCTGTGCGTCAGTGTAGGTCTTGGACCGGAGCTTTGTAGTCCCAGCATCTGGCTGACCTTCTGAATCATGGTCAGAGGCTGTTGGCGCACCATTGGTGTTCTGTCCCTGCATTCATGAATTATAAGTCAAACGCAGCAAATGTAGCCAGGAGGAAACTTGTGTAGATATGCATGTACAAGTGTCCAAAATGTGCTATTGAAAGCATATCACACATGGCTTGAAAGCTCATCGTCTGAGCAGCTAAAAATTACACCTTGCTATTGACAACTGGCAACACTTGCAGTATTACGTACAGGCTGCACCTTGTCCAAAGCATGAAGGCAAGCAGTACGCAAGCAAGCTAACTTGTGCCTGAGTCAGCAAGAGAGGACAAGGAGACACAACACAGCGTACGCCAACTGCACCTGGATGAAGCAGCTCTCAGGGTCAGCTGTTGCTGGGCTTGCTGCAGTTCTTGCACTGCTTGCTCTGGATCACGCATACTAAAGCATATCCTCTTACTGCATCCGTAGTTGTCTGAGTCTTCAGTGGCAGCTCTTTTCTTTGCTTGCGCCGTCTCGGACAGACAATGCTGCTCATGGTCTGACACAGCTGAGGGTGAGGGGCTGTCCCGCTGAACTCGCTTGTTGGACAGCTGCTCCTCGTGCTGTGCTTCTGCTGTTATAATTGCAGCCTCGTGATCAAGCTTAGCTAAAGGAATGTTAGTGGCTGAGAGTCGTGCGCGCCTGATTGTGTGCGAGGAGCGGTGTGAGCTGCGTTCCAGCTCTCTAGCAGCTTTGACTTCGGTGCACGCTTTCTTGAAATGAGGGTTGAGGCAAGGTTTGCACTTGCCGCAAGGCTGCATGATATGTGGACTGTACGTGTAGCGGATGCTGTGGCCTCTGCTGGCTATGGGTCAGTGTAGTGTTCTGCAGCACGGGTCCCTGTTTAGAGAACCAAGGTAAGCGTTGCACTATGTCCGTGCCCCAAGTAAACAAGGAGCATATTTGCGTTGGAGCAACCTGCTGCAGCGGGTGGACTGGCCAGTAAGCGGGCAGCAGTCCTACAGCAGATCAACCCAGCGCCCTCAGCTCAAAGGCATTTGTAGTGAACTGTGCACACCAGAGTACTGCACCGGAACGTTGTGATCACACCTGGTAGTATGGTTGCTTCGGGTCTTTCTACTTTGCGTCTTGAGTCCTCGCAGTGCTGTGCTGCGCTCCTCGGGCGTTAAGTTATAGTTTTAGGGTTTAGGTAACTGTAAATTACATTCTATGCTCGACCTAATCAGAATCACTAATTTAATTCGGTCGTAGATTGACGATGAATTTCCCCTGTACGCTTTGACTTGCGGGCTCTCGCCAAGGCAAAAAGCGATCAATAGAAAGCCGTGCGTTGCTTCGCTGCTGACAACAGCGTCAGTGCATTGAAGGCAAAATGAAGTGCTCGGTGCCCAGACGTGTTTGCCAACGGATCGGACAGTCATAGCGTATACAGATACGTTAACAAGCAGCGTTGTAGATAGCGAAAAGTGATACCACAGCTTTTACTGAGGGGAGCAGGTGCGCTGCCACAACTTCACGTCAACCCTGAGCCCAGACCGCTGATGAAATTTACCACGTTGCGGCCACGACAAGTCCCAGGATGTGCCACAGACTTGCACCTCTCAAGCTGTAATTTCGGTGTCGCAACTATCTGCGCCGAGGATGCGACTTTACAGAAACCTCCAAGGAATGTTTAGACAGGGCCTTGCTGTTTCTCTGCACCTTCACAGCTTATAAAGCTTTATGTCATGGCTGCACCTCCTGTTGCCGCTCAAGGCTCATGGCAGCTCAAGCCTTGTGCAATCGCAGCAGGGCCGCAAGCTGCAGCTGGTCGACAAGGTGGGCTTCAATTATTTGTCATCTGGGCATATTTGCAGCCTGGCAGTGTACAAATCTGCTAGGCCTGCCAACACCACATGCACATATCTGCCCAGATGCAGCATCTTCTCAAAGTTCTCATCTTCATCTTTACCTGCATTTCCCTCACTGTAATGAGACATTCAAGATAGAAAAGGAATGTCTTGTTTGCCCAGGTGGTTCAGGAGTGCAAAGGCTACTGCATGTCACCCCTGCCGCGGTTTTGTGTCGGTCTTTATTGGGTTCTTCTCAGAGTATTGGGCACAGTTTGTGCTGAAGCAGCTACCCATCTTCTGACTGGCTGTTCCTTGCAGCAGGCACAGTATGTTCTTGTCAAGGTGCTTGCCTGGCAAAACTATCCCGTCTGTACAACAAATGCACTCCTCCACTGCGGACACACTGCAGTACACAGCTACCATACATCTGTCTTATGGTGTAGCAAGCCATCTGTTACGATCTAGTTGGACTGTACAATTCAATCTGTACAATTACACCCATGTGAACACCTGCTGATCACAGGCAAGGACATTAGTATAAACATGTGGACTCTGTACAATGACTGCCCGCATGCATGCATGCCATCCAGCATGGCTGTTCATACATGTGGAACTTTTGCACATGGCCTTGCACAGAACCCAGGGCAAACTGTCATGGCAATGCATGACAAGATGCCAATGTGAGATGTTGCTGTGACTGCAGTTGATTGATGGGCGGCAGTGGCTGCTGAAGGTTGACATCCTCAAGGCTGCCTCAGCGCATAGACAGCGCTCTGAGGTACTGTTCACATCAAGCTAGGCACTGCTTGTACTACAATAGGAATGTGGGCTGCACTTGCACAGTTCTTCATGTGCACAGCACACATTCCTATTGCACGCTGCACTTGGAGAGCTCCGCAAGCGCCTGGAGCGTGGCTCTTACATACCTTGGACATTTGCATGCTTCTTCAGAGACACATTCATTGCCATGTGCAGCTGCAGTGTTCACAAGTGTTTGCTGGCCATGCAGAAACTGTCTACACTTCATGTGATTGTGCTTGCAACCTGCTGTTGCTTTGCCCCAACATCATCTCGTCCACACCTTTTGGGCAACTTTCATGGTTGTTGTCATTTTGCAAAGCATGGGCAAGGTTGCATTCAGCAGATGGTACGCTCTCACATAGCAGCGGCAGCGCACCAGACACCTCAGGAAATCACCCACAAATCTGGGCAGCCCGCTACAACGCTTGGTTCCTCATAGAATTGACGCCGAAAGGCGTAGTCTTTCTTTCCTGTTCTTTTCAAATTACCCACAAAGGCTCCGGATGGTCAAGCGCTGTGCTTCAATGTCCACAACACATCAATAGCTTGCCAGTAGTCAAGAACTTCCTGGAATGTTGCTGTGCCCTTTGAGAAGTTTCGGTCCGTCTATGGCTGAAAGGAAGTGCCTTGCTGACAGGAAGAGGTGCGAGCCTTCAAGCTGTTCCTGACGCAGTACACCTACTCTCCCTCTGCAGATGCCTTCCTGCCGACGCCTGGCATGCCGCTCCACATGCCTCGCCGTATCTGTGATGCCCTGAGAGCTCTGCGCCACATCAACAAAGGTATGTCACTAATATCTTTCGGGGTCAGGGCTGAAAGTAGCAGAGGTCACATAGTCAAGCAATGGAGTCAAATGCAATGACTGTTACTGGTCAGTCTTGCTAGCTGCATTGATCCTCATCCTAGCCTTGTCAGTGGGTTTTTGCTCGCTTGAGCTGCTCTAGGCTCTGAGATCTCTCTAAGCCAGGATGAGTCAGCCTTCCTGCTGCAGCTTTGATCCTGTTCTGTTTTAATATCATATTTCTTTGATCCTGTCCTGCTGTAACATCACATTCCTTTGATCCTGTCCTGCTGTAATATCATATTTCTTATATGTGGCAATTGCCTTGTTGTTACTTGTCGGGCTGTCTGTGCGCGCCTGCTCAGTCTCAGCAATGATCCAGGGGTCGATAAAATGGGCACCATTCATCTTCTCCCTGATGGACTTGTTCTGCTCTTTCTGGCATTGGCGCCTTTCTTTGTGGCTTTGCCAGTTCTCTTCTTCATGGCGGTGCTTGAATGTGCTGCTCTTCTTCCTCCTGTCTGTGAACTCTCCTCTCTCAGGCATCATCACTCTTCTTCTTCACCCTCTTCTTATTCATCCTCTCCTTCCCAGGGTGAGCATTTCCAGTCCCCCAGGCTGTGCCAACTCCTTTCTCTGGGCTATGCCTTACTCTTCTTCTGGGCTGTGCCTTGTTCTTCTTTCTGGCTGTGCCTTCTTCACTTTGCTTCCTCGCTGCTCGCGCCCTCTTCTTCTCAAGCATGCCAGATCCCCTCCTCTTGACTGCTCCAGTTCTGGTCTTTTAGCTGTGCCAATCCTCTTTTTGGCGTCTGAATCTGAATGCATGGTGCAGGTGGTAGCTGGGACAAGCTGAACCCAGAGCACACACGCACTCACAGAGCCCACATGGTCCGCCTGTATGGCAACGACAAGAAGCTGCCCCAAAAGTCAACACTGCATGCCCTGATGACATCATGCCTTCCACCCAGTGTCTTCTGCATCCAGGTGAGACTTATGCTGGGGTGGCAGATACAGGTTTCACGCTTCCTCTGATGCATCATGTGCTGCCGTGAGGTGGCCCAACACTGCATGCAGAACATCTGTCTATCATGTCCAGCGATATTTCTGTATTTTTTGTTGAAATCTTTTGCAAGTAAGACAATTTTGTCTGACAGAAACTGGGCACTCTGTGGGCCTGGCTCTTGCAGGCGTGTGCGCAGTTTGCAATTTGTGTCAGTCTCCTGTTGTACACAATTCATATCTGTCCTAATCTGCACACACACATGCTGTACACGATTGGGTGCAAGGTTGTCTGTGATGCTGTGCTGCATACACTGCCAGCAATCTAAATCAGACTTCGTGTGAGTCAGCTCTGTCACATGCACCTGAGCCATGGGCCAGCACCCCTGCTGTGCAAGCTCTCAGTGTCCCAGCACGACGTCTGTCTCATCGCGCTGAGCTCATGCATCAGCTGGGCACAGCAAAGCTTGCACAAAGGAACCTCCTGACTGTGCCTGCATGGCATCAGCCTGTAGAGTCTGCACTGACAGCGCGGCATTGACCCACTTTGGGAAGAAAGAAAAGGATAGACTACGCCTTTCGGCGTCAACTTCATGAGAAGCCAAGAATTACACTGGGCTGCCCAGGACTACCCATTCTACCTGACCTGGAGTGTCCTTGGAGCCTGATGTGATTTCTGACGCATGCTTGTGTTGTGTGTGCAGTATGTGGAGCTGGCATACCTGGCGTACAAGGGCTACTGGGTGTATTCAGTCATCTTTGGCCTGCTGGCTGTGGTGGCACTTGCTGCAATTGTGAGTGCCAAGATGAAGCAGCACAGGAGCCTGGCGGGGTTGGTGAAGCAGCAGGGGATCGTGCCCATTGTCCAGGGGGGGTGGGTCAGAGCCATACCCTCTTACAGACTGGTCCCAGGGGACATAATAGTTCTGCAACAAGGCCGGCCCACATGTGACATGCTGCTGCTGCAAGGAAGCTGCTTGGTTTCGGAGGCCATGATTTCTGGCGAGGTAGCTTATGCTGTGCTGTGCTGCAGTGCGCTATGCTGTGCTGTGCTGCAGTGCGCTATGCTGTGCTGTGCTGCAGTGCGCTATGCTGTCCTGTGCTGCAGTGCCCTATGCTGTGCTGTGCTGCAGTGCGCTATGCTGTGCTGTGCTGCAGTGCGCTGTGCTGTACTGTGCTGCAATGCGCTATGCTGTGCTGTGCTGCAGTGTGCTGTGCTGCTGTGCGCTATAGTAATAATAATAACAACGCTTTCCAGCTCATGATGAGCTAGGTACATGCGCTATGCTGTGCAGTTCTGCAGTGTGCTATGCTAGCATATCAGGCGCTCTCCTGCTGCTGTCAAGCCCACACTGTTGCTGCTCAGTCTTATGCGCTGTTTGGTGTCTCTGTCATGGGTTCTGTTTTATCCTGTTCAGTGCTGCATAGGTTTAAATTCCTTGCACATTAGGCATTCACACAACAGATGAGTGGAAAAGCAAATGTGTATGCCTGTGCTGTCTATGCAATACCTCCTGCCTGCCTCTGTGCCGCTGTACACTCTGCCCTGGTGAGCTGAGTTGTGCTGCAGATAAACTGGCTGTCTCCCCTCTACATAGAAATCTGTCAATGAATAATGAGTGATGATTGTCTACCAGCATCAAGGTGTCCACATGCAGCACCACTTTTGCCGCTGCGTAACATGGCATCCACGCGCAATCTGACATCCAAACTTTGAACATGTCATATGTATAACACACATCACACATACATCGAGTGTAATGCTCAAAGTACGGCACATTGTTTGTAGCACTGAAGTGGTTTATGTGCAGGCAAAGCAAGTGCGCAAGGCTAGCTATGTTCCAGAGGCTGGTGGAGACTACCATCCAGATGCTCAGCCTTCATGTACCGTGTATGCTGGCACACTGGTCCACCAGGTCATCCACGTACCTTGGCTGACCTTGGCTTACTACAATCCTGCTTGCTGCAAATGCATGCTGATGTGATACAGTTTGTGGAGAAACTACCTGCTAAGAAGCTTTACACTTTGCTATGAAGCGTGCTTCAGCTGATGTGATCAAAGTTGGGGCATCAGTTGTGAACGACAACAAGGCTGGCACAAGACTGATTGCTTTGCAGCCTTGATGTCAGTTTTCCCACCGAGTTTTTTGACTTTGCCCCTTATCAGCACTCCCCATCTGCCTTTTGCCCCCCTTTTGCCTGATTTACACTACACTTGTGGTTGCGTTGCCTTGTCTGTCTGATGGTCCCCTGTCAATTTGATTGCAACCAGCAACCTAAAGTGTCAGCTTCCAGTATGATGTACAAAATTCAAGTTTTCTCCTACCTACGCAGATTTGCTGCATTCAAGGCACTCAGCCGTCAAAACTTCTCAGGTAGCTCACCATGCAAGTTGCAGAATGTATGTGCCGCAGTAGCCTGCAGCAACATACACAATTACGCACTATAATCATAATTGTAACAGTAACGCTGACGCTTTCCAACTTATGATAAGCTAGATATGTCCAGGGCATGTCTTGTCTCTCCAGAGCAGCCTGTTCTGCTTATCCCTACACAGCCTACTAACATGACATTGTTGGTCAAGTATGGTTGCTGACATAGCCCTCAGTCCTAGACACAGTCTCTTGGTTGGCAGGTGTGGAACGCAGAGGATCTCTTCAAAGCCTATTCAGACGACAGTTCTGTTGGTCATGTATGGTTGTTGGCACAGCCTTCAGTCTTACTTACAGACTCTTGGTTGGCAGGTGTGGAACGCAGAAGATGCTAAAGATGATGTGCTAGCAATGGTGGTGCGCACAGGCATCAACTCAACCTTGGGCACCCTGGTCAAGCAGTTCATCTCCCCCACACAGAGACCGGGGCATGACCCTTTCATCAATGTGAGCTTCGCCTGCACACACCATGCTGAGCTGTCAGCTGCGGTGACAAGAGCACAGACAGGCGGCTGTGTCGTATTCAAGCGCATGTCTTGAATGACATCAGCTCATGCAAACACGATGACATCAGCTCATTGTGTTTGTTGTGGCC
>JAABUP010004525.1_pt1 | contig 22577 bp, 15 predicted proteins | sample 5559201 | NCBI WGS metagenome assembly JAABUP01 (sample SAMN10711887, study PRJNA513373) | rock metagenome | isolation source: Antarctica rocks | place: Antarctica | reverse complement strand
CACCTCTCCAGTTGTTGGGGCCACCTCTCCAGTTGTTGGAGCCACCTCACCCGCTGTGGGAGCCACTTCTCCAGTCATTGGAGCCACTTCTCCAGTCATTGGAGCCACTTCTCCAGTCATTGGAGCCACTTCTCCAGTTGTTGGAGCTGCTTCTCCAGTTGTTTCAACCACCTCTCTTGTGGTTGGAGCTGCCTCACCTGCCATTGGAGCAACCTCACCTATTGTGGGATCCTCTCCAGAGGCAGCAGCTGAGGGCTCCATGTCACCTCCGCCCAATATATTGCCACCACCAGCTAACCCCCTCTCACCTCAATCGTCACCCCCTCCGCCCCCGCCTTCACCCCCTCCTCCTTCCACTGTTGTGGGCGCAGTGGTTGGTGTGTTGTCTCCAGCCACCAATACTGTGACTCCCACTACATCGCCAGTGGCAGCAGCTGTAACCCCAATCACCTCACCAGTGACAAGTGCTGCAACACCTGTCACATCAACAACCACTGGAACAGTAACTACTGTCACCTCACCGGTAACAGAAGGTGTCACCCCAGTCACATCACCAGTGACTGGGGCTATAGCCACTGTCACCTCACCAGTGTCTGAGGCTGCTGCAACTGCCTCTTCTCCAGTAACAGAAGCAACAGCCCCTGTCACGTCACCAATCACAGGTGCTGCTACACCAGTTGTTGCTGCCGGGGTGAATGCAACCTCACCAGTGACAGCAGAGGTTACGCCACTGGTCGTGACTGCCACCAATGCCTCCTCACCAGCTACAGCAGTGGTGACTCCAGTGGTCAGCACAACTGCTGGAGCAACTTCACCAGTCACAGCAGAGGAGACTCCAGTCATCAGCACCGTGGTGAATGCAACCTCGCCAGTGACAGCAGCGGCTTCACCTGTAACGACTGCTGTAAGTGCTGTCACCAGGACAGTAGTCACTACCCCCTCACCCCCACCCCCCTCACCACCACCGGCATCAGGGACTGCAGCGTCGCCCTCCCGGTCACCCCCACCTCCCCCCGGCAGTTTGTTGGGATCTGTCACTGGTACTCTTACATCCATAGTAGCGCCGGTGACATCACCAGTCACATCCACCTTGACTCCTGCGGTAGGCTCCGTAGTCAACACCACGTCACCAGTTACAACAGTGCTCACTCCAGTGGTGGCTGCCGTGGTGAACACAACTTCTCCAGTGACAGCAGTGACTACTCCAGTGGTGGGCTCAGTAGTCAATGCAACTTCGCCAGTCACGGCAGTGCTCAGCCCAGTGGTCAGCTCAGTGGGCAATGCCACATCTCCTGTCACGACAGCGGCCACCCCAGTTCTTGGTACTGCCACCAATGCAACCTCACCAGTGACAGCAGCAGCTACTTCTGTCTTGACTCCTGTGGCCACCGCCTTGGCGACAGCTGCATCTCCAGTAGGTGAAGTGCTGTCACCAATTGTCCAGACTGTCACAGCTACACCTATGCCATCATCAGCTTCTCCCTCAGCTGCATCATCACCTTCACCAGAAGCTTCACCGCCCCCACCACCTACCATCCTGGGCACAGTCACAAGTGTGGTGTCAGGTGTTGCATCACCAGTGGTTGGAGTGGTGACTCCTGTCACATCACCAGCTACAGGCGCAGTCACCCCAGTGGTTGGCTCTGTGGTGAACACAACCTCTCCAGTCACTGCTGTGGCCACGCCAGTAGTTGCTTCAGTGGCCAATGACACCTCCCCCACCACAGGCCAGGTCACAACATTGGTGGGTGCAGTGGCAAACACCACATCCCCAGTCAGTGCAGAGTTGACTCCAGTTGTGACCGCTGCAGCAGGGACAGTAACAGCTGTCACTTCACCAGTTACAGCTGCAGCCACTCCTGTGGTGGTTGCAGTTGGCAATGCAACCTCACCAGTGATTGGAGTGGTGAACACAGTCGTAAACACAACCTCACCAGTCACTGCTGTGGCAACTCCGGTTGTTGGAGGAGTGGTGAATGCCACCTCACCAGTGACAGCAGAAGTCACGCCAACAGTTGGGACTGTGGTGAATGTGACTTCCCCAGTCACAGCAGTGGTGACCCCAGTTGAGAGTCCTGTCACTGGAGCTGTAGCCACAGTAGCCTCTCCAGTCAATTCAGTGGTCACTGCAGTGGTGTCTCCTATTGTGCAAGCTGTCACTGGACCATCTTCCCCTCCCCCGCCAGCAGCTGCCAGCCCAGGGTCTCCAGAAGCTTCACCAACAGCTTTTCCGCCGCCACCACCTACTGTCCTTGGCACTGTCACTGGTGTTGTTACGGCTGTCACCTCACCAGTCGTCGGAGGGGTGACTAACTTCACATCACCAGTGACTGCTATTGCAAACCCTGTGACATCACCAGTGGTGGGAACAGTCACCGCTGTGACATCACCGGTCACTACAGTGCTGACTCCAGTGGTGTCCCCAGTGGTGGATACCGTCAACAATGTCGCCTCACCAGTGACGGCAGTGGTCACACCAGTGGTGACCAATGTCACCTCTCCAGTCACACAGGTGCTTGCACCAGTCACGTCTCCAATCTCCCAGGCGGTGACAACAGCGGCACCCACCCTGACATCTCCTGTCACTCAGGGACTAGCTCCAGCTGTGCCTGCAGTGCTGTCACCGCTTGCCTCGCCTGTTGCTGCTGGCCTTGCTCCCTTGACGCCTGGATCAGCTTTGCCCTCACCTTCCCCAACAACATCACCCTCATCAGCTTCTCCTGCAGCTTCCCCAGGAGCTGTGCCTGCAGCCACGCCCATATCTCCCGCATCATCATCACCTTCTCCTGGTGCATCCTCCTCATCTCCTTTCCCAACAGCTTCTCCAGAAGCTGCTCCCACAACCTCTCCTGCAGCTTCTCCCTCACAGCTGTCCCCAGAGTCCACCCCCACCACCCAAGGGAGTGGGCCAGTGGCAGCATTGCTGTCGCCCGTCCTCAACCCAATAAGCCCAGTGTTGACACCATTGACTGAAAGCCCATCACCTGTGGTGTCCCCAGTGGCTGCGCCTGTGGTGCCTACTGTGTCTTGTCCAGTAGTTGAGGGAACAGCGCCGTCATTGGACCCCACTACAGGGCTGTTTTCACCTGGCATAAGTCCTGTCCAGAGCTGCTTACCACCGGTAAGCAAAGATGTGCATCAGTTTCCTCACAGGTTGCACAATCGAGTGTCTAACAGCTTTGCAATGCACTCAGCAGTGCTGAGTGAGATGCACCAGCAATGTGCCTATCTGAAGGCTTCAAGGCAGCAGCTTACCATGCTTGAACTGCATCATTGCAATTCAGCACAGCTGCTTCTTTGCCAGTCAGCAGCCATTGCATGCGTGTTTGCTGCTGCTCCCTCTGTCCAGCCTTTTTATGTCTGCGGCTTTTGGCGTTTAGAAGACATCATGCACAACAGCCACACACTTCAGGTACTGATGCACTGATGCAGGTCGCACCAGAGCTGAGTCCACCTCCACCTCCACCTGGCACAGTGGGAGTCAACATCACAGGAGGAAACAATGGGTCATCTCCCATAGTGACAGTCAATGCAACTGCTGGACCAGCATCTCCAGGCGCTTCACCCGTTGTTCAACAGCCACCGCTGGCATCACCTCTAGCTCCGTCAGGTAGTCTCCCCAGTCACTGTCAGCTTGCCTGCATACTTATGTTGTCTCATTCATCGCCGGTGCACATTATGTACCAGTACCAATTGCGTTTCTACGTGCTGACTTTCTGCATTGCATTGCTGAAGCTAGTGAGCAAGCTTGCCTTGCGATGACTTACGCATGAATGCCTGCTGCATTTCATCTGTTGCAGCAGCGTACACAAAGCTATTTAAGCTGCTACATGGCCATGGGAGGTTGTTGCTGAGTGAATGCTTTGCAATGCCAGGTGTGCCTGAAGCTTTTGCAACAGCCCCTGCACCAGCCCCACTCAATAGCCCAACACTGTTTGGCCCCCTTCCACCCTCTGGCTTACTGTTCCCCCCAGTGCCATTGCCAGCTTCTTCATTTTCACCCCTTCTCTCCCCTTCATCTGCGTCTGCACCATCTGCGTGGGCTGCTGGACCACAGACCGCTTTTGGTCCTGCCTCAGGATCAGGCAAAGCTGGTAACCCTGCCTCAGGTTTTGCCTTTGCCCCTGCTCCAGGTCCTGGCTTGAACACTGCCTCCCCTGGGGGTTTGCCACCACCACCCCCTGGAGCTGTGCCATCACCATCCCCTGGAGCAACCCCTGGGACTTTGCCACCCTCAGGACCTGGATCTTCCCCTGAATTATCTCCAGGATCACCTGCAGCTAGCAGTGTTGCTCCTGGAGGTGCTCCTGCATCAGGCGCCTCTGCACCAACCAGCCCTGCGCATGGACCTGGTCCTGCCCTCGGCCCTGCCCTGGCTCCCATGTCCACCCCAGCGCTTTCCCCTTCACCTTACTCATCCTCTCCTTACTCATCACCTGCACAGCCGCCGTCATCACCATCTCCCCGCACATCTTCTCCAGCACCTTCCCCTCCTCTGCCACCTGTCATTGGCTTGATCGGCAACTCCACTGTCATCCTGCAGCTGGGTCAGACATATATTGAGCAGGGCGCAGTGTCCAATGACGCTGCAGATGGCATGCTATGGGCCAACATCACCTACTATACTCTAGGTAAATTGTTTGAAGCCTTGCCTGCTTGGCATCAATATTAACACACCTGGCAGGCTGCTGCAGAAAGTTTGCCAAGCAGCCCACCTGGTACAGAAATGTGCTGCACAGAAGGGCATTTATGCATTTGCATGCTTTCTCCAACTGGTATTATTTGCACAAAGTATGAGCACAGTACAGTAACACATGCATCTGCTGCTTTACACAGGGCAGCATTGCATTCATACATGCGTCTAAGCTTGTCTTGCATGAAATTGACTGGTCATGCTGACATAGCTGTCTCTCTTGCTTCCAGATGGCCGGGTGATTGATACAAGCCAGCCAACATTTGGGGACCCATACATGATTGTGTACACAGTCACGAATGCAGCTGGTTTGTCGGCATCAGTCAGGAGAACAGTGGAGGTGGCTGATCCATGCCCTGCTCAGTTTGGGAATGGCTGGATCTACTGTACTTCTACAGGTTGGCCACACTATATGTCATTGCTTTGTCGTCTGGCCATGCAAGCTTCAAGCCGCCGTAGACATTGCTTAAACTTCAGGCAGAGTCAGTGCTGAGGGGATCAAGCTGCAGGTTGAATCATGCTTGGCCTTCTTGCAGGATGTCATGTCTGCATCTACGCATGGTTACTGCCATACAAACTGAGCACTTGTGACATTGTCCTTGGGCATACAATTGACTGCTTGCTGCAGGTGCTTGTGGTCTGGACGGCGTATGCCTGACAAGCCCGAGCTACATCAAGAATACCGCTCCTCAGATTGTACTCAACACCACCATCTTGCCTGCCACCTTCAACTTGACATATGGCTCCAGCTACACAGCATGTGCCCAAGGGGTGTTGCCTAGTTTGGCCAAGCCATGTGAGCCTGGAGCCAGTGCAAATGACCGGCAGGATGGTAACATCACCAGCAAGGTGGTGGCCTGCCCCTCTGCAGGGTGCAAGGCAAATGCCTCTCTGTGCACAGGTACAGTTTGCTGTCTGCTGCACAAACTGACCTTGCAGTTGCATGCATCATCTGCTGTATACATAGATGGAGGGAAAGCTGGATGTGGCTGCAGACTTCTCTTGCTTCACTCATCATCAAGGTGAAAACTTTATCTGTGCAGGACTGATGCTTTTCCTAGACGGATGCTTGCAATGTTCAACATGTTTGTTCAACACGGCATGCAGATCCAGTTATGAGCAACACACAGAAATTTAGAAACATACGCTTAGCAACAGCAACATGCTGATGTAACATGTTTTTGATGTATGCAGGCCAGGAGTTTGCCAAGGTGGGTTTGCAGAACTGCCACATCAACTCCAGCTTGCCTGTTGGCACAGTTTTGCAGATCCCCTTCCTTGTATGGGACAACGGCCACCCTGCCTTGAGTGCCAGGGTCAATCGCACCCTGGTCATCACTGCCCCATGTGCCATTGGTAAGCTACCACTTGGACCGTACCGGAACATTGCTTGCGGCCACTCAAAACCTGTAGACCATTGACCCACAGGTTGCATAGCAATCAGCAGGCCTAAACTGACCATCTTGGTTTGCACAATGAATCAAACATGTCATGACTGGTTCGCAGTCAATCAACCAGGCTGGTGTTACAGTGCAGCTCACTGAGCTGCACTGTAACACAACCAAATGTATGAGATGCTTGGTGCTAGAGCGGTATTGATCCTGTGTCAAGTTTGCACAAAGTTTGATTTAAAATCATGCCCATGGAAGCAGGCCTCGTGTGTCTTGTTGCAGGTCAGTTCTTCTGCTATGGTGTGTGTCAGCAGATCCACTGTGCAGCAGCAGCTCAGGTGAGCCAGGTGTACCCGCCTGTTCTAGCCTACTCCACTGCAGCCACCAATCTGCTGGGCAGCAAGACGGTGCTGTATGTCCAGTACGGCTCACCTGTTCCTCTCAACCTCCAGCCGTGCTCCTCGCTAGGTGAGCCAAGAAGCCTGCTTCAAAGGACGTGCAGTTGTTTGCATGAGACCAGCGCAACCTACGCAAGCATACATACCCTGTAGCATCATACACAGCAGATGCCCTTGCTGCATGAGCAATCCCAACAAGTCAGCACACTGCGCCTCATGCCCGCTGCTGCCTGCGTGTGTGTTATGACCCTCAGCAGCTGCTGCAGACCTGTGTGTTACAACAACATGTTATGTTATCAGCACGTCAAGCTGTTGTTGCATTGGTGACCATTTGCATGCAGGCACACAGGCCAACTGCGCAACTGTAGCATGGGACAGGCAAGATGGGGATATCTGTGGGAGCATCCAGGTCCAGTCTAGCGCCAGCTGTGCTGCTACTCAGAACGTAGCTTGTGCCACCTGCCCTGTGATACAGCTGCAGCAGGGTTTGTGTATTCCAGACACGTGAGACACCTTTTGCTAGTGTGACACACCTGCTGTTTTACTGCTATTGCAGTTGCGTTGTGCATGCTTCATTCTCATACCGGAGTTGCATTGAGCACCTGTCAATGTCCGTGCGTGTTTGTCAACTGCTTGAATCATCAATGATGCTCTCGGCACGCTTGGTGATGCCAAGCAGTTGAGTCAGTGCCAGACCCTTGCTGCAGGTATGTGCTGAACTACACAGTAAGTGACAGCCTGGGTCAGTCAGCAGTGCCGCTGCAGCTGGAGGTGATTGTGTATGAGTCAGCACAAGTGCAGGCCAGTCTGCAGATGATCAGCCAGATTCCCTACACCGGTGCTGCTGCTCGAGCTCAGGCACATGTCAACACTGCCCGCCTCACAGACGCCTCTGGGTCCACTGCCAATGTTGCCATGAGGTGAGCTGATCCATAGGCTGCGCTTGGGGTACCTGAGCCCTGGTCTTGGCACAGTCTTGGCACAACCCACAGCCTGTTGCCTGGATGTCTGCTGGCTGTCAATGACCCACAGACATAAGCACACATGACTGCAATCAGCAACAGCATGCTGTTACTGCACCTTCAGAAAACAGCTGTCATTATGTGTAGTCTCTCTGTTCCCTCCCTTTCAAGCCAAGTTGAGGCACTCTCTAAGCTGTGTCTGCTCCGGGCTGCCGCCTTAGAAGGCTCCTGTTATGATCGCTGAAAAGCGTAAACTTTTCTTTTCTTCTCTTTCTTTCTAAGCTGTGTCTGATGGCAAGTAGGCACCTCGCCCTTCGAGACAGCAACAGAACTGCAGAAGGCTTGTTGCCACCCTGATAATACTCACAAATCCAATCAGTCAAAAATGCTATATTTGGTGCTTGCAGGTCTGCCATTGCAACAGCTGTGACAAACTGGTGGGCAAATGAGTACCCACAGAATGCTACCGCCAAGGCAGCACAGTCCAATTTTGGAGCTGTCGATGCCTTTGCCTTTGGTATCATCCAGCCCACAGATGTCACTGTCATCAACGCCACCTTCATTGCCAACATCAGCGACGGCACGCCTGGCGTCTTCACATATGTCTCGCAAGCATGGATTGGCATTCAGGCAAACACCAGCGCCAATGTCAACTCCTCAGCAAGCTCACGACGCCGCCTGCTAGAGGACCCATTGCTTCCTGCGGCAGCCGCTGACGACCTAGGCACAAGCGCTGCAGCAATGAGTGCTGTTGGTTTACTTGAAGGTCCCCATCGCCAGCTGCTACAGAGTGCTCAGGATGACATCTCAGCTTTGGAGACTAAACTCCTGGCACTGGTTGCAGCCTTCTATGGAGCTTCACCATGCAACAACACTGTAGTCTCAGACACTTACTACAACGGGCGCACTCCAGTGCTCAATGGGGACAGGCCTTTTGCGTGCGTCAGCTACTCAGTTGGTGCATCTGACAACATTGACACATACTTGAGCAGCAACAGCGCAAACTGGGCTAGCCTGCCATTGTTCCACATCCTGGTCATGAACAACCGTCCAGTCATTGTCAGACAAAGCCCAGCAGTGGATGTAGACGGCATCCTTGCCACAGACATCAACTACCAGACACAGCAGTATGCTGCTAGTCAAGCCAGCTGGCAGCAGCAGCTGGCCTGCCTCAATGCCTCCATAGTCAACAAGCGTCAGCTGCATGAGCTCACTGCACTGGTTGAGGCCTCCTTGGCTGTTGAGGGCCAGATGGCAGATTCAGAGATTGCAATTGCTCTATATGAACAGCTGCTGGCCATCAGTAATGACACACTTCCACTGCCTTATGAGCAGCGGCAGCTGCTCCTGGACCTTCAGCTAAGTGAAGAAGGTTTCCCGGTATGCTGCTCAAGTGCCAAACGGAGGATGTGCCTGTCGCAATGCTGCCAATACCTGTGTGCACATGTACTAAGGGGTGTCTTCAACCCACCATCTAGCTTGCATGCACATGCCTGACCGTCACAACTCACCACCTGATTGCTGTTTGATAGCTTGGGATGGAGCTGTAGGCGCGGCGTTCCGGCTTGCGAGTTGAGACAGTAGAGCTGCGGACACTCTTCTTCCAGTTGCTGCAGCTGACGCTGGACAGCTGCAGCAGCTCGTGCACCAGAGAGCGTCCCCATGCAAAGTTCTACTTCACGGTAGGCTGCTATTCCTTGTAATAGCTTTCCCTCGAAACGTTGGTTGGCCGTCAAGCCACCTCTGCATTGCACATGCATAGCTGGCTTGTGCTGCTTTGTTGTCCTAGATTACTGTCCTTGCATCTGGGTATGCCAAAACACTACAAGAAGCCCAAACCTTTCTGACAGAAGTCTGTATGCTTGATCTGTGAGGGCCTTACATGATGACGCTGCTGCTTGCATACCAGTTCTGACGACACTTCACTGTAACTACAGGTCAACCACAATCAGTCCCTTGAGTCACCCTCTCCAGTCACTGCTCCCTTTGCCAGCACCACAGTCCAGTCCACCTCACGCCGTCGTCTGACTGCACTGCCTTCACTGGAAGGCCTGGTGTTCAACACCACGACACCGCAAGCGCACGTACCAGACGCTCATGTGCTCATGGCAGAGCTCATGATGGATGCTCCTCATGATGCCACCACCAGAAAGCTTGTACCTGGCTCCAGGTCCTTGCTTGCTGCTGATGGGGATGAGAACACAACCTCTGTGGATGTGTGGTTTGGCTATGATGCGCACTACAGACCACAGCCTGTGCAGAGCAACTATGGCAACTTCACGCCTCGTTATGTTGGCTTGAGGAACCAAGTGCTTGGTGGCCTGTACTTCCAACAGGTGAGGGACTTAATGCGCTGTTGGCTCTGCAAGTCGGCTATCTATTTCATTGCCAAGCTTTCAGATGTCATGACAGGACTTTACCACCCCATGAGCAGCGCATGTCTAGCAAGGGGCTGGTAGCGTGTCACAGGGCCATTCTGCAGGCCTGTGCGTGTGTGTTTAGCAAGTTTCCACTTGCTGGCTCAATGTGTATTAGTTAATCAGCATGCTGAGGACTGTAAATCACCCTGAGATGCACCAGCAGTTCAACATGCATGTGCCGCAGGATCGGGAGGTTGTGACATGCCGCAGCAAGTACCAGGACTTGTCATCGACTTGTTCTGAAACTGGCTACTATAACTTAACAGGCGAGTCATGTTTGTCACCCTTTGTTGATGCAAGGGGTTTGCAGCAGATTTGTCAGTGGTTTTGGTCTGTCTGTCATGTTGTGCATTGATGCACACATCGCTGCTCGTGTATCTTCTCCAATCACTGAAAGCTGCTGACACACATCTCTGGCGTCAAATTGATGGGGCGTGATGCGTGGTCTACTGTGCGGATTGCCACCCTCTTCTGCACTTTGTCCTGGTAGATATCGCAAACATGCACAGCCATCATTGAGTTCCCAACAAGCCAAGATAATGTTGAGCTGATCAAGCTGAACCTTCCTTACATGTGTGGCTGCAGACGCTAAGAATGAGATCAGCAACCTGACGACTGCAGCAAAGCAGTTCTTCAGCACACATGAGACGCTTCCACCTTTGGGTCATGACCCCACATTCCAGCCGGCTTCCAAGCTGTGGGACTATGACCTCATAGCCCGAGAAGGAGAGTATTACAACACCAGTCAGGTACTCGTTGTACACCACACCTCTCATGTATAACAGATATGTATGACAAAGATGTTTTGGTCTGCTGTCCTGCTAGCTTGGACACAGCTGGCAGTTTTGGGCCTGCCCTCATGGCTCCTGTGGGCCGTGAGCCCTGAAAACAAGCCACTGCGTCATCATGTGGTGTAGTCGCAAGGTGCCAATGATTCCATATTTGTTACATTGCATCGATGCACACTTCACCTAGGCTGGCTCCTCTGTGAGACCCTGACTGCTCATGATGTTGAGCAGCAAGCTTGTAGCAGGAAGCCCCTGCACTTTCTCAATATGTACATTGCTGATCATTGTCATTGCCCTTGCGTGCAGGCTTCTGATGAAACAGACAGTCGTGGTCCTCGTGGCTTCTTTCAGCCCCTCCTAGGTGGCTATCACACCCTGAAGGACTACCCAACCCTGATCACCACTCAGATGTCAAGCCACAGGGCTCGTGATGCTCTCACTTACCTTCAAGTACGCCCTTATGCCTGTCATCCCTTTGGTGCTTATCTCCTTACAAGCGCTTGCATTAGAGACAATTGTACTCAGACAGCAAATTGCTGCATTGCTGATCCATGGGAACAAGGTTGTGCCCCGCATGTGGATGTCATGATGCTGTGCAACCCCCACATTCAGATGGGGTTGGGTTCCCTTTACTGCATGATGGTGATATGTTACAACCTGACAAGACAGCGCATGAAGGATGTTGTGTGCCCTGCAGGATGGGCAGTACATCGACGCTGACACCAAAGAGCTGTATCTGACTCTGGCCACATATAACACCATACGAACTGCATTTGGCTACACCACGTTCACTTTCACCTGGAAGCCGTCTGGTGACATCCAGGCAGCTATCCACATTGCGACAATGCCTACGGTTCCCTATGTAGATGCAAGGGAGAAGTGAGTCCCTCCAAAGTCTGCTCTATCATGCTTGCAAGCAAATCATTGTCACTTTGAAGCTCTATAACACAGGCTTTTTCAGCAGGAATACAATTCATTTGTGTGTGACTGGTCAGCCTAGAGCTTGTTGGTCTACACCAAATTAGGCTTTGTATTGCAAATAGAAGCAACACAAGCAGAGACACAAGGCGTCCATGCACTTTTGTGTGCACGTCTTGATCCATCGCCACTGCTACTCACATCTGTGAGCCCATCACCATAGAACCTGAGCTGCATTGCACATGATGTCGTGTTCTGCATGGTGCAGGATCACCATGCAACAAGTCTCCCAGAATGCGTGCACGACTAGCAGGATGACATCTGCTACAGCTTACCGAGCAGCTTGTATGCAATGCAGGGCTGGCTTCATAGCAGCAGATGTTGTGCTGGCATTGCTGGTAGTAGCCTTCGTTATTTCCACCCTGGTTGGCTGTGCACGCAGTCTAGCATGCACCAGCTGTATGGACATTTTCAGCACCTTATGGAGGCGCAAAGTGTCCCTGCTTCTGGACTGCCTCACCTGTGCTGCCATGATCTTAAGTGAGCTTCTCTTCTCAGGCAGTATGACAGTTTGCTGACCAGGATTGGGCTCCTCGCTCCTGAACAAACCATGTTAGCAGTGCTTGAAGCTGTAGAAGCATTGTGATGTTGCTATGCATTGGATGCGTATGTCCATCCAGTCATGACATAGGACACCAGAGCCACCTTGTGAGCTTTATGCCCGAGTCTGCTTCTGAGACTTGAGCATGCTGCAAGGCCCACATGCTTGTCCAAAGTTCTCCTGACCCAGTCCTGGGATCGCATAACTGACAGTGGCTTCATTGTTGATGCAGGTCTGCTTGTGTATGTTGCGTTTGCAGTCCTGCAGTGCGTGGTTCTGCAGCCAGAGCCGTACTATAGCGTCTATGACTCTGACAACTGGCCCAAAGCACGTTGGTTCCTGCTGAAGCGCTTGGGATTGGCCCCAGGGCAGTCAAGAGGATTCACGCCTGGGGCTGATTTCTCCATTTTCAACAGTACCGCCATCTCAAACGTGCCTGGTGGTTACAACAGATGGCGGCTGCAGCAAGACACTTCAGGCAAGCGCTACCCTATTCCTTTGCTTGACGTTGCCTTATGCCAGACTGTGTTGGTAACATCTGTCTGGTAAAGTGACATTTGTTACATCAGACACATGGTGATACACATGCAAAACCCGAGTCAAATGCCGTAAGCTAGCATGATTCGCTTGCTGATGTCATGTTCTTGGAATGTTTGCCTTAAGCTTGAAGCTCGGCATTTATGCTAACACTGGCTAACAAAGAACCAGTCATGCCACTACATACATGCTCCCTTTCTTGCAGGAATGCTTGGCTATGTGGTTCTACTGGAGCATTTGCAAAGACTGATGTACCTGTATCACGTCTTCACCATCCTGCAGACAGTGTCAATAGTGCTACTGATGATGACATTTTGGCGCAAATGGTATTCCACACAAAGCAGTTGCATAAACCATAAGCCTGGCTACAGCGAGCTTTTGTAATCTACTCTTTCTGCCACAGGCTGAAGTGCCTGTGGAAGGATGCTAGACTTTCATGCAAGCTTGCTCCACTTGTCATGCACCTTGTGGGCAAGACCTGATGTATCTCTGGAACATGCAGTGATTTCCTGTATTGCAATCTCAGAGTACGGCTGCATCGGTAGGCATCTGCTGCTCAGCATATTGCAGCACTGCCCATCTGTGATGTTTGTTGCTGCAGGCACATCCAACCTCGGATTGCCATGGTGGCATACACCCTTCAGAAAGCTCTGCCTGACCTGTATTACATTGCTTTGACCACCCTGATGATCATGCCTATCCTAGCAGTCTTGCTGTGCCTCTTTGAGACGCACCATGATGACGGCTTCTTCAGCTACAGAGGTGTCCCTTCTACTGCATCACACCCTTTGTCTGTCTCCAAAACAGGACTGTCTCATCAGTGTTATGGTCATATTGACTTCCATCCTAAACTCACTGACATGACTGACAGCCGTTCCTCAGCTTGCAAAAGGCTCATTGTGTCCAAGTCCATTTCAATCGCAGCACACTGGTGCACACCAATGTAGATGATGTTGACTGGCTGAGGTTGTTGCTGCAGGAGCAATAATCTTTGTGTACAAGCTGTTGGTAATGAACGACTACAATGGTCTACGTGAAGGGCTGCATGGTGGCAGCGAAATGGTGCAGCTGAATGGCCTGGTCACTGTGAGTACTCTTCACATCTGTGCAATTGCTCTCCTTGACACTGCCTTCTGACATGCTGAGGATGTTGTTGCCTAGATCTACCACCTGCCTCACATAGCTGTACAAGGCAGCTTGCTGACCAATCTGCAGCAAATTCACGGTACTGCATGCATGAGATCTGTAGTGAGAGATCTGTAGTGAGACAAGGCTGAACAAATGCTGACAACCTATCACAAGATTGCGTGCATGATCATGACAGAGACTTGGGATCTACCGGCTTATTTTGTTTCCTGATGGACTGCAGGACTCATATCTGTGGGCAGGACCTTTGGCCTATGCAATCAAAGTTGTCTTGACCTCCTTTATTGTGGTGGCTGTGCTGCGTCCCTTCCGTGCCCAGCACCGCAGAGCCTTGTTTGCTGAAAGTCAGCGTGCAACTGGACTGGGCTCAAGCATCAAACACATGCTGCTGGACAAATGGGACCATGTCTTTGGCAGACGCTCTACCACCAAGGAGGTGGTGCTGTTCTCCAGAAAGACAAATGATGCACAGCCTTCCTGGTGGCTCAAAGGGTAAGCAACACCGGTGCATGTTTTGAACTTGTGCATGGATTAAACTTGAAGTGCATGCCAGGCAGATCACAATTGGTGATTAGATGTGCATTTCAGAGAAATGATGCGTACGCAAATGCTGCATTGGTGCTGTGTATGCACTGTTGCACTAACGAAGCCAAAGCTCAACCGGTACAAAGCTTCAGATACTTCATGCCTGTACGTTCCAAACCTGGAATGCCTGCTATGCCAACTTTGAGAGGGCGTCTGCAGGCAAGTTCCCAGTGGAGACAAGTCAGCAGTGGCGCTGCTTGAGCCTAGCTCGTCTGACAAATGGCTGGCTTCTCTGCGCAAGTCTGTCAGCAGGGCCCTGGCTGACTTCAGCAGAGCTGCTACTCGTGGCCTGCTGAGAATCTTACGCTCAGGAAGCTTCTCTCCCAACCAGGCCAGACCAGGTGACACTTCTCACCCTTCATTCGTGTTGCATCAGCATGGCATGCCTGCAAGAATGGCAGCTGTGCATCTTGGAGCTCCGTCTGTGCTCTATTACTTGTGTACTTGATGCCATGGAAAAGCTGATCTATATGGCGCTTGCAGATGACCCATCAAAGCCAACCAAGGGTGAGATGGCCAAGAGCATCAGGCTCCTGATTGCCAATGCCAGGGATGATGAGGAGCTGTTCAACGACCTGGGCAGGCACTGGTAAGCAAGCGCATGCTCAGCTGAAGTCATGCACATGCTTCAGCTTGTGTTGCCAAGTCTATGCCCGTACAGACTCGATGATTTGCATGCAGCGGAAGTTTGAGCTCTGCTGCCCTGAGTGCATGTGATACTGAAGCGCTTCACCCTGACGGCGGGGCTGTGGCTGCAGGTGGGAATACAGTGAGACAATGCACGAAGCCTGCGGCCGCCTGTTTACATCCCGTGGAAAAGTGCTGGCAACGTTGGACTCAGACAAGGCTCATGTCTTGGAGCTCATTAAGGACGCACAGCGCTTCTTTGAGAACGAGCAGGACGCCACCGGCCTTGAAAACAATGCTGTTCGCAGCATTGACGACGTTGGCGACCGCCATCGTCGCAAGACCTTGCATGCAATTGCTGCTCGGGCCCGCCTTCTGGCTCTGCGAGTCACTGCGCAGCAAGCGTACACAGAACTTACAAGTCGCCTCCACAATCACTTCGAGCATCATCACTGACATGGTCAGCAGGTGAGCATGCGGAACAGTCTGTGTATAAACATCAGGTGCCTTTCAGCTTGACAGACGCTGACACAGGGCTGCTGCCGCATGAGCAAGTGCGACTTCCTGAATTGCATCAGCTACATGTACAATTCAGAAGCCATTGTGCCCCATTTGTAACCGGTTGCTGCATGCAAGGCACGCTGGAAGACAAGGTCAGAGGCTGTCTTGTTGCACAAGCTGTGTCATGGCCTTGTGCGGCTGTGCCTTTTTCATTTGACTTTCAGCAGATTACAGTACCAGGGTCCTGAATGCTACTGCTGTGATGCAGGGCAATGAGGAGTGGCCGCATGAATAGGCGCCGGTCTGTGGTTTTGGGAGCAGACGCAAGGGGTCCCCTTGCAGCAGTCACCAAGATGTACACTCACATGTAAGCTCTTGCTGAGCACACCCCGCCCTGTCTTTGCCCAGCAGACATTCACCTGCTTGACTTGCTGCTTTCCCCATGTTGCACACTGTCACTCCTTATACAGTAAAGTTGCCAAACAACATCGTGTATTAGAGCAGTCATCACAATGTGCACTGCAGCATGCTTTGCTGGCCTAAATTCTTCTGGCCCTGACACCAGCATTGCCTGGTCAGTAGCATAGCATCTCACCCTTGTTGGTGTGACTTGCAGCGCTGATGCCCCAACCAAGACCAACCTAAACGGCAAGGTGCTAGCCCGCCTACGCTCCACAGCAGGCACAAACCTGTTGCCGCAGTCAGGCCTGGCCCGCTCCTCCTCTTCCTTGTCAGGCGAGTTCCAGCTTGTGGGGACCATCAGCCCGGTCCCCAGCATTGGCAGGCTGGGATCGTTGGCTGCTGGCCCACCCAAACTGAACAAGCTGGCTGGTGCTGTTGGCTTGGGAGCAGCTAGGAGGTCGGCCGACCTGCCTTTGCAGCAGCTCATGGGCATGCAGACACCTGGTAAGAGTGCTTGTCAACAGGTCATTATTGTGGGTGCTATCAGTGCTTGCAGCAGCAAGCAAATGCATCTCTTTATATTTTGAAACCTTTTTTATTTGTCGTAAAAATTTCCTTGAAATCCTGTTGCTACAAACAAGTGGAACTGTATCATGCACCTCAGCTTGCAGCGGTACACCGGAGCCCTGCATAGCGATACAAAGCCATACACAAACTGAACGCTGGCAATACTCTGTACACAACTTTTGCTAGATAATCAGAACCTGCAACAGAAGCCTGGCCATCCTGCAATAACTCACTCATCACGCACATCTTTCTGTCAAATGTCCCTCTAAGTATTGCCTGACCATGTGCATTCACTATGCCAGGCGTATACTGCACCATGTGATTGCATGCCTCTATTCATCAGAGCAATATGTTGTTACAGGCACACCCAGGCTGGGCAGAACATCATCAGTGGTCGCCCCTGGCCTGGCTCGCAGGTCAGCTGACATCCCCCTGCAGCAGCTGCTGGAAGCTCAGAGGGTGCCTACTGCCCCAAGAGCACGAAGGGTGTCAGTGGGAGGCCTTGTGCCCATTGCTCCTGGGACCGAAGGGGAGATGGTGCCCTATAACCCCAGGGCCAGGCGCATGTCAACAGTGATCACTGCACAGCGTGTGCTGCCCACTGAGGCGTCTGCTTTGCCTTTGTCTGCCCTCACCATCCCTGAAGAAGGTGCTATCACCAAACCTGGCACCTTCACTGGTGTGGCTAAACTGCTTAATGCATGATCACACACCCAAAAATTGAGTGCTATTGCAAGCATTGCTTCCATTGAACCACCACCTGCTTGTCATATGCCCAAGTCATGTGGCCAGCCCTGCTGAATATTTCACAACCATAGCACGCTTTGCATCATTTGTTGGCACTTATGCTGTTGAACATCAATATGCAGACTGTCACAGCTTCTGGCTGCACAGTGGTGAGGTTGAACAGGTTGCAGTAAACGTATGTGCAGCAACTGATGTATTGCCTGTGTACTATGCAGGTCCCTATGAGGTGGCAGGTCCAGGAGGGTTGGCAAGGGCCACCTCTGGTATGAGGAACCTGGGTGACACAGGCAGCTCCAGCCTGTACCGCCTGGGCTCCCTGGCCGCCCTTTCCCCCGGGTTCCTGGGCATCTCTGCTCCTGCAGCCCCCCGCAGGTAATGCGTGCTCCCCTTGTCCGCCGCTTTGATGCTTTGCAACAAGGTTTACTCTGGATTGTGTAGGCTGTACGGGACATCGTGTGTGTGCCTGCATTTCCTGCTACTGTGTAGCCGGTCTGGCTCATATGGGGCACGCTTGACACAGATCTGCTATTGCAGCTGAAGTGATTCTTGATGGGCAATGACAAACATGACCCATGACATGACATTGTGCTTCACAGCCTGGGCAACAGGACTGGTAAGATGAGCAGGGCTGAGGATGTTGTGACACATACTTGCAGGGCCACAGCAGACAGTGATGAGGGTGTGCCCCTGGGCGGCCTCTCCAAGCTGGGTTCCAACGTAGCAGACCTCATGACCAGTCTGGAACAGCCCAGGCTTCAGAGGCCCTCTGCATCAATGGACCGCCTGGCAGCCATCCTCAGCAGCAACAGCACTGGCCAGCTGCTCACACCAGCATCAACCAATGCCAAGACTAGCCCAGAGTCAGCTAGCACCAGTCCTCAGGCAGGGGACGGCTCTGAACCTGCAGTGAGACCTGATGATGTGAGGTTGACTGTGTCTCCTAACAAGAGGGGTGGGTCATCCCTGCAGAAAGGGGGGTCCCTGGCGGCATTGATGGAGAGTGCTGAGAGTGAGGGGTCTGTCACCTCCACCGCTGGTCTTCTTGGCGCTGGTGGGCGCAGCAGCAGCCCAACAGCACAGGACAGGTAGCTTACAACTTCAAGTGCTGAACCTCATGTATACGTATCGAATGGCTGTTTTGTCAGAAACCGGCACATTTCCCTATTGACACAGGTGGAGACCGTCGAAATGAGCGCTTGTACCCAGTGATTGTGGTCCTTGTGCTTGTCATACACTGGCTGCCAGTGCTTTGGGCTGCATCTGACCAGAACTGCACTTTGGAGTGGTGACTGTTCACCGTTCAGACTGATGAGCAATCCTGCTGTCTGCTGCATACAACAGGCAGTCAGCTGGGAGTCCCCTGGGCCGCACAAGGAGGCAGTCAGTGATCAACAGGCGTGCCAGCCAGCTGATGAAGAAGGTCACACCAAAGGCAGCTCTCATCCAGTTCACTGCCCAGGCCAGTGCTGTTGTCTCTGACCTGTCTGCTCAGATGGGAGACCTGCAGCAGCAGCAGTCCCAGTGGCAGCAGGACCTGCAAGACCAGATGGCGTCAGTGCAGGAGCTGATTGACAACATTGATGTCTGATTTGCCTTTGGCTGAACCATGATTGTACATTTGGTCTAGTCTGTCAAAATATGATAGGGCTTGACAGTTGTGCTGAGTGGAAACTGCAGTGACCGAGCAGGAGACGGCTTGCTGTATACAGTGCCTCAGCAGGTTCTGTAGCCTATGTGTACGTTAAACAGCTGTTATACTCAATACGTGCCTTGCTGTAAAAATAAAGTTGCAATAGATCCTTGAGCACCACGGCCATGACATTTATGACGTTGCTGTCAGTCCTATTGTATGAAGCTTCAGATTTGCAATGGATGCGTGGCAACTGACTTCAGTACCAGGCAGATGAACTGCATTCACAACAAGTCGAATGCACAGCAACTTATGCATTGTTTCTTGTGCAAAGCGGGAAACCTGTTGTATGTTGGTACATTTGTGTACAATTCAGCCTGGCCACAAGCAAAACATTATTACATGACATGAGTACTTCTATCGACTGACTAATTGACCGGATCCCCCAACAGCGCTAATTCAATGACTTGATAACCGGGACTGACAAAGGCAGTCTCCATTAGCAGACTTAAAAGCGGGTCAACAAGTGCCTCAATCAGGATCAAGCACATCCAAAAAGCGACAGTTGCGCAGCTCTAGGTCTTACAGGTCAGACCGGGGATGTACCCATTATCTGTTGGATGAACTCATCATTCTCCATGTCAGCAAGCTGCTGTGCAAGATGCTGACACACAGGGGCTCCCTCCCAGTTCAGCCATTTCCTTGTGACTTGAATGTGATTGTGGGCAAAGAATGGCATGCTGCTGTGCTGAAAGCTTACATCAATCCTACGCCAAGGCAAAGTCTGTAGTCTCCTCAATACTAGCAGGGCATTTGCAGATGAGCTGACTGTATCTTCAGCCTGCTGCTGCTTTTGCTGCTGCTGCGGCTGTGACTGGCTTTTTGTTTCAGGGGCAGTATCGGCTTCAGATGAACACTGATGTTGCATTGGCCCTGCCTGTGATGTATCTGTAAGTGATTGCTGCTCCTCCGCAGGGCTCTGCACAACACCATGTGGCGCGCCTCTGGTTTTCCCATCAGCTGCATGTTTTGAGAACGCTTCAGCATGTTGGGGTTGCAGGGCAGCTTGAAGGGGGTCTTCCCTGATGACACCCCTGAGCCTGGTCTCTGGACTGATGACTGGTAGCTCATCTGGATGCCTGATAGAGCTGTTTGCCCATCCCACTAAATGGTCCCCTGCATTTGTCAGCATCCTGTATTGAGTGCAGTCAGTTCTGAACACATTTCTCTGCAGTGTGGGAGCAGATAATCAGTTGGCAAGCCTTTTGGTGTAATACACTTTGAGCTTGCTGTAAACAATGCTGGTTTAACAAGCGCCATGTGAGAGTGCCTCAAACCATATTAGCACTGGGGTGGGCATATGCTGTGGATACTTTGTGACATTGACCCAAAGAGCCCAGAGCCACAGAAGTAGGATGCTAAGACACAGTACAGTGACTATGCTCACCGCCTGCATTTGCATAGCAAGTTCTGGTCACGAAGCTGTTCAAAGCTGCCAGGAAGTAACCATTCTCAGCACTGTCCTGGCTCATGCGCACCTACATTGCAACACCTGAACCTCGTTATGTCTTTCGTTTTCATGTCACAAACTGAGCAACTACAATCAGCATGCTGCAGCTGACTGCACTCTGGCAAAGTGTATTAAGACATTTGTTTCATGAAAACAAGTCTGCTGAACCAGCTTAGCTGCAAGCCGGTGGTATCCATGTGGATTTGCCTGTCAAGCTATGCTTTCAGGATGTTGGCAAGAATGGATACTAACAGCTGTTTCATTATACAACTATCACTGCATGCATTGCTAAGCCACATGAAATACATCATGAGACCAATGCAGTACTCGCCAGCAAGGGTTGCTGGTCCTCTTCAGTGTCATGCATGAAAAACTGCTGGCCAGTGCGCTTCATGAAGGTTGCCACAAAGGGCTTAGCCACAGACTGCAACAGTCTCTGGATGCTGTGCCCTGCTACAGGCACCTCACCTGTCCATCCAATGAATGGCACCTGCACACATCTGCAGCTTGCAGTTGTTATACATATGCTCTAGCCAGTGCCTAGGTATCACATTGTTCCACACCGCCACACCAGTGGTTGAGTGTGGACTTGCCAGAAAGACTTTCCCTAGCGCTGACATGCATGAACTAGGCAGAAACGCACTAAACAGACATAAAAAGGTCATCCAAGCAGCAGGGGTCACATGATGTAGGTTTTGATTGCATTGGCAGAAATGCTGACATCACTCAGAAGATTCAGCAAACCTGTGCAGGGCCTTCCCCATCACAGCCCATGTGTGGAGTAGCCAGGGTAATGAAGTGAGCAGGGATCAAACCACATATCAGACTGGTGACTGGATCATACAGCTTGCCTGCATTTGGAAACCAAGTCATGAGCGGTGGCACCTTTGTTTTATATAATGAGCATGAGAACATCCTCACTGCTTGCAAAGTAGCTGCCACATCTGGCATGTACATGTTGAAGGGTCTCAAACTGTGGAGCAACAGGTATGATGCGCAAACAACAGCCACTTGAATCAAAGTGAGGGCAATTGCATGCAAAGACATGTCAGCCATGCGCTGTGTCAAGCAAGATCATCATTGTTGTGACGTATTCATGCCCTAAGGACACCAGAGTTTGTATGTGCTGCAGCATCACAGCGGATGTGATGCAGGCAAATGCTTGAGCAGATGTTTTGGGATGCATCAAGTACCTGCAGCATACCGCACCAGTAGTCCCCCCATGGAGTGGCCAAGGAGCGATATTTTCTCCAGAGATGGGTATTCTTTTGCCTTTTGCAGAACTTCGGCAGCTAGCCTATCCCCACAGCTGTCAATGCCATCAAATGTCTGAAGCCCAATGCAGACTGTGCGTGGAAAGTGACGCTATTGCATGCAGGTATGGACATCTCAGCACACAGTTCTCACCTGCATTAGGGAGTTTGCATTTGAGGCAACAAGCAGAGTTTGACTAGTGTCCAACACCTTCTGCAGGTTGTCAATCACCTCGTCCCAGTTGCTTGCTTTGCCAAAAAGACCGTTTGCCATGACCACCAAATGTTTTTTGTTCTGGTTATCAACCATGCAATCCGCGTGCTGTGGCAGTTCTTGCATAGTGAAAGTGAAGGTAGATGTTCCAATCTCAGCAGAACACACTGCGACGTTGAGACGCTTGTGGCATGGTCGTCTTTTGACAACAGAGCAGTTCCGTTTGCATGTGAGTTGCAGCTGGGAAGGGAACGGACAGGGCCGACAGTGGCCAGGGATCAGCGAAATTATATTCATGAGCCATGCCTGCTCATTCCGCAAATGTTCTCAAACGAAACCTATCCACACCACCTTAACGTATTTCAGCTCGTTGTATTGCATCAATCAACCAATCAATCAATATATTTAATGTCCTGGGGGGCAACTGGGACCCAACAGACAAGAAGTTCAGTTCAGTGAATTCATACAGACAAGATTTGCTTCCTACACGCAAAGCATTCCCTAAGGAAACCACCACATGCATTTGGTTCACACAAAGTCATAAAGTCTGCAATAGTACAAACAGTGCTGCAGGAGGTCCAAATGCTGTGACCTGATGTGGCTGTACGCTGGGCAATCAAAAACAAAGTGCTGCTCGTCCTCCACATAATCCAATGACTTGCACACTAGACACAGCCTGTCTGTCCT
>JAABUP010004524.1_pt1 | contig 22585 bp, 17 predicted proteins | sample 5559201 | NCBI WGS metagenome assembly JAABUP01 (sample SAMN10711887, study PRJNA513373) | rock metagenome | isolation source: Antarctica rocks | place: Antarctica | reverse complement strand
AAGAAGTTGTTTCGCGAACCTTTTTTTTGGAAAATTGCAAAGACTGGATTTTGTGTTATACACACACCCACAGATTTTTTCTAAATAGTCTGAATATGCAGATCTGTAGATTAGACGTATATCTTTCATCTGATATAACCTCAAATGTACTACTGAGCAGATGATTGTGTTATAGTCAGAATCAGACATTTTGACAGAATTGACAAGTCACAGCACTGCACTCAACAGTATGTAATGCACCCCTCCATGAATATGTTCAGTATCATTAAATCTGTGATAACTTCTGTGATAATTCTTCAAATCTAATAATTTTTGATTCATTTGAAAGCGGCAGAGTTGCTTTACAATTCTGTATACTCAGATAATTATGAGAAATGATAATTGTGAGTGTATAACACAAATCCAGTCTTCCAAAAAAAAGTTCGCGAAACAACTTCTGAACGGCCCAGAGTTTTTGATCCCACTGTAGCGAGCGGCGCATACCCAATCTCTGATGATCCAAGGTGGGTGATTATGTAGTAAGGAGTAGAACGCACATAATCTTCGAAGCGAAGTGTACAGAAAGCATGGCAAGGATGTCTGGCCGGTCCAGAAATGGTTGGACACGTTCTGTACGGTGGAAGTACTTGTGTATTTTAACGGTTGCTCTAGCACTGGCTTGTGTAGATACAAGACAAGTTGAAATTATCGGGACCATGTGAATATTGGGAGCTGAAAGGGCCAGCTGCGAGGTGGAAATACCGGGGAATGACTTAGGAACCATGCTTGAAGCGCTATACGATATTGAGGTTGATAAGTATTTGTGACCTTTGGGAGAAGAGAAGGTATGGAGGGTACTTTATTATTCTCTGCATCTCATCGACAATCAGATTTTCGAAGATTTATAACATCCGGAACTGTAATGGGTTGTAAGACAGCCCTTACTGTGAGTGGCCGAGTTGAGATGGTGAATGGGGGTTATTCCAATACAGAGGTTGTGAAAGGCTGTAAGACGTGTCCAGCTCACCGACGACAATGTTCTTCTCGAAACACAACGACGACGATGTCCCATAGAGCGAAATGACGCCTACTTTACGGATTAGGTGGAAGTGACCGTGGAACGCGGGTACTGTACGTAACTAGCCTCGTGCCATGCAAGCCATCCTGCACGGCTTGCTGAGAATAGAATTTGGCTTTCTGGGCGAAGTCTTTTCTGGCCGTTGTCTTCCAAGAACCCTGAGAAGATCTAAGACATTGATTACCTTATTGCGCTCTACACTTCCTGATCCTGATTCGAGTCTGCTGTATCAGGATTGCGGGAAGCCTTTTTCCTCTACTTTTCTCTTCGTCCTCGTCACTCATTCTCTGAGGAATTAGCATCGTCAACTGCGTCATCATATATTGTCATTCTACGTTTCTGCAGCTGCACTCCGTAGCTGCGTCCAGTCGTTCTTGCTATTACCTGCTACCATTCGAAAAATTAAGTCACTGTGCTCCGAACAGCCTCAGCCTCCGCACACGCCACCGTCACTCAAGGCAGATGAGCAGTACAATAAGAAGCTCATAGTAATTGCCGTCCATCCCTCACCTTGTACGCAATATCAGATTCGACGACTTCGAAATGCTTCCTATACTGGGGTTGGCAACGTTAGCACTTTTGCCGTCATCATGGTGCCAGGGAACGTCCTCCTCGAAACGCGGTCTAATCTACATTCCATCCAACAAGCATCCTTCGGACGCTAGCATCTGGGATTCTGGCAGCTCCGATCTGACATGGTATTACAATTATGGCTCTAAACCCTCACCCGCATTCGACAATTCCGCAAAACTCCAATTCGTTCCTATGCTCTGGGGTGCGCCAGCGGACACATCCGATAACACTTTTCTCAACGACGTGCAGACACAGATCCAAAGTGGAGCTAAAATTCCCTATGTCCTTGGTTTCAACGAGCCGGACGGTTCGAGCAATGGTGGAAGTAATGTACCAGCAGACACCGCGGCGCAAACGTGGATACGGGAGATCGAGCCCCTGAGGAAACAGGGGGTCAAGCTTGGTGCACCAGCTGTGACTGGAGCACCCTCGGGATTCACATGGCTGCAAAATTTCTTCAGCGCGTGTAACGGAAACTGTACGCCCGACTTCCTACCAGTCCATTTTTACGGCAACTTCCAGGGATTGGCAAGTCATGTTGGTCAGGTCAGAGGGACGTACCCGAACATGACCGTCTGGGTCACCGAGTACGCGGATCCGGAGGCAAGCTACGCAGAGTCTCAAAGCTTTTATAATCAAAGTTCTCAATTCTTTGATCGTATTGAGTTAGTCTACTGCAATTCTTCCGCTGGATGGTCTTCTGCTAACAAGATCTTTCTTCAAGCTATATCACACATTACTCCTATTTCGGATCTTTCCGCAGCGATGCTTCGAACGTTGGTCCTAACGCGGCGATGCTGACGCAAGATGGAAAATTGACGAATATTGGGAGCTGGTACCTCGGCGGCAGCCGGACGGGTAACAGAGCCAAGGGTGCTGCTGGTCGCAAAGTCATGTTTGCTGGATCGACTCTGCTGACTATTTTGGTCGGTGTTTGGTGCCTATTGTGAAGGGATTTATGGAGGAAAAGCGTCTCTCAATGCCAGTCTCTGGGGATATATCATGGACGTGCGGATGGATGGATATCATGGACTCTCTGGTGATTTGTTGGTTTGGAGTTTGGGCATCAACGAACGTGGGTTAGAAGGTATAATTTCTTCTCGAACAGGTCAAGCGCAGCTTGACGTTAGATCTTCTCAGCGGGTGTATTCCTATTCTCGTCCGCGTTGAATTGTCTATATTGCAACCCTCAATCGCTGAGGTTAATATATACATCCACTATCAGCAACCCGCCGTAATGTACGAGTTCACTTTGGTGGTCTCCGAGGTAGATCTTCTTCTCATACACATACACTAACAGGGCCTGGAGATGCAAGCTTGCCCAAAATCAGGCTCTTCGACCGATCTTGTAGCATTTTTCAGTCAATCAGCAAGACCTGCTACATTTGGTCATTATCATCTCCGTCTTATCCTTGCGGTAGTGCTCTGTGTGTCTCGTCAAGTCTAGTTGTCACGGTATGGTACCGGTCCACAATAAGGGGTGATGCCTCAAAGTTGAGAGGAGGCGACCAAGCTCATTCTCGAGAAGCAGACATGATGTTCCGGGATCGAGGGTATGATGGATGACGGCATAATTCATCACATGATTGATTAGGGTCGAAATCGGCGCATCCAAAGCCCTAGGTCTCGTTATGATTGTCCGGAGGGGGAAATACCGTAGAGATAAGAATGTATCACGTGTTGCGTTCTTTGGCACTAGTACACCTACTACCAGGGCTACGTCGAGGGAGTCAGCGATTCTGCCGCGTCTTGATGTGCTTGGACAAGTCTACGAAGGTACATTGCTCCGTCCATCAACTACGAAGGCTCAATCACCCTAGGTCTATTTCCTGGGATCTCCAATTCACTTGAAATCGTCTACGTTTCGTATGTGCAGGAACCTGAGGTACAAAGAGCCGCAGCTGCACCCCTTACAGCACTCGAACTGGTCCTATCTTGGTATGTATTTGAATGGACATTTTCATCAAATGAACCGCGAGTTTACATCAGATCCCTTCCGCTATGATTACGCAGTCCTGAGCAAAGACAACCGGCAGTTGCCCGGTTCTCTTCCAGCGCACCCGCCCGCCCTGCCGATTGTGTAACTGGGGAGTGTCTAGCTGATGAGTCTTGATGCTGCGTAGGGTACCTCCAAGAGGCATATGTCACCACAAGAAGTGAAAGACCCGCTCATCGAGAGAAGAACATTTCATCAGAGGAGCGGCACCCAAGTGGCCGAGCTGAGCAATTGCGTGAAAGAGCGCGTAACCCTCCGTGCCACCATCGTACATGAAGAGGAAATGAGTCCATATCAAAAGCAAGCTTGAGAAGGGCGAGACACTACCCGCACGCAACAAAATTACTATGGCGAATGGAACGTCGAAGGTAAGCCTAAAAACAAGGATCCTGGCCGCTCACTGGTTCCTCGCGTAAGGATGAAAACCCCGAGTAGCACCTCTTCCACCACCCCGATAATTCGCCCCTGGTTTTCCAGCATTCTTCGGACCAGTTGGTGCGTTGACGGGTGGTGCACTCTGTGGCCCTGGTGTTGGCCCCAAAGAGTCTCGGTTCTGCTGTGGTAGACCTTTGCTGCCACTACCGTTCGACCCTTGAGACATTTGGCGACCAAAGCCGCCTTGCTGCATGCCACGACCCATTCCACCTTGAGGACCACCCAGATTAGGCTGGGGAACATCGTCGTACATCCCTTCCCACGACGTAGGACCACCTTGCTGATACTGCTGATATTGCCGCGCTTCCTGTGCTGCACGACGCACCTGTTGCTGTTCGTATTTCTGCTGCTCGAACATGAGCTGTTCTTGCGCATTGTAGCCAGGGGTACCGCGTCCACTACCGAAACCTCCCATGCTTTGTCCACCGCTTATGCTAGGAGCGCCGCCACTCATCCCACCCATTGCTACTCCACCGGTAAGCCCACCAAAACCAGGCTGACTTTGTGCCTGCTGCTGCTGCTGCATTTGCATCTGTTGCATCTGCTGCATCTGTTGTATTTGTTGCATCATCGCCGGATTCATACCTTGCATCGCTTGTGGGCCGGGACTCTGCGGAAGCGGACTCGGAGAACCTTGCTGCTGACCTCGTGCCATTGCTTGCATAGCCTGCATCTGCTTGAGCTGTTGCATTTGTTGCATCTGCTGCATTATGGCCGGGTTCATGGCACCCATCCCCATTGGCCCAGCCATACCGCCTTGGGTAGCAGCTGAAGCGGCCATCTGCTGCTGCATCATCGCAAAGTATTGCTGCATGCGCTGCCAATATTGAGCCATCATCTGTGGCGTCATACCACTGTTATACATGCCTTGACCGCTCTGCAGTGTCTGATTTTGGTTATTGTTCTGACTGTCGTAGTTCCCACCTTGACGGTCGTTGCCTCCATACCGATCGTTGTCTTTGCCTCCTCGACGATTGCCTCTCCTACTCCCGCCATCGTCATCATCTCGGATGTTACCTCTTGGTTGAGCTTTTTTGACTTCAATCGGTTTGCCCAAGATCTCCAGAGGTCCGTCAAGGGTAGCTTCCACTGCGACTTCGCTATCAAATGTGACGAAGCCGAAGCCCCTTGGTCTGCCGGTATCTTTGTCCATCATGAGAGTTGCATCGACCACTCTCCCGAATTGCATGAAATACTCCTTGAAGTCCTGTTCGGTCGCATCTTGGCTGACGCCTCCAACGAAGATTTTACTCGTTCGTTCTTGCTCATCGCGAGGGATAGCACGTTTAGGATCAATCTTGATTGGACGGCGAGAATTAGCACTCTGAAAAACGGTCGTGTAGTTCTAAATTTGCACTCTTGGCACTTGGACGGTGGAGACCTTACTATCTTGCCATCTAGGTAATGCTCTTTCACCATCACTATATTGACTGTCTTAGGATCTCTGAAGGTCAGGAAGCCGAAACCACGCGACCGCCCACTGGCACCATCGCGCATGACCGTGCATTCTTGCACTTCTCCGAATTGCGAAAAATACTCTTTGAGTGACTCTGGTAGTACGACAACGATCAGTAGCTGGACAACACCACAAGCGGGAAGGTATTCTGTTGACGTACGATCTGTTGTCTCCCAATTCAGACCACCAATAAACATTTTCCTGCGAAATTGGTCTGTCAGTAGCGAACCCATCAAACCTGTCAACATACAGAACATTTGACAGAAACAATGGCATAGTGCAAAATGACGACCAGATCAATTAACAGGATTATGCCTCTTGCTCAATCAACCTCAACAAGACTCTCCTGAGTCTATGATCCGAGTTGCGACTGGTGTTCCCTGGCTGGGCCAGATACAATCTGGGGTCCGCATGGAGTTTCTCGCCGCCAGTCGAGAGTTAAGTGTAAGGCCAAGGCTCCAGAGTAGGGTTGAGCACACGCCGCGCTCGAGGATGGCGTACAGCAACAAAGGCCATCTGTGCCCCTGGGAAGTCAAGATACATTCCCGCCAGATCGTATTCGAGAGCACCTAGCACCAGCGAAAGTGCAGAGACTGGCACATGATTTAATCGGATGATCCGTAGGTTTTTTGCTATGAAGTCGAATGCTAGGTACTGTGCCGCGAGTGCTCTTCTTCTCTCGTCCAAGCATGACAGTAGCGTCTACTTCTGCTCTGCTCTATGAAGATTATATCGACAATAAGCTATGTAGTAGCAGCAGTACTCCAGTCGCTAGTCCTGTCGGCGCGCACAGGGTGATATACCAATTCTGTGTTCACAGGCGGTCCATCGTATTAGGCCACAAAACCATGACTTCACTCCCGGACAGCCAAGAATCCATCGTCCCCCACGTTCATCCGTCTTGTCTTCACACCGCTACCAGCAAACATGTTGCCACGACCTGCAAGCCTACTATCCGGGCATACGCTGCCAGACTATGCTCGCCCTCGAATGATGCCTCCACGTTTCGCCCATATTCCATCACCATATTTACCAAGTCCAGAACAGTCCGACCTAGTCAGAACCCATGATTCGGTTCGTATCTCATTCTTGCCATCATCTTCAATGATGTTACGAGGTGGATGTTCTGCGGTGTCAGATCACCACAGGGGTAAGTCCTTTGGGTGTCTCCCACTCCAATGATCCGAAAATCAATATGCTCTCCATCATGTCGAGCGCTCAATCAACTGACGTGCTAGAGACGAATGCGTCCTCTGAGTGTGTCCAAGCACTTCGCACGAGCGGTTATAGTGATTGACCAGCATCGCCGGCAACGTCCATAGTCCCATAGGCACATAACGTAACGCAAGGGAACGAGAGAAAGGATGAAGATAGAGGAAAGATGAAAAATCGCACTTACCCATCCTCTTTGATGCCTGTGCCATGGGAATCTTGCTCTGCAGGGACGTCGTCGTACTCAGCTGTGGGACCACCGCCCCAGCCAGACGCACCATTGCCGTTCTGGTCAGTCCCGTTCATCCGCTGATCGTGATCACCGGGCCTATACTGCTCGTTCGAACCATTCTCTTGCTTTACATCTCCAAAGGCTTCTACGATTTGGCTAGACGCAGGGGCCGGGGCAGGCTCTGCTGTTATTGAATCTAAGCCCTGTGGTGATGTCTTGATAACATTATCGTCTCCATCGTAGCTATACAAGAGACAATCAGCTTCGACATACTCTAGACAGTAGGGGATCAAGGCGGTCGCTCCATAGCACCAGAAGGCGAGCTGAAGCACGACTTTGAGCACTTACAGATCAGCGAAGAGATCTTCATCGAGATCTTCTGGCTCCGTCATGTCTCCTAGTTAGGTAGTGTAGAAGTGATGGGCCTTCCCAACGGTGAAGCCACAGCTTGACGCGAGATCAGCTCTTAACCTGCGATACTCCTGGCGGCGTGCGGCTGAAAATCACAGCTTTAGGCACTACTGAAGGTAGAAGTGGCAACGGCTTAGATCTCAGAACATGATTGCTAAGGTCATCGATTGAGTGGACGATGCGGTTTGGCCGATACACAATTAAATGTAAGAGTCGAATGTGGACAGATTTGAGAAGGTGAGGCTGGAGCCGAAAGGTCGTAGCGCGTACTGTTTTGAGGCTCTGCTATACCCTTGTCCATCTAAGCTCAAGCCGCGCTGCCAGCCTGTCACTACAGACACTGGGAAAGCTTAGCAATGGCAAGTGGTGGGACTCTAAAAGAAGCTGGATTTGTCAGAGAAAAGAGAAGGCAACATGGGCTCAAAGAAGCAGTTACAACAGGTTAGGTAGCCTGTTGACCACCATCGCCGGCTCAGTAGCTAACGGAGTCAACACAGCAGGAAATGGTTCAGGTCGGTTCGTATCATTCATCTTCGAGATACGTACAACTGCGAACAAGCCATAGATATTAGCCACCATCAAATCGATTTGAATGTACTTGATCCAGCTAATAGACTACTGTCGTTATCATAGAGCGTTCAGAGTATGCAACAACCCGGAATCAAGATACACAGAGGCTCAGATCGGGCACTTCTGCAGCTACTGAGTATATAGATGGGGCTGATGAGGTAACTACAGATCTACGTCGCCGTTCTGGCGTAGTCGCCCGTCCAACAGCAGGCGCAACTCTCCGAAGAATTATGACCCCAATGTGGTTGTCGGCGCATCCTATTCTCATGCCGACATGCTGAAATTTGATTCTCTGTGAGTTTCGCTGCATGCACAACGTGAGGAGTTTGTGCTAATCTAAACTTGTAGCTACTTGTCCTCGAATACTTCGAGACCTAGAACACCTCCCCCTTCCTCCTACAGCAACAGCCGCAGTGCCAAACCCCCTCCACCAGCAAGAACGGGTTCGGGCCTGTCATCCCCACCATCACGACGGACGTACGCCGATTTTATTTCCTATACAAAGGATGATTGGAACGCCGACGATGACGAAGACGAGGGAGAGCTCACATATGACAATAACGACGAAGATGAATTCGGGCTGCCGAGTTTAGCGAGCATTCGAAGGAACAGCAAACCCTTACCGACACAGAAAGGCAAGGATCCTGAGGGTGGCTTTAGCGCGCAAATTAATGGTACGCCAAGCTTGGGCATAGGACTGACCGCAGCACGGCGAAGAGCAAACAGTGCAGACATTGCCGAGGAACGTGGACCTCCGAGTTACCCTACCGCCAAGAAGAGTGAAGGCAAGATCTTACGACCGCAGTACAAGGACATCTTGAAAGGTAAGGCTCAGCACTCAAGCAACAGGAGGCGATTGTTGAAGCTTCAGAACCAGACCCAGCAAATGCACTGCACCTAATTAACAGCCCACCAGTCCCCCCAAGCGCTACGCCTAAAGAGCTTGAAGCCCATTCAGCCCGTATCTCGCGCATAAATAAGTTCAAGCGCCTCTTACAAGCCAGTGCCATACCGTTGTCTGATCTGCGAGACTCTTCATGGTCTGGTATACCTGGGGAAGTACGAGCAATGACATGGCAGTTACTTCTTGGCTACCTTCCAACAAGTAGCGAGCGGCGGGTCGCAACCCTAGAAAGGAAACGGAAGGAGTACCTTGATGGCGTTCGACAGGCGTTCGACCGAGGTCCAATCGCCAACCTAGGCTCGGAATCCACCAGATCGTCAGGAAAACCCTTGCATGCGGGACGTGGCCGAGGTCTTGACGAAGCTGTTTGGCACCAGATCAGTATCGACGTTCCACGGACAAATCCCCATCTTGATTTATACGGCTACGAGGCAACGCAAAGGTCACTTGAGCGCATATTGTACGTTTGGGCCATCCGTCACCCTGCAAGCGGTTACGTGCAAGGCATCAATGATTTAGTCACACCATTTTGGCAGGTGTTTTTGGGCAGCTACATCACAGATCCGAACATAGAAAGTGGTATGGATCCTGGTCAACTTCCTAAGCCTGTACTCGATGCTGTGGAGGCCGATTCCTTCTGGTGCTTGACAAAGCTGCTTGATGGCATCCAAGACAACTACATCTCGGCTCAGCCAGGCATTCAGCGCCAGGTCGGAGCATTGCGAGATTTGACAACGCGCATTGACGCTGGCTTGGCAAAGCATCTCGAAAGTGAGGGTGTGGAGTTTATGCAGTTCAGCTTTCGGTGGATGAATTGCCTCTTGATGAGGGAAGTCAGTGTAAAGAGCACTATCAGGATGTGGGATACGTACTTGGCTGAAGAGCAAGGGTTCTCCGAGTTCCATCTCTATGTCTGCGCAGCATTCCTGGTGAAGTGGTCTGAACAACTTGTCAAAATGGATTTTCAGGTAGACCAAGATCCTGCAGTCCTTCGGTACGCGAAATCAATTAATATTCAGAGTAGGAGATTATGATGTTTCTACAAGCTCTCCCAACGCGGGAGTGGACCGAAAAAGATATTGAGCTTTTACTGAGCGAGGCGTTTATTTGGCAGAGTCTGTTTCGCGGATCAAGCGCACATTTGAGGAATTCTGGGGGAGCGACATCTATGATTGTTTAACAACGATCGTCTGTGCAGTATCCACAGCTGGCCTCTGTGATTCTTGAGACGAGGCAACCTTGGGCATGACCCGGCAGAGTGAATGTTCGCACGGAAAGCATATTACAATGGTCGGAATTGACGTTAGAAGCAGTCCAAGGTACGAACTTCCGGTACCTGAGATAGCTCAGGTACCGGGTGTTCAATTGATATTTTGCACGCTAGATTCTGACGTTTCAACAGCACGAAACCATCAACGCCACGCTAAGAGCAGTAGCCCGTGCAGCATCCCAAGCTTACAGTATATGACATCAACTGAAGTGTATGCCCTCCTTGTTAAAGGCCCAGAGCAGCTTCAGGAACTCGCCTTCGTCACACAACCTCGCTCGCTTCTCAGCAAGCCCAGTCGCATCTTCCAGGACTCTACGCACTTTTTCTCTTATCAACTCAGCGACCTGACCTCTCTTCCTTCGCTTTGAACTTCTACCGTTTATGTCCTTCGCCTCTTCTTTAAAGAAAGCTGGTAAATCTTCATCATCGTCGACTTCCATAATACCACCCCATTCCTCCTCCCTATCATCGTCAACTTCCACATCTACTTCCATCGTGTCGTTTGCCGTATTTCCGGAAGGTCCGTCGTCAACGGGGACATCGTTCTGCGCACACCATGTTCGGTAATTGCTCTCCAGCATATCCATTACACTTGTCGTCCCAAAAAAGCCTGCCCGTAGCGTCTTGTTCTTCCTCACGAAAACCACCCTCAGAAGACCGTCCCACTCTTCATAGCTGACCCGAGGTCTTGGGTTCTTCGGCACCAGTCTCACGACGCTTGACTCGACTGCTGGTGGAGGTTTGAAATTGTGTTTACCGACCTTCATGATGTGATCTATCTTTGCCCACATCTGTGCGTTGACTGACAATCGGCTGTAGAGACGATCGCCAGGCTTGGCGAACAAGCGCATCGCAAATTCGCGTTGGAACATGAGGATACATATCCTTGGAGCTGGTGATGTCGCCAGGAGCTTAAAGGTTAGGGGAGACGAGATCTGCAGACGGTTAGACTACTGGAGAACTTGCAGAGTTCAAGATAATGACATGCCATACCTGATATGGGGTGTTACTTATACAGACATCGAAATATGGCAGCTCCGTTTTGATCACATCTCCAAGCATGACATCCAGGCGCTTCTGCTCTGGCTTCCCTTGTACTCGTTTCGTTATCTCGGCTGCCATGCGGGGATCCAGCTCCACAGCGATGACCTTCTTTGCTTTCTCGAGAATCCTTACTGTAAGATTTCCCGTACCAGGGCCAACTTCAAGCACGATCTTGAGCAAAACTTAGTATCTTGGAGTTACATTAGAAGCCTCAAAAGGCTCAAACGTACATCGCTTTGCTTCAGATCCGCCTTATCAACGATAGCCTGAGCTACACCCGGGTTTTTGAGTACATGCTGTCCCATGTCCGTATTCATCTTGAAGATGTTGTTTGCAGCCTTCGTCTTGGCTGCGGCATGAGCGTAGGGGCTGCTTTGAGCCGCACCATTGCGCCTTTTTGGTTGGAGTTTTGGCATCACTGCAGCTGCGTAGGTTGAACCTCCAGCGCCTCGAGATCATGAGATGTCCTGAAGTATCCCAAAGCCGTCAATAGTTGAGGCGCACTGTGACTACTGCCCGCGAACTTTTGTGATGCTCGCTACCGGACGTTAAGGTAGCACGGAGGACTAGATCGATAGCTGCGGGTAAGCTTATCCATCCTTGTGTTAGCGCGACAATTGGCACAGGCGGAAGCATTTCAACGAACACCGCAGTATCTCGAACATGTAGATTCCACGCTGCCGTACCTCAAAAGCCTGTAATAGGTGGATCACGATCATGTCAGGACGCAAGGATTTTCTGAGCCAACCTGCGCCAGAAAATTACGTTGCGGGTCTTGGTCGAGGTGCTACTGGTTTCACAACACGATCAGATCTTGGACCGGCGCGTGAGGGTCCTAGTGAAGAGCAGATCAAGGAAGCTCTTGCCAAACGAGCACAACAACTTGGTGCCGCGCCGCCAACAGCATATGGTGCAGCGGAAAAGAAGGACGACAACGACGATGACGACGAACGGTTCCAAGACCCGGAGAACGAAGTTGGCTTGTTTGCCAACGGGGCGTACGATAGGGACGACGATGAGGCGGACAGGATATATCAAGAGGTGGATGAGAAGATGGACAGGCGACGGAAGATACGAAGGTTGGTCTCCCCTATCCTTCACCCCATTCACGTTGCTGCTGAAGAGGCAAATGGTTTATCATAATCTTTGGTTTTGGCTGGACAGATTACCGACTTGAGACCTCTCCATACGTATAGGGAAGCACGCGAACGACAGGAACGAGACGATTACGAGCGCAACAACCCCAAGATTCAACAACAGTTCGCCGACCTCAAACGATCCCTGGCCAGCGTCTCGGACGAAGACTGGGCAAACATTCCGGAGGTTGGGGATCTTACAGGCAAGAATCGGCGGACGAAACAGAATCTACGCCAAAGATTCTACGCTGTCCCAGACAGTGTCATTGCTGGGGCAAGAGACTCGACGCAGTTCGAGACGAGTTTGACAGACGATGGGACGCAGACAAATGGATCTGGCGCAGACAATGCAGACGGGACAATGACTAATTTCGCTGACATAGGTGCTGCGCGAGACAAAGTGCTTCAGGTTCGTCTTGACCAGGCAGCTCAGGGTTCTGGGACAGACTCTGTGGCCGGCGGCGCTACGAATATCGACCCTAAAGGCTATCTTACTAGCCTTACGAAGTCAGAATTGAAGGCTGGCGAGGTAGAGGTCGGAGATATCAAGCGAGTAAGGGTGCTGTTGGAGTCGGTGATCAAGACAAACCCCAAGCACGCTCCTGGCTGGATTGCTGCTGCTCGTCTGGAGGAAGTTGCTGGAAAGATCGTTGCGGCAAGGAATGTCATTGCAAGAGGATGTGAATACTGCCCAAAGAGCGAAGATGCATGGTTGGAAAACATCCGGATGAACGATAACCACAATGCCAAGATTATTGCCGCAAACGCAATCAAGAACAATGATCGCTCGACGCGCCTCTGGATTGAAGCAATGAAGCTTGAGAGCGACCCAAGAGCAAAGAAGAGAGTCTTACGTCACGCAATCGACAACATCCCTCAGTCCGTAGCGATTTGGAAAGAAGCAGTCAACCTCGAAGAGAACCCCGATGATGCCCGCCTGCTCCTAGCCAAAGCTACTGAGATGATCCCCTTGTCCGTCGAGCTATGGTTGGCACTTGCGCGCCTTGAAACACCGGAGAATGCGCAGGTAGTGTTGAATAAAGCAAGGAAGGCTGTTCCGACAAGTCATGAGATTTGGATAGCTGCCGCACGGCTTCAGGAGCAGATGGGTAATGCTACTAAGGTCAACGTTATGAAGCGTGCCATTCAGTCGCTTGTCAGAGAATCCGCCATGTTGAAGCGGGAAGAATGGATCACAGAGGCAGAGAAATGCGAAGAAGAAGGTGCCATCCTGACCTGCGGTGCAATCATAAGGGAAACCTTAGGTTGGGGTTTGGATGAGGATGATGATCGAAAAGAAATTTGGATGGATGACGCGAAGTCAAGTATTGGACGAGGCAAATACGAGACTGCGAGGGCTATTTACGCTTATGCTCTTCGAGTCTTTGTCAACAAAAAGTCTATTTGGCTGGCTGCAGCGGATCTTGAGAGGAACCACGGAACTAAGGAGGCACTGTGGCAATTACTTGAGAAGGCCGTGGAAGCATGTCCGCAAAGCGAGGTCCTGTGGATGCAACTCGCGAAAGAGAAGTGGCAAGCTGGTGAGATTGATGACGCGAGACGAGTGCTTGGTAAAGCCTTCAATCAGAATCCAAACAATGAAGACATATGGCTTGCGGCGGTCAAGCTCGAAGCCGACAACAAACAGACGGAGCAAGCTCGAGAACTTCTCCAGACAGCTCGTCAAGAGGCTGGTACGGATAGAGTCTGGATCAAGAGTGTTGCTTTCGAGCGTCAACTCGGCAATGTAGAAGCAGCCCTTGATCTCGTCAACCAAGGTCTTCAGATCTTTCCGAAAGCTGATAAGCTTTGGATGATTAAGGGCCAGATCTACGATTTGGAGAATAAGTCACCTCAAGCTCGCGAAGCTTATGGTACTGGCACTCGAGCGTGTCCAAAGTCTGTACCGCTATGGCTGCTCGCCTCAAGGCTCGAGGAGAAGGCTGGCGTTGTGGTCAGAGCACGGTCTGTGCTCGATCGTGCTCGCCTTGCTGTCCCAAAAAACGCCCAGCTGTGGACCGAAAGTGTGCGAGTGGAGCGAAGGGCGAATAACATCGCACAAGCGAAGAACCTCATGGCTAAAGCACTGCAAGAGGTCCCTAATTCAGGTTTGCTGTGGAGTGAGAGCATATGGCACCTCGAGTCAAGGACGCAACGCAAGCCACGAAGTCTGGAAGCTATCAAAAAGGTCGACAACGACCCTATATTGTTTGTAACTGTCGCGCGCATTTTCTGGGGTGAGCGGAGATTAGAGAAAGCCTCAAGCTGGTTCGAAAAGGCAATAATACTGGATAGCGATCTGGGAGATACGTGGGCTTGGTACTATAAGTTCTTGCAACAGCATGGCACAGAAGTAGGTCTACTACTCATGCGATAAGCTTAAAGGTTCTTGCTAATGTGGATTCACAGGAAAAACGAGAAGATGTGATAGCTAAATGTATCCTCAGCGAACCCAAACACGGTGAGGTCTGGCAAAGCGTGGCGAAAGATCCACGAAACGCTTCGAAAGGGGTGGAGGAGATCTTGAAGATTGTAGTCAGCAAGTTGGAATAGGACAGTATAACACTGTACGATATTGTCAAAGGCGCAAAGGTTAGCAATACTTGCTGCTTCAGGGGCTCCGGAGCGTTACTTGAGTAAGCTCCGTTGTGGTTACTTCGAATGTTGGCACCTATCAGTATCGCCGCACATATAATGGTGGTCAAGAGATGAAACACCATATAGAAAGCCCCTAACATCCTTCTATATGAGAACATCGCATCAGAAGACTGGAGAATGCCTTTAAGAATACAGGAACTAAGGATCTTCATCAGACATAGTTGTTCGGATCAATTAGTGCCCTAATAGATCTGAAATCCCCCTCCTCGACTGGTCATCATCATCTATGCCTGCCATCTATACCCCCGCCCAACTAAGTGGGACATATACGCTGGTCCCTTAGCCCTAGTTCTCCTGAGGACCCTTCGTTCTCATGCTTTAAGCCACTGAGGCTGGGTAGGGATCAGTTGGGTGGAAAGAGTAGGGATATGGTGCCTTTTTCCAAGCCGGAATCGACGGGATAATTTGATATACAGCATAGAGATTCTATCTTTCTCATTTCATGGTAGACTTTCAAGGTATTCTATGTGATATTCCACGGCGAATATGTACTAATAACGAAATCGTTATGAACATCCCTCCAAACCGAAAAGATTCGGCGGCCGTGTTGGGTATCTATCCTACCATAAAGTTTCAGATCGTCCGATCAACTCCACAAATGATACATTAGTAGACGTCATGTCCGTCTTAAGATCCAGCCGTGCCTCAACACCTTCCATGCCTTGCGTAACCCAACCCGATGCCGAAAGCCATTACCAATCGAAGGGAAACGAAGTAGAAATCCAGTACCCAAGATAACCATCACTGCCCAATCGCCAGACAGTCATCGAGCAACGAGTTCAGCCTCTCTCGATCAGCTGCACCACCACCTTCCCACCCCCAATCCGACTCGTCTATCGATGGCTCATCGCCATTGACTCCATCGATTTCGTTCCTCCCTTCTACTCCGTTCGTCCTTTGTCGGGCATCTTCCTCGACCTGTTCTTCCTTTCTCCTATCTTCCTCCAACTCGCCTTCGAAATATCCACCCATCACCCTCTCCACGACCAGGGGCATCTGACCCAGCGCACAATCTCCGATTTCGAGCGCCAGTCTCAAATCACTCATGCCCAACGGGCGTCTTCCAATCGCTTCTTTCATCTCCACAGGTAACATGCCGTTCCCCGCACTCCTCGCGACCTCCCCTCTCAACCACCCTTCCTCTTCCCTTTCCAGTTGCCGCTTGTATCTTTTCGTCATGATCCCGCTATTACTTCCTGCAGGCACGTTACTTCTTGTTCGCCCGAAGATGCCCGAGAGCACCTCTTTGACGAAAGTCTCGGTGGCGGTGGCCATGAAGTCGGAGCAAGGTATGGAGCACCCGTTGACGAGGGATTCTTCGTAGCAAATGGGAACCATGCGGCCGTGAATGGTCTCTGCGTCGGGGAACTCGCCGGTTTCAGAGGCGAGGGGTTGGGAATAGCGTTTGCGGATTTCGAGGTCCCAGTCTAATCACGTTAGATAGTCAGTTTGTGTTGCTTTCCGAAGCATGTAGGCGCGTGAGAATAGGGGTCTCACTGGTCTTGTTCAGGCCCCCAGCACTCGCAGGGACGATGTCTGGGAGCTTGATCTGCTTGGCCTGATGATACTCCCCAAGAATATTGGCATACATATTGTACGGGTCAACCTGTCACATTGTAGCCACAAGTCAGCAATTCCGGTCCCTGTGCCATTTCCCTTGCCCAAACTTCCGGACTCAATGCTGCACATACATCAGGAACATCTTTCAGTCGCCGTCGATCCCTGGCCGGCAGTTGCATGACCTCCGTCTTCAGCCTCTGCTCCGCCGCATCTCCGGACACTGGCTTTGACAACACCGTCGGCTTGTCATTCGCAGAGACCCAACTTGCAACACCTTGGTCAGGGAGGTCGCGTGTGACATTGCCATAGATCGCGGAGATGAGCTGATTGTGAAAGTGTTCCGTGGAGGGTTCTGCAGTGACAAAGTGGTCTATTCGATTTGCAAGCTCGTTTTGGTTGAGATGGCCTGGAGAGTGAAGTTTGTAAGCCAATGCCCACAATCCGTACCATTTCAGGTTTAGCCAGGCAGAGATTGTCCATACCAAGTACGAAGAGACTGATGGCCTCCTTATATCCTGCCCAATGCTCTCCTATCGCGGCCCTTAAACTTGTGTAGAGCGGCTCGAGGTCTATGCGCTGAGCAGTATTTATAGTTTTCGCTGCTTTCGGTGCTGCCGGCGCAGAAGCCACGAGTGACTTAGTAGCGACTGTCGGTGTCCCAGAAGGCTGTAAGATTGAGTCCGAGCGGCTTAGGGCTGCGGGGTCGATGTCCGGCATGGTGAGGAAGGTGGGTGAGGTGCGGGACACGCCGACTGACTGGGGCCTATCGGAGCCTCATTTGAACTGGACGATGACCGAAGATGGCAGCAATGATAGCCTTGAAAGAGTCTCAGAGGCAGGAAGCAAATTATTACAATTATTGATGATCTGCGCTTCGATAGACCCCATGGGGTGGTGCGGTGATCACCGCCGAAGCTGCAGAGCCGCAGCCCGAACCTTACTCCACTCGGATTAGGGGTTAAGGCTTCTAAATCGTAGGTACCTTAGTACGAGACCTCATCTAAGGGTGAGTTGTTGGCTTTAGATCGTATAGGGTTTGGTTTGCCCCATTCGGGAAATTCTATTCCTACGATAATGCTATATCGCTCAAACATAAGAAGCTGTTTTGTCTTCGTAGCCTCATCTCAGTACGACCAAGAATAACTCCGACCCCGTACCATCCTAACGCTCCCTATACACTAGCATGATCCTCCTTTGTACATTTTCTGAACGCCAGAAATTAGCAATCATCATTGCAATTCTAGCAGCTCTTCATTGAGTACGCCGAATAATTTCTCGATCTGCATGCCCACCAAGTTAATTTCTTTTGAAAGTTGCCCCGTGACCAATGCTAAACCATACCCGATCAGTACTTGATGACATTATGAAAAAGGTTAGGGAGATTGATACCGTATGCATACAAAAGGGCAAAGTCTTCATCGCTCGGCCCATGCACCAGTCTCTCGTTCTTCCTGTAGCTGAAGATCTTTGCAAGAAGTCTGTCGCGGGCGTGCTCAGTGTTTGGCATTGCATCGTTCAGGGGAAACTCCAATTTCATCGATGAGGCAAGCACTGAAAAATTGTCAGTTACAGCAACCAACAAGACGCCAGGTTGGACCTACCTTGGAATAAGTGGCTGATTCTAGCACACAGCTGTGCCCGTTCGCCCGCTGTATATTTTAGAATCTCCGTCTCGCCCTCCGATGCTTTCGGGTCCTTCATTATCACTACATTCATCGCGTGAAACGCGTCCAACATCCTGCTTGTGCTCTTTAGGATCCTGCCATAAGCCGCAGCTGGAAATGGACCCCTGAGCTCGAATTCAGAGGATGCGGCGCTTCGGAGATTTTCGAGCCTGGACAGGAAGCGCTGGAGCGCGAATTCCTCCCCCAGGTTCATATATGCATTGGGTGATTCGCCCTCAAGAAGCATAGAGAGCGGGTCACGCCTCCAAATCAAGCCCATACGCAGCCACAAAAGGCTTAGGCCGTCCTTGAACTTTCTTCTCGCGCTGATGGGCCAGATAAATCTGGTGACGATCAGGCCCCAGAGACAACCAGAAAGAACGGCAACCACTCGATGAAGGACGATTTCAGAGATGATCGGGTTGACTCCTCCTTCGTCATCGTCGTCTTTCCCATCTTTTACAGAGAGCGAGTACGCATAAAGCGCGGAGAGATTGTAGGTCAGCATGATGAATCGACCCATAGGCCTATTGCCTTTAGCGACGATGATGTAAGAAGTCCAGAGCGACATGAGCCATCCGAAGGCAGCAAGCGCATACGGATTGCTATGAGAAGCGATCCATGCTACCACTGCACATACGGCTCCTATGCAGGTACCTAGGAAACGGGAATAGCTGGTCGTATTCGCTGTACCGATCGTCATTGAGCACACGAGCATATACGACAGGAGACCCCATTCACCACGCCATTGCTGATAGAACGGCCGGGTCGAGAGTACGAATGAGGGTAATGCAAAGAGCGCAGCGCCTGCTCCGACTTTGATCGCGAACTTCATGTCATCCCTACGGAACAAGCGAAGGGCTTTCCAAAGTCGGTAGCTGTATGCTAGCTTCTGCTGTGGCTTCTCAGAATCGAAATTGCTAGTTCCCCTCCGTTCTGTTGGGCTTGCGATCCCACTAGGTGGATCTGTTTCTTCGTCTTGGTCGATCACAATATGTCGCTCTTCACAATAATCAGAACACATTTCGCTCATGTTGGTTTTGCACATCTTACCGGGATCGTCAAACTTGCTACGATCTCTGGATGTCCGACTCTTCTGCCAAAACTTGAGCCACATCCACGACCTACCCATGGGTCTTTCGTCAATTTCCAGCTTCAGATCGTCCAAAATGTCAAGGTAAACCTTCATTTCTTCCGCGAAATCTTCCAAAGAGAAACTGAAGTGTCCGCAGCTGGCGGCAACCTCTTCGAAATCTGCCTCGACCTCCGTCGGGCGGGCCTTGTTCAGGTCTTTATTCTTATAAAGTGAGAAAAGAGCTTCCCCTCTTGCTTTGCTGTAGAGCTCGATGGCTTGACTTAGACTGCTCCTGAAGTTGCAGTTCACGGCTATCTCGAATGCGGGACTAGGACCGTAAGGCAGCTCATCAAGGATTTGTTTGAGGGTATACGCCAGTGATTTCTTTTAGAACCAATTAGCTTTGCAACGATACCCAGTACGGCAGGTCTCACATACTAATGACGGCCCAAGATACATTATGAACCTGGAGAAAATTTCTGCTGGCAAGTGTACTGTAGGCAGATTGTCATTACCGTCCACTGAGCTTTCTCTTACGCTGTTCGCAGTATCTTCAGTATTTCTCTCTTCTTCCGAAGCTTCATCAATCGCAGGTAGCACCCCGTGCTCTTCTTGTGGGGATATCAGATATGGAGGGAATAGAGAGGGCGAGGCATTCAATTTGAAGGGACTGAAATCGGCATTGATTGGCGTTACGGCGCCAGCTGGCGGTGACTGTGCAAGAAGACTGAATTGCGTAGAAGCGGCACTTCTCAGGCCACCAATACCCTGTGCAAGTCGTTGCATGCAGTTCACCAACCTAGCTTCGACCTCATATTCCCTTTCGGTGCCCATAACGTAATGCTCGTACTTCGCCTCCTTAAGGTTCTTAGCCAGAGAAGCTAAGACAGACCTATACCGGTCTGATGCTTTGATGGAGGGCATCTGTTGGAGTTCTTCTTCTGAACCAGACAAGAAGCTTCGCGTGATCATGGCGAGCATGTCTGCGAAGGAGTCGGTCACTTGTATCATGTTGATTCTCAACTCCCTTCTCGCCGAAATTGGGTTGATGAGGAAACATACCGTAGTGCTGGCGAGGCAACCCATGAGGATCATCTTCATCACCTGCACCACCTTGTCATCTGAAAACAGGCCCGCTTGCACCGCGCCTTCTTTCGTCAACACCGTGATGATGGCCAGTGAGGTTAGCGAGCAAGCAACATTGACCAAAGGATTTCCTAATCTCTGCTTGGCCCATCCTACGAAGCCTAGCCCTCCGCCACAGAAAACCACCAATACGATAGCATGGCCGATGGCGATCAGTCCCAATTTGGCGCCGAACAACACAGAGACCCCCATACTAGCGAACGAGATAAACACCGCGTAGATGAAAGCCGCAAAAGCCAGTACGATAGCTTCGTACATGCTGCCTTGCGATCTTGCGGGATGGAAGTAAACTGTCACAGTAGCGACCATGTGTTTGCCATCCTGCTGGCCTAAGAAGGCAGCAACCGGGGCCACGAAGGTCGCCAAACTGCCTAAGAGATATGCCAGACTGCATTTCAACACTCCCTGGCCTGTCTTTGAGATTGCAAAGGACCATGCTTGTTTGGCTGCATCTCTTCCAACGTCCGTGACTGTGCGCAGCGTACCTTTATGCGAGACGCTGGAGGATCGCCGGCTTAATAGCGGAGTTCGGTCATCGGAATGGCCGTCGCCGCCGGAAATATTAACTAGGGTAGGCTTTCGAAAAGTCACATTTCGCTTCACGCGTTCGCCAGTCTTAGGAAGGATTAGGGTTGCCTGGCGGAGCTGGTGACTGTATTAGCTAGAAAACGGAGAGACATTGCATAGTCAATAGCGTACATTTGGTCTCAGAAAGCGGCGGACATTCGCTGATGAGGGCTCCCCGACCATTGAGCTAGACGTCATCGTGGTATTATCATGATGTGCATTGCCTACTGCTGCGGTAGGAATAGTCGCCGATGATGTTGATTTTAATACGTTGAAGATCCGGGGAAGGAACTCGCCTACAGAGTCTAACGGCAGCTACAGTGCCCACCATTAGTTTAAAACTTTAATCGCGATTTACACGAAAACGCGTCTCCCAACTTCTACACCTTCTTTTAATCCACAAAAAATGCCTACTCCACGCCGTCCTTTAGGTGTAATTGATGGCAATATTAAAAAGAGAAAGGAATTAACTCCTTATAAAAGAGGTATGATAGTTGGCACGCGCAAACTCAGTGCAAAAATTCCACAAATTGCGAAAGGGCTTAAAGTGCCTGAATCAACAGTTAAAACCACTCTTTACTCTGATCTAGTACGTAATGACAGTGTATCAAGACCTCAATCGAGCGCGTCAAAGCGTTATACTGATTGAGACGAACATGTGATCCTTTGATTTGTACGAAATAACTCAAAGACAAAGTACACAGAGATCAAAAGGCAGTGTCAGCTTGATATTTCGCATTCTACAATTAAGCAGATTCTATGAGTGAATGATATTATGACTTGACGTGCAAAGCAAAGACCTGCTCTTACATCTGAAGTAGCAGTTAAAAGGCTTGCTTGAACGAAAGAACGAAAGGACTGATCCGCGAAACAATTCTATAATATCATGTGAAGTGATGAGTGTTCTGTGAAGCGAGGCAAAGGCAAAGAATGACAATGGTGCTTTGGCACATCAAAGCAAAAGTGGTTACTTAACTTTGTACAAATGTACGTGAAAGGAAAGGATATTAAAGCAATGATTTGAGGCTGTTTCTGGCTTGAAGGCAAGCAAGTACGACACTCAGAGCTCTATATAATGAACTGTGACTTCAAGTTGAAGAAGCATGAATACTCTGCACATTCATACATCAAAGTTCTCAATGATCAGCTGCCAATTTGCTGAGAATTAAGCCTTATATTTATGCAAGACAATGCCTCAATACACACGAGTTACGCTGTACGCAAATGGTTTGAAGACATAGACATATCACTCGCAGATCACCCTTCTTATAGCTCTGACTTGAACTTGATTGAGCACATCTGGTGGCACCTTAAAAACTACATTTTATGACTACACTCAGAGCTTGAAGACGAAGGCAAAGGCGAAAAGAACCTTTGAGTACTAGAGAAAGCTTTAATAGAAGCTTGAAAGACTATACCTAATCAAATATTTATAGAGTGTGTGAAGAGTATGCCAAAGAAGATGAAAGCTGTGTTAGAGGCAAAGGGCTGACATACAAAGTACTAGAAAGGCCAGGCTGTTTTGTATAATAGAAGGAAGTACTAAATATGCTTAATTTTTAATTTGGCATTAATCACGTATGTGGTTGATTTTTGATTAATAAATAAGTGGTGGCATT
>JAABUP010004523.1_pt1 | contig 22587 bp, 12 predicted proteins | sample 5559201 | NCBI WGS metagenome assembly JAABUP01 (sample SAMN10711887, study PRJNA513373) | rock metagenome | isolation source: Antarctica rocks | place: Antarctica | reverse complement strand
CGTTCGTAGTAGCGCCGGACGCCCTCGGCGTATTGCGGGGGGACCGGGTCGCGGTCGATCGGGACGAGCGAGTCGGGCGACTCGCGACGGCGGACCTCCTCGGCCACGCGGTCGCGAAGCTCGCGGATCGGGTCGGCGACCAGGGCCTTGAGCCGCTGGGGGGCGGGCGCCACCGAGTGCCGCTTGAACTCCTCGCGGGCCCCGCGGACCCGGTCGCGGATCCGGGCGGCGTCGGAGCGGAGCTGGGGGTCCTGGAGCAGGTCCTCCACGTCGCGCATCCGGTCGGACCACTGGCGGAACCCCTCGCCGGTGATCGGCCCGCCCGGCCCGACGCCCCCGCCGTTCAACCCTTCGAGCATCCGGTCGAGCCCGGTCATCCGGCCCCCCGGCCCGCCCCCGCCGCCTGGCTGCTGGCCCGGGCGGTTCCCTCGGACGCCGGGCTGCTGGCCGGGCTCTCCCGGGTGCTGGCCCGGCTGGTTGCCCTGCCCGCCCTGCTGACCCTGGCCCTGTCCGCCGCCCTGCGGACCGGGTTGCCGACCCGGCGGATTGCCTTGCCCGGGTTGCTGGCCAGGTTGCCCGCCTTGCTGCCCCGGACCCGGTTGCTCTCCGGGCTGGTTGCCTTGCCCGGGCTGCTGTCCCTGCTGGTTGCCCTGCCCGGGCTGCTGTCCCTGCTGATCTCCCGGGGCTCCTTCTTGCTGCCCCCGCCCGGGTTGCTGGCCCTGCTGCCTCTGCCCGGGTTGCTGGCCCTGCTGGTCCTGCCCGGTCGGGGTGGCAGGGGTCCGTCCTCGGACCCCGGGGGGTCGGTCCTCGCCATCCGGACCGGGGTTGGCCAGTGAACCCCCGCCACCCGGCTTTTGCGGATCCGCGCCATCGGGATCACCGGGGCGAGACTGTTGTCCCTGGGATTCTCTCCCGGTGGGCTCGGGGCCGCCGGCGCGGGCGATCTCGCGGTTGACCTGGTTGGCGAGGTCGTCCAGCTCGCCCTGGGCCCGCTTGAGGGCGGCGGTCTCGTCGCCGAGGACGCCCTGGGCCGCCTTCTCGACGCCTTGACGGATCTGCTCGATCCCCTGGCCGGCCTGGCGGGAGGATCGGGCGGCCTCGGTGTTGATCCCGGCGTCGGCGAGCCGCTGGGCCTGCTTCAGGGCTCCGGGGATGGCCTGCTCGGCGGCCTTCCGGACGGTCTCGAAGAGGCCCTTGGCCAGCAGGGGCTCGGTCTCCTCGGCGTCCTGGACGGTCTGGCGGATCCGGTCCATCAGAGAATCGACCTGTTTGGATTGATCCTCCAGCCCCTGCTTGACCGGGTCCTTCGGGCCGTCGTCGCGGAGGGTGGGCTTGGAGGGCTGGCGGTCGCGGTTTTCGAGCTGCCCGGTCAGTTCGCCCTGCGTCTGGTCCAGGCGGCGGGCCTGGTCGCGGATCTCGGTCATTTCCTCGGAGAAGCGGTCCGACGACTTCTTCCGGAGGTCGTCGCGGAGGTCGTTCAGCTCGCGGCCGGCCCGGGCGCCTTCGGTGACGGCCCGGGGGACCTGGCCTTTTTCGAGGGCCTCGGACGCCTGGTGGACGTGCTCGCGGCTCCGTTCGAGCTGCTGGCGGGACTCGGCCATCCGGTCGCGGTTCTCCTCGCGCTCCATCCGCTCGCGGAGGTCGTCGGCGTCGCGGAGAATCTGTTGCTGCTGGTCGCGGAGCCGCTTGAGCTGGCGGTCGATCTCCTCGCGGGCTTTGGGTTCCTTGGCGGCTTCGAGGGCCGACTGCAACTCCTTGAGCCGGTCGTTGAGGTCGGCCTGGCGGCGGGCCAGCTCGCCGAGCCGGTTGAGGACCTGGCGGGTCTCGTGCCCGGCCTGCTCCTTCTGGGTCGCGGCCTTGGCGGTGGTCTGCTGCTCGTAGCGGTTCTCCTCGTCCGAGAGCTGGAGCTGGTCGAGCTGCTCCTGTGAGGCCCCGCCGGACTGGCCGCCGCCCTGGGGCTGGCGCGGGTTCCGGCGGGAGACCTCGAACTCGCGAGCCCGGAGCTTGAGCAGGGCCTGGTACGCGGCCTGCTCGGAGGCCAGGGCCGGCGTGAGGCTCGCGATCGAGGGCTTGCCGGCGGCCTCGGCCAGCCGATTCTCGGCATCCTTCATGGCCCCGATCGCGCGGGCCAGATCCGCTTTCGATGCCGGGTCCTGGAGCTTCGCGGCGAGCGGCTCGGCCTGCTCGATCGCCGAGTGCTGGGCCTCCCGGAGGGCCCTGGCGTCGGCGGCGAAGGCGGCGGTGGGATGGGCGGAGGTTTCGCGGCGGATCAAGGTCCAGGTCGCGTTGATGACCTGCTTCTGGAGCTCCGCCAGCTTCTCGGCCTGCTGGGCGAGGCCACCGGGCGGCTGCTCCGAGGAGCTCGAGGGGGGCGGCTCGCCCTGGCGGAAAATCTCCTCGAAGTGGCGGACCTCGGCGAAGAACATGTCGCCGGAGGACCGCCGGGGCTTGCCGTCGGGGCCAACGTCCTCGGCCCAGAAGAAGTACGTCGCCAGTTGATCCGGCCGGGCCTTCAGCGCCTCGAAGGCGAGGACGTGCTCGGCCTGGACCGCCTTGGTCCCGGGCCTGGGGATGGCCAGGGGGACCTCGGTCGGCTCCTTGCCGGCCAGGGTGTAGCTCAGGCCGTGGCGGACGACGCCGAAGTCGTCCTCAAGCTTGGCCTGGAGGGTCAGCTCCTCGACGGGCGAGACGCGGGTGTCGCGGCCCGGTCGGGTCATCGTCACGGCCGCCGGGCGGTTCCGGGTGACGTGGACGGCGACCTCGGCGGGGACCTTGCTGGACCTCCCCTCCCGGTCGACCAGCTTGACCTTGTAGCGGTGCGAGTCGGCCAGGGTGAAGGTCGCGGCGTGGGCGTTGGCTTCGTTCTTCGCGGGGACGAGCGTGGTGGCCTGGCCCTGCTCGTCGACGAGGGCGGCCTCGGCGACCTCCTTGTTGAGCCGGCAGGTCAGGGTCAGCTCGGTCCCCTCGACGGCGGTGACGTGGCGGATGTCCTCGACGACCTTGGGCTCGATCGCGGTGTAGGCGGGGAAGACCAGTCTGGCGTCGGTCCGGCGGACCTCGGGGTATTCGAAGACGGTCACGCGGAAGGTCTCGGTGCTTTCGCCGCCGAACTCGACGCGGTAGGCGAGGTCGGCGGCGACCGACTCGACCCGGCCGGCGAAGGTGGGGTCTTCCAGGCTCCGGGCCATCGGGAGGGGGGCCGAGCCGATCACGGCGAGCCGGGCGTCGGCCGGGACGGCGCCGAGGAACCGGGCGACGACCAGGAGCGAGGTCCCCTTCTCGATCGAGGCGTTCCCGGGTTCGACCCGGACCTCGGCCGCGCTGGCGGCCACCAGGACGGGCGGCGGATCGCCGAGAATCTTCGACCGGACGTGGCCCCCCAGCGCGACGGTCGAGGCGACCAGGAGCGCCAGCGAGGCGGCGGCGGCCAGCCTGGATCCGACGAGCTTCCAGGCGGGGACCACGGCCTCCCAGTCGTGGCCCCGGCGGTGTCGGAGGGCCTCGCGGACCACGGCGTCCTGGAGGTAGCCCGGCCGGCGGTCGGGCGCGGCGGTCTCCTCGATCGCGGCCAATAGTCCGGTCCCCAGGTCGGGATATCGGGCCTCGATCCGGCGGGCGACCCAGCGGTGGTCGCGGGCCGACCGGCGGGCCCAGGCGGCGATCCCGAACCACGCCCCGCCAGCGGTGAGCAGACCCGAGAGGGCGATCGGGACGGGGATCCAGCCATCCTCGGGCCGGGCGGCGGCCAGAGAGGCGGCTTGGCCGAAGCCCACCAGCGCCAGGCCGAGCCAGCAGAGGGCCACGCTGCCCCAGAGCCGGACGCCCCGATAGCGGTCGGCCACCCGTTCCAACGCGCCTCGAAGTTCCGTGTTCATGACGCCAGCGCCTCCGCCCGGGGCCGGCCGAGTCGGCCCGCCCAGAAGGTTTCCAGGATCAGGATGCCGATCACCGCCAGGATCAGGCCGCGCCAGAGTTTCTGGCGGCCTTCGAGTTCCGCGTTCCGCATCTGCCGGAGGAGGTCGCGGTCGACCGCCCCGGGCGAGGTCCGGGCCAGCTTGCAGCCGAGTTGCTCGAACGTCTCGGGGGCCAGCGGCGGCGTCCGGCTCTCGGCCGGGTCGAGGTTCACCGCGAAGGCCCGGGGCTCGCCTGGCCCTTCGATGGTGTAGACGCCCGGCCGGTCGGTCTCGGCGAACGAGGTCGCCCCCGGATCGACGGCGACGAGCTTGCCCTCGGGCTTCCGGACGGTGAGCTTGGCTTGATCGGCCGGGAGCGGGACCTTGTCGCCGACCTTGTGGCTCGACGAGTCGACCGGCGGCGGCTCGCGGCCTTCGAGGAGCGAGGCCATCATCGGCAGGAACTTCGTCGACCGGGCGAGCTGGCTGTCGAGCGGGGCCCAGCCGCTGGCGAAGACGACCAGTCGCCCCTGGCCGACGGCCTTCTCGATCACGGCGGGGTCGCCCCCCTCGAAGCGGGCGACGACCCGGGCCTCGCCGAGCGCGGCGGGCCCGAGCCGCCGGTGCTTCCAGAAGCGGACCTTGGTGAAGTCGTTGAACTGGGCCCCGGCCAGGGGGGCGAACAGCGGGTGTCCGAAGTCGATCTCGCCGAGCATCGCGTCGCGGCGGTCGGGCGATTCCTCGATCGGGGGCGGTGCCACATCCGCCAGGGTCCCAAGGGTGGCCGATCCGGCGGTCGGGGCCGGGATCACCAGAACCGTCCCGCCCGCCCGGGCGTAGGTCTTGCACCGGGCGGCGTTCTCGGGCGAGGTCTCGGCGGCGAGGACGACCAGCCGGAGCGACCGGTCGGCCTCGGGGTGGATCGCCTCGGCCGGGCCCTTCGAGGCGACCCGGACGGTCCGGCTGGGCGAGTCCTCGAAGACCCGCTGGAGGTAATAGAGCAGGCCGTTGGGGTCGTCCGGCGCGTCGTTCCCAACGAAGAGGACGGACGCCGTTCCCCGGGGCGTGGCGGCCCGGTAGAGGGTGTTGTCGAACCGCTGGGCGTCGCCCCGGAGCCGGAGGGCGTGGCGGTCGGCGGCTCGGGGGACCTTGACGACCCGGCTCTCGCCCGGCGGGACGTAGGCGGGGAGGGCCGGGCCGAGGTCATTCCCCTCGGCGTCGAGCCAGGCCAGCGTGAACGCCTCGACCTTCGCGCCCGAGTCGTTGGTCACGCGGACCCGGAGGGGCTGGTCGGGCTCGGCCGAGGTCGGCTCGGCGTCGGCCAGCCATTGCGGGCCGGCGTTGGGGGCCTCGGCGGTCACGGGCTTGAGGTCCAGCTCGACGTCGGCGGGCCATTCGAAGTCGCCCAGGGCGTCGAGCCGGCTCCCCTGCTGGAGGTCGCCGACCAGGACCACCCGGCGCGGGATCCGGCCCGACTTCGCGCCAGGGTCGGCCGCATCCTCGATCGCCCCCACGGCGTCGACCAGCGCCTGGCCGAGGTCCGACGAGCCCCAGGACGGCTCCAGGCGTCCGAGCCCGGCGCGGGCCACGGCCCGGCGCCTCGCCGGTTCGAGGGTGGCCGACTCGGCGAAGCCCATCAGGGTCCGGGTCGACGAGTCGAAGGCGAGGACGGCCAGCTCGTCGCCGGGCCGGGAGTCGGCGATCGCGCGGTCGGCCAGCGCCTTCGCCCGGGCCCAGAGGTCGCCACGACGCATGCTGGCGCTGGTGTCGATCAACAGGACGACTCGGCGGCGCTGGGAGTCGCCGAGGTTCAGGCTGGCGGCCTCGCGGAGGAACGGCCGGGCGAAGGCCAGGGCGAGCAAGGCCAGGGCGGCGGCCCGGAGCAGCAGGAGCGGGAGGTTGTCCAGCCGAGTCCGGCGGGTCAGCCTTGGCGGCGTGGCCGTGAGGAACATCAGCGAGCTGAACGGGACCTCGCCGCGCGGGGTCCGGCGGATCAGGTGGAAGACGATCGGCCCGGCGATCGCCAGGGCTCCCAGGATGTAGAACGGCGTCAGGAAGCTCATCGAGCCCCCCCCTGCCCCGCCTGGCTCCGGCGGCCCGAGAACCGACCCCGCCGGATCCGGGCCTTGAGGAGGTCGAACAGGACCAGCTCCAGCGGCCGGTCGGTGGCCAGCGAGACCAGCTCGATCCCCTGGTCAGCGCAGGCCCGGGCGATCTCGGCCGCGTGGGCCGAGAACCGGCGGACGTACCCGGCGCGGGCGGCGGCCGGGTCGACGTTCATCGCGCGGCCGGATTCGGAGTCGCGGAACATCGCCGGGTTCGTGAACGGGAAGTCGATCTCGGCCGGGTCGAGGACCCGGAGGACCACCACGTCATGCCCGCGCGAGCGGAGGTAGCCGAGCCGGGTCCGGAGGGTGTCGAGCGGGACCAGCAGGTCGGAGATCAGGACGATCAGGCCGCGCTTCCGAACCGTGGCGGCGATCTCTTCGAGGGGTTTGGCCAGGTCGGTGGCCTTGCCGGAGGGCTCGCGTTCGAGGATTCCCATCAGCCGGCGGAGGTGGCCGGGCCGGTGGCGAGGGGGGAGATAGTCGGTGATCCGGTCGTCGAAGGTGATCAGGCCGACGGCGTCGCGCTGGCGGGAGAGGAAGTAGGCGATCGTGGCGGCGGCGGTCCGGGCATAATCCCCCTTGGTGTAAGGGCCCGAGCCGTAGCCCATCGACCGGCTGGAGTCGACGACCAGGTGGCAGCGGAGGTTCGTCTCGTCCTCGAACCGCTTGACGTGGTAGCGGTCCGAGCGGGCGAACAGCTTCCAGTCGATGTACCGGGTGTCGTCGCCGGGGGTGTATTCGCGATACTCGCTGAACTCGACGGAAAAGCCGTGATAGGGGCTCCGGTGGATCCCCTTGACGAACCCCTCGACCGCCACCCGCGCCCGGATCTGGAGGCTCTTGATGCGCATCAGGGCCCGGGGGTCGATGGCCGAGGCCGAGGCCGAGGCCGAGGCCGAAACCGAGGCGGCGGTGGGGGTGCGATCGGGTCCGGGCATCAGCGGAGCGGCCCCTTCATGTGTTCGAGCAAGCGATCGATCACCGCGTCGACGGTCACGCCGTCGGCCTCGGCGCGGTAGCCGAGGAGGACCCGGTGGCGGAGCGTGGGGTGGACCAGGGCCCGGACGTCCTCGGGGGCGGCGTGGAACCGGCCGGCCAGGAGGGCCCGGGCCTTGGCCCCGATCACCAGTGACTGAGCGGCGCGGAGGCCGGCGCCCCAGCTCACCCATTCGTTGATGAAGTCGGGGGCCTTGGGGCCGGGGCGGGTGGCGGCGGCCAGCCGGACGGCGTGGCGGACCAGGTCCTCGGCGATCGGGACCTTGCGGACAACCTCGTGGAAGGCCAGGACGTCGGCGGCGTCAAAGAGCGGCTCGATCGGCTCGGGCTGGCGCGAGGTGGTCCGGCTGACCACGGCGACCTCGTCGTCCTCGGGCAGGTAGTCGACGACCACGTTGAAGAGGAACCGGTCGAGCTGGGCCTCGGGGAGAGGATACGTCCCCTCCATCTCGATCGGGTTCTGCGTGGCCAGGACGAAGAACGGCTCCTCGAGCGGGTAGCGGACCCCGGCGGCGGTGACCTGGTGCTCCTGCATCGCCTCCAGCAGCGCCGCCTGGGTCTTGGGCGGGGTCCGGTTGATCTCGTCGGCGAGGATCACGTGGGCGAAGATCGGCCCCTTGACGAACTGCATCCGGCGGCGGCCCTCGGCGGTCTCTTCGAGGATCTCGGTCCCCGTGATGTCGGCGGGCATCAGGTCGGGCGTGAACTGGATCCGCTGGAACTTGAGGTGGAACACCCGCGCGATCGAGCGGACCAGGAGCGTCTTGGCCAGCCCCGGGGCCCCGGTGATCAGGCAGTGGCCCCCGGCAAACAGGCCGATCAGGATCTGGTGGGTCGCCTCGCGCTGGCCGACGATCACCTTGCCCAGCTCGCGCTCGATCCGGCCGCGGCTCTCGAAGATCCTCTCGACGGCCTGGCGCTCGCCCTCGTAAGCCTCGGCGTCTCCGGTCACGGTCGCTCCTTCGGAAAGCCCCGGGCGGGCCTAGCTAGGGCCCGAGGCATGAACATCAATGGGTCATGGCATAGGTGACGATGTTGATGCCCATCGGGTAGGCTTTCTTTTCGGAGAATTCCTTGAAGTACCAGGGGTCCTCCCCCTCGCGCTCCCAGCCGTCGCCGAGGTCGGTGTTGTGACAGATGATGACCATCAGCCGGCCCTTGTCGTCGGAGATCCCCTGGTAATGCACGATGCTGGTGGGGCTCCCGTCGCGGTACTCCCAGGTGATTCCCTGGGCCCGGCCGTACTGGGCGACGCCGATGCTGGGGACCTGGGGGCGCTCCTTGAGGCGATAGACGCACTGGAAGACCGGGTGGTCCAGCGGCAGCTCGGCCGGCTCGCGGTCGGGGAAGACCCGGCGGATCTCGCGGTGAAAGTTGGCGTACTCGTCGTCGCCCCAGAAGTCGTCGACCATCAGGAAGCCGCCGTTGAGCAGGTAGCGGCGGAGCCCGACGACCTCGTCCTCGGAGAAGAGGAGATGGCCGGGCTCGATGATGTAGATAAAAGGATAATCGAATAGCTTTTCGTCGGTCAGCCGGAGCGTGATCGGGTCGGGGTTGACCTTGAGCGCGGTGAGCTGCTGGAGGCGGTAGGAGAAGTTGAGGTCGCTGTCGGGGAAGTCGGTGGCCCACCGGCCGCCGCCCCCGCCCCCGCCATAGCCGCCGTAGCCCCGACGGCCCCCACCGCCGCCTCCATGGCCGTCGTCGTACTGGACCCGGACGAAGGTGAAGACGTCGCCCTTGAACTTCTCGTCGACCTTCCAGTTCGGCACGCCCGCGCGGTCCTCGGGGAGCGGGACAGGCCCACCGCCCCGGCGGAAGCGCATCTGGCCGAGCGAGGCCCCGGCGGCGATCGCCAGGGCCAGCGGGATCAGGGCCAGGGTCCTTCGGGTTCGGGTCATGGCTGGGTGCCCTCGGGCCGGGGGGATCCGGGCGGCTGGTCGGGCCCGACCAGGTCCAGCAAGAGCCGGTGCGCCTCCAGGAACCGGGGCGCCTCTTCGAGCGACTTCAAGACCTCGCGGCGGGCCTCGGCCGGCCGGCCCGATCGCTTCAAGAGCCGGGCCAGGCGGTAATGGACCTCGGCCGGGTCCGACTCGTCGACCAGGGCCAGGGCCCGGTAGGCGGTCAGGGCCTCGGCGTCGTGGCCCAGCTCCTCGGAGGCCCGGGCGAGCCTCCGGAAGGGGGCCGGGGTCAGCGGGTTGACGGCCAGGAGGCGGCGGGCGTCGCGGTCCATGCCCTTCCAGTCGCCGGCCGCCTCCTCCAACTCCATCAGGCGGAGGTAGGTCGGGCCGGCGCTCCCGTCCCGCGCGGCGAGGGCCTCCAGGGCCGCGCGCTCGCCGGCCGGGTCGGCCGTCTTCCGGTGGACGGTGGCCAGGAGTTGATCAGCGTTGCCCTCGCCGGAGTCATCCGGATAGGCCGCCCGGAGCCGCTCGATCGCCGCCCTCGCCTCGGCCCATTTCTCCTCGGACACCAGCTTCGAGGCCAGGAGGCGGAGGCCGGGGAAGTTCCGGGGATGAGTCTCCAGCCAGGCCGCGATCGCCTGGGAGTCGGCCCCGGGGGGCAGCCCCGGGTCCTCGAAGGTGGCCTCGGGGGCGACGGCGCGAGCCTTGGCCCGGGCGAACTCGGCGAAGTCGGCGTCGAGCCGGTCGATCGCGACGTTCGATCGAGCCGACAGCGAGTCGTTGATGGCGTCTCCGTCGCCGAGGTCCTCCAGCACACCCTTGAGGGCATCCAGGCCGAACCGCCCGACCAGGAAGTCGACGGCCAGGGCCGACTCCTGATAAGCGAACTGGATGTGGATCGGCGACTTCGGGGCCAGGAACGCGGAGCTGAGCTTGCTCAGGGGGGTCAGGTCGTCGCCGAGGATCATGGCCCGGAACTTGGGGCCGATGGCGCCGCCCCAGGCGGGGTCGGCGCGGTCCTCCTCGTAAACGGAGATCCCCTCGCTGAGCCATCGAGGCATCTTGTTCCTCGTCTTGTTTAACGTCACCACATGGCAGTATTCGTGCCAGAGGACGGCTTCCCAGTTCGAGGGGTGCTCCCCCTGCGAGGCGGGCGAGTTGGCCGTGATGACCCGGCCGAAGCAGACGCCCAGGAACCCCTCGGCGCCCGGGAGGCCGAAGGTCCGGACGGCGAATTCCTTCTTTTGCGGAAAGATCTCGACGACCACCGGCTCGGCGACCTCCGCCCCGTACCTGGCGGCGAGCGTCTTCTTGGCCCGCGACAAAAGGTCCAGGACCCGGGCGCCGTAGAGGTCGGCCTCGCGCGGGTCCATCCTGACGACGAAGCCATCGGCCTTGAGGGTCCGGAAGCCGGCCAGTCGGTCGCCGAGCGTGACCAGGTTGTAGGCCAGGACGTTGTAGGCGTCGGCGGCGAAGACCTCGGCGGCGAGCTTCCAGCCCTCGTCCTCCTCGCCGATCCGGAGGAGGTCCTGGCAGAGCTGGACCTTGGCGGGGAGGTAGGCCGGGTCGATCGTCAGCGCGGTGCGCTGATAGGCCGAGCCTTCGGCGAAGCGGTATTTCTTGGAGAGTTGGCGGCCGATCCGGTGGTCGACCTCGGGATTGGTCCGCCATCGCGAGAGGGCCGCGTCGCGGGCCGACTTCTCGCCGCCGGGGTCGTTCCGGAGGTGGGCCAGGGCCGCGCGGTAGGCCAGGAGGCGGGGCTCGTCGGGATTGATCTCGGCGGCCTGGTTAAGCCTCCGGTCGGCCTCGTCGTAGCGCTCGTCGTCGATCCGGTGGTCGGCCAGGAGCAGGAGGCTGTCGACGTGCCCGGGGTTGATCTTGAGGGCCTCGGCCAGCTCCTTCTCGGAGCGAGGGCGGTCGTCGTCGTCGAAGGCGCGGGCCAAAAGGTAGTGGAGCCGGGGGTCGGCCAGTCCGGCCTTGGGAGCCTTCTCCAGCGTCGAGGCGGCGAGGGCGGAGTCCTGTTTGTCGAGGGCGAGCTCGGCGGCGGCGAGGCGGGCGTCGAGGAGGTCGGGCCGCTGCCGGGTCGCGGCGTCGAAGCAGAGGTCGAGCACTTTTTTGGCGTCGGCTCCCCGGGCCAGGAGGATCCGGCCGAGCGCGACCCGGCCCTCGGCCGAGGCGAACCGGCCGGGGGCGATCTGGGCCAGGTTCTCGGCGGCGTCGAGCGCGGCCCTGGCGTCGTCGTCGCGACCGTTGAGGCGGTAGACGTCGCGGGCGATCAGGTAGAGCTCGGCCCCGGCGGGGACGCGCCTCAGGCCGTCCTCGACGCTGGCCAGCGCCTCGGCGTACGCGCCCCGGGCCATCTCGGCCCGGACCTTGAGGAGGTGCCAGCGTTCGAGCCGGGGGAAGTCGGCGGACTCCTCGGCGGCGAGCCTGGCGGCCTCGTCGTAGCGGCCGGCCCGGTAGTGGGCCTCGGCCTCCTCGGAATCCGCCGCGCCGGCCGACCAGGCCCAGAGGCCGACGAGCAGGGCGGCCATCGCGAGGGGGCCGGCGCGGCTCGGAGTCGGAGGGCTTCGGTGCTCGGCGGGTCCGACCATGAATCCCCTCCTCAGTCCGCCTTCTTGGTATTGCCGCGATCAACGAACTCGGTGACGAGCGACAGGTCGAGCATCACGACCGACTCGCCGCCGGTGCCGATGATGACTCTCTGGCCGCCGGGAGACTGCCAGGCGGCCTCGGGGTGGGCGACCCGGTCGCTCTCCCCCGATGCCGTCTGGATCGCGAACGGCTGGAACGGCCGGAGCCGGTGAGCATTTTGAAACGGCTCGGCATTCATGGCGATCCCTCGCGGGCGGCAGGGAGGGGGAGACTCGGGCGGCATGATTCGATTATAGACCGGGCCAACGTCCGATCGTCAAAGGGTCTTCCCGCCGACTTCGCAAATGGGCGGGGGCTTCCGCCCGGGCCCTCCCGGCGCTACGCTGGTCGGAGAGATAGGCGACGTCGAGCGGAGGACCGGCCCGTGATCCCTCGGAATGGTAGACCCCGACGGGCCCTCCTCGCCCCGGCGGTCCTGGTCCTGGCCCTGGCTGGCGGGGCCGACAAGCCGCCCTCGCCCGAGGACGAAGCGCGATCGATCCGGCTGGCCCCCGGGCTCCGGCTGGAGCTGGTGGCGGCCGAGCCGATGGTGGTCAGCCCGGTGGCGATGGCCTTCGACGAGCGCGGCCGGCTGTTCGTCGCCGAGAACCGGGGGTATCCCTCGGGCCCGGGCCCGGGGAAGCCGCCGGCCGGGCGGATCGCGCTGCTGGAAGACCTCGACGGCGACGGCCGGATGGATCGGCGGAACGAATTCGCCGAGGGCCTGACGTTTCCCAATGGCGTCCTCCCCTGGCGGGGCGGCCTGATCGTCACCTGCGCCCCGGACATCCTCTACCTGCTCGACCGCGACGGCGACGGCCGGGCCGACGAGCGCCGGGTCCTCTTCACCGGGTTCTTGACGGCCGGGAGCACACAGCTCCGGGTCAGCCACCCGAGCCTGGGGCTCGACGGCTACATCTACGTCGCTGGCGGCCTGACCGGCGGCAAGGTGACCTCGCCCGGGGCCCCCGGCCGGCCACCTGTCGAGTTCCGCCGGGCCGACTTCCGGTTCCGCCCCGACACCGCCGAGGGGGAGGCGGTCGACGGCGGGGCCCAGTTCGGCCTGACCTTCGACGAGGCCGGCCGCCGGTTCTTCTGCTACAACCGGGTCCAGATCCAGCACGCGGTGATCGACTCGGCCACCCTCCGGCGGAACCCGCGCCTGGCCTTCTCGGACACCGTCCAGGACTGCCCGGTCGACCTCGTGGCCGAGCCCCTCCAGGGCCACGGCGCGGCGGCCCGACTCCATCCGATCAGCGGGAACGTCACGACCGCCGACTCGCACGCGGGGACCTTCACCGCGGCCTGCGGCGTCACCATCTTCCGGGGGCTCGGCCTGCCCGAGGTTTACCGGGGCGGGGCCTTCTCGTGCGACCCGACCGCCAACCTCGTCCACTTCGACCGGCTCGAACCACTCGGGGCCACCTTCCGGGCCCGGCCGATCGACGACGGGCCCGAGTTCCTGGCCAGCTCGAATGACTGGACCCGCCCCGTCTTCCTCGCCTCCGGGCCCGACGGCGCCCTCTACGTCTGCGACATGGTCCGTAAGACGATCGAGCATCCCGACTACCTCCCCGACGAGATCCGCAAGCGGACCGATTTCACGGCCGGCAAGGATCTGGGCCGGATCTGGCGGGTCATCGACGAGAAAATCCGCCCGGAGGAGGCCCGGGACATTCGCCGATCCACGGCCGGGTTGATGCGAGCCGAACTCGTCGGAAAGTCTCTGTCATCGGCCGACGGTTGGTGGAGCGACACGGCCCACCGGCTCCTCCTGGCCGGTCGCGAGCCGGCCGCGATCGAGGCGTTGCGGCGGCTCGCCGACTTCCCGCTCGGGGAAGGCGTGCCCGATCCTGATCCGGCCCGGCTCCACGCGATCCGCCTGCTGGAGTCGTTCGGGGCCCTGGGCGATTTCGCGCTGGCGAAGGCCCTGCAACACCCCTGGGCCCCGATCCGCGAGTACGCCCTGGAGCTGGCCGGGGCTCGGCTCCCCGGCAATCCGGCCTGGCTGGCGCCGATCCTGAAGCTCGCCGGAGACCCCGACGCCCGCGTCCGGTTCCGCGCCGCGATCGCCCTGGGCGGCTCCCGAGCCGGGGCCGAGGAGGTCCCCGCGGCGCTGGCCCGGATCGCGGCGCGGGACGGGTCGGACCGCTGGGCCCGGGCCGCGGTGTTCAGCTCGCTGGCGGGGCGCGAGGCCGGGTTCCTGGCCGCGCTCCGAGACCTCCCCCGCGCAGCCGACGGCCTGGATCCCGCCCTCCTGGACGATCTGGGCCGGCTGGTCGCGGCGAGCCAGCCGTCCGGGGAATGGTCGGGGGTGATCCAATCCAACTGGGAAGGCTCGCCCGGCTTCTCCGAGGGGGAGCGGACGGCCTTCCTCGCCGGGTTTGCAGGCGAGGCCCGGGGCCGGGTCGCGTCCGGGGACTCGGGCGACGTCCTGGCCGCCGCGATCGGGCCCAGCCCAGAACAGGTCCCGCTCCGGGAGTCGGTCGCCCGGCTGATCGACGCGGCCAAGGCGACCGCGATCGACCCGGGCCGGCCGATCGATCGGCGGCGGTCGGCCGTCGGGCTGCTGGGATGCTCCGGCTTCGACCGGGCGGGTCAGACGCTGCTCGGGCTCCTTGGTCCGGATCAGCCGCCGGCATTGCGGGCCTCGGCGGCCCGGGCGCTGGGCTCGATCCGGGACGGCCGGGTCGCCCCGGCGCTGTTGGAACCGGGGCGGTTCGCGGGCTATTCCCCGGCGACCGGCGACGAGGTCCTGGCGGCGATCTTCTCGCGGCCGGATCACCTCCCGGGGCTCCTGGCGGCGCTGGAGGGGGGTCGGATCCCGATCGGGGCGGTCGACGCCCTCCGCCGCCGGCAGCTCGCCCAGCACGGGGACCCCGAGGTCCGCCGCCGCGCCGGGGCGATCTTCGGGGCGGTCGCGGGCGACCGGGCCAAGGTCTATGAGGAGTACAAGGGGGTGATCGCCGAGGCGTCGGACCCGGCGGTCGGCCGAGCCGTCTTCCGCCGCGAGTGCGCCTCGTGCCACCGGCTCGACCGTGAGAGGTTCGCCGTCGGGCCCGACCTGTTCGGGGTCCGAAATCAACCCAAGGCGGCGATCCTACTGCACGTCCTGGTGCCCGATCACGAGATCACCCCGGGGTTCGCCAGCTACACCGTCGCCTTGAAAGATGGCCGGGTCCTGGCCGGCCTGATCGCCTCCGAGACGCCGTCGAGCCTGACGATCCGGCAGCCCTTGGGCAAGGAGGAGACCGTCCTCCGCGACCATGTGGAGGCGATCTCGGCGGGCTCGGAATCGCTGATGCCGCGGGGACTGGAGAAGAACATCACCCGCCGGGAGTTCGCCGGACTCCTGGCCTACCTCAAGGGGGAGGGGACGCCATGACGACCCGGACCGCCGCCCGTCTGATCCCGCTCGGGCTCCTGATCGGGGCCCTCGCCCATGCCGAGTCGCCGCCGCCGACTCCGCCGCCGACGTTCAAGGCCGGCTTCGCCGAGCGGGACATCACGCCCGAGGTGGGGATGGAGATGCCGGGCGGGTACGGCAAGAGTTATCATAAGTCAATCCATGACCCTTGCAAGGTCCGGGCCTCGGTCTTCGACGACGGCCGGTCGCGGGTCGCGATCGTGGGGGTGGACGCGATCAGCCTCCGGGACGACACGGTGAAGAAGGTCCGCGAGGCCGTCCGGGTCCGGTCGGGGATCCCGGCCGGCTCGATCCTGATCGGGGCGTCGCACTCGCATTCCTCGGGGCCGGTGGCGAAGATCCTCCCCGGCGAGTTCGACCACGCCTCCGAACTCGTCCGCCACCTGGCCTACGACGAATCCACCTGCGCCAACCCCGCGTACCTGGCGAAGGTGGAGACGGCCATGGTCGACGCCATCTCCGAGGCTGACGCCCGGCGGGTTGAGGCCCGGGGAGGGGTGGGCCGGGGGTCCGAGGGCACCGTCGCCTTCAACCGCCGGTTTTTGATGAAGGACGGCCGGGCGGTCACGCATCCCGGCCTGGGGAACCCCGAAATATCCGAGCCGGCCGGGCCGGTCGACCCCGAGGTGGGCGTGGTCGGGGCCTGGGACGCGAGGGACCCGAACAAGCTCCTCGGGTGCGTGGTCAACTTTTCCTGCCACGCCACGACCAGTCCGTCGGGGGCCTCGGCCAGCTACATCTGCTATCTGGAGAAGGTGATCCAGGGCTATTACGGCAAGGACTGCGTGGTCGTCTTCCTGGCCGGGGCCTCGGGCGACATCACCCAGGTCGACAACCGGAGCCCGTCCGTTTATCCCGACGGCGAGCGCTGGGCGCAGCTCGTCGGCGGAAAGGTCGGGGCCGAGGCCCTGAAAGTCCTCCTGACGATGGAGCCCGGGACGCTCGGTCCGGTCGAGGCGCGGTCGAAGACCTGGGAGATCCGCCGCCGAGCCCCCTCGCCGGCGCGGGTGGAGGCGGCCCTGGCGACGGTCCGGGGGGATAAATCCAAAGTCGATCCGACCGAGTGGACCTTCGCCAAGGAGACGGTCCTGCTCGACGCCTTGTTGAAGCAGGAGCCGGCGGCCGGGGTCGAGGTCCAGGCAGTCCAGGTCGGCCCGGCGGTGTTCGTGACCACGCCGGCCGAGTACTTCTGCCGGTTCGGCCTGGAGATCAAGGCGGCCAGCGGCTTCCCGTTCACCTTCCCGGTGAGCCTGGCCAACGGCTGCGTCGGCTACGTCCCGACCGGGGACGCCTTCGGCCCCCACGGCGGCGGCTACGAGACCCGGCTGACCAGCTACAGCAACCTGGAAATCACCGCCGGCGACGCGATGCGGGACGCCGGGATCGAGCTGGCCCGACGGTTGAAGCCCGGGACCGTCCCCGAGGCGGCCCGTCGCCCGCCGTTCACGGGCAAGCCCTGGGCCTACGGCAACAACCCACCGGAGCGGGAGTGAAGAGCGACCCGTCCTCCGTGCGCGTTGCGTGGAAGGATCCGTTCGAGCCGAGGATGACCGGCCGACGGATCAACCGGATCGCGTCGTTCGCACCCGATCTTAAGTCCCGGGTGTGACCCCGGTCTCTGGTGGGTAAGCGCTCGCCGGAACCAGTCTTGTGCGGCTTGATAGCCTGGAAGGCGGACCAACCCGTTCGTCTTCTGGAGTCAGCCCATGCCTCGTTCTGCTAATCCCGCGTTGGAAACCCTCTGGCGTCGTCGGCTGCGGCAGCAACCTGACAGCGGTCTCACGATCCAACAGTTCTGCAACCGCGAGGGGGTCTCGACCGCCTCCTTCCATGCAGCGTCAAGCGTTGCGGCAGCGGGAATCGGTGCCGATCCTCGCCCGGATCGAGGCGTACCTGGACGAACTGTCGCCGCGGGTGCTGCCCAAGAGTGCCTTGGGCAAGGCGCTGACTTACGCGCGGAACCAGCGTGCGGCCTTGCGGCGGTACGTCGAGGACGGCCGCTTGACGATCGACAACAACCTCTCGGAACAGACGGTGCGTCCGCAGGCCATCGGACGGAAGAATTGGGAGTTCCTCGGGAGTGAGTCGGCGGGTCCGCGCGCGGCGGTGCTTTTCACGATCTTGGCGGGGGCGAAGCGTCATCGATTGGAGCCGTGGGCTTACCTTCGGGATGTGGTCCTGCGCTTGAGCGCGGGCGAGACGGACTTGGAGGCGTTGCTGCCGGACCGCTGGGCGGCGAGCCGCCCCGAGCACGTGCTGACGCACCGCCTGGACGAGTCGCGGCGGAAGGCAGCGCGGCAGCAGGCAGAGCGCAAACGGCGCCGTGCAGCCCGGCCCAAGCGGTGACGCCGCAGACAGGCTCGGGACCGGACCTCACGCCTGACGATGCCCGCCGCAAGATCGCGGACGAGCTCGCCGCGCGTGTTCCTCACTCACTCTTTGCCCTCCTCATAGAGCAGCTTGTACTGAAACTGGACGCCGCGATAGGATCCGCGGGTTCTTTTGGTCGGGATCGGCTGGCCGATGTCGCTCGGTACAATGAGGTCCGTGATCAGGTTGATCACCTGCAGGACGCCGGTCGCCCCGTCGCGCGTGACGAAAAGAAAAGTCGCCTCATTTTCGGGGTGGTACGTCCCCGTCTGGGGATCAAAGTCCATCAGTAGGTCGCCGGCTGGCCGCCCGAGCTCAGGTGCCCGATCTCCGCGAAGTTCCCCCTCGATGGTGTTGTATCGGCGGTTGTCGATCTGCCATAGGCGGAGATTGAATCCCTGCAGAGCGTAGTAGGACTTGTCGGATCCCGGCGGGCGGTATTCGATCCCACGCAGGTCATAGCCCTCGCGCGCCGCCCAGATCGCAACGTCGTCCGGCTTTGCCTTCTCCGGGGCGGGCAGCTCGTCGGGCCACTTGATCGACCGACCGGCGTCCAGGTCCATGAACGTCCGGGCGTCGCGAACGGTCTGGGGGGGCCCGATGTCCATGTTGGCCCCGCTTCCAGCCCGGACCTTTGCGCCCGTCGGGAAGGGCTGGGCGGCCACGACGTCGCGGCCGGGTGCCTCAAGGAGGGTGGAAAGCTTCACCGTGTCGTAGGCCGGGTCGTCCGTGAACCGGCGCCGATTATTGACCCACCACATGGCCCAGCGTTCGGCGAGCTGCTGGAAGTGCTGGCGTTGGATCCGGCGCTGCGGCGATCCGCCTGCGAGCATGACGAAATTCAACTCGTCCTCGTTGAACTTCTGCCCGGTGATCGTGTGTAAGGCCCCGGTGATCTCACGAAACGGCCTGCCGAAAATAAAGTTCTGCCCCGTGTCGTCCGGGACCAGGTCGTGCCGCTGCATGAACGCGAGCAGCTCTGCGTCGTCGAGGGTCAGGCCGAAGTCGCTGACGGGTCCGAGGAGGGTGCGCGGGATCGCCCGGATCAGCGCGGGGACCGCACGCGGGTCGCCGATCGCCCGCAAGGTAAAACCGAACGTCCTCAGCGGCCATTGCTCGGTCGTACGGTCGAGTTCCTCGATGATCGCAGGCACCGCCGGGCGTCCGATTGTAAAGAGGTCGCGAATGGCGCGGGCCCAGGGCGTCGCGTCGCCGTACTTCGCAGCTCTCAGAACCGCGATCAGTTCGGCCACGCGTTCCGGCGCTGGTTGGGCGTCTCCTCGGCCTTGCGGAGCTTGCGGTCGAATCGTGCTGCCCGCATCCTTTTTTGTCTCGGTCGGCTCTTTCGGAACCGGGTTCGTCGCGCCAGGCGGCTCATCGGCCGGGGCGAGGTTCGCCGCATCGGTCAGACCGGTGACGGCAAACGCGAGCAGCAGGGTGGCGGCGACGCAGCCCCACACCTGCCCGATGGGCTTAAAGTTCGCAATCATCATGATCCTTTCCTGTAAATCCTGTCGGGGCCCGAAGACGCCGACGAGTCCGGGCAACGGCCACGGCGAAACGAGCCGGGCCGCCATCTTCAGAATCGTTACGCCGTAGGCGTTTCGCCTCTCGCGTCCCAGCCGCCGAAGCACGACGGCGTCGCAGGCGAGTTCCCGGTCGGCTTGCATCCGCGCCGCCGCGAGCTGGACAGCGGGGTTGAACCAGTGGACGGCGCGAGCGGCCGTCATCAGCCAATGAAGGACCAGGTCCCGACGCCGGACGTGGGCGAGCTCGTGCAGGAGAATGTGTTCGACGTCCTCTCGCGATGCTGAGGCCAGGACCGACTGCGGGACCAGGACACACGGCCGCCACAGTCCGGCGACTGCCGGGCCGAGGTCGTCGGGAGTTACCCGGAACACGACGGGGAACCGCACGCCGATCGTTGCCTGACACTCCGCGAACAGAGCCGCCAACGTCGGGTCAACGGGATTCCGCCATCCGCGGCTGCGCCTCTGCAGTCGGGCTCCGGCGATGGCGGTCCGCACCGAGAGAAACAGCACGCCGGTCAGCCAGATCAGTCCGGCGATTCGCACCGGCGTCTTTACGAGTTTGAAGGGGCCGTCCGAAGTTTTCGATTGCGACCCGGTCGGCGCGACCGTGATTTCAAGGGACCGACCGGGTGCCTGCTCCTGCACAACCGGAGCGCTCGGCGGAGGTAACGGCTGCGCACTGGCCGCCGTCGGCACACCGCGCGAAGGTTGCGAGAGCCGCGCCCCGAAGGCATCGGCTCGAACCGGTCCCAAGCACGCCATGAGCCGAAACAGGCTCAGGGGACCCGAAGGCAACACAGGGACCAGGAGCCGCACGAGTACGACCCCCCAGAGCGCAAACCGCCAGGCTGGTGCGAGCCGACTGCCAAGCATCGCCCTTATGACAAAGATCAGGGCGATCAGCACGCCAGCCTGCCACGTCGCCCGCCAAAGTAGCGGTACGACTCGGTCGAGGAATCCCAGCAATGGCATCATGGTTCGTCCTCCACCGTTTTCTCGTCGAGCATGCGTTTGAGCCGCTCTATGTCCTCAGGCGGGATTCGCGCGTCCTTAGCGAAATGGACGATCAGCGAGGTCGCGTCGCCACCGAACACCTTGTTCAGAAAGGTCCGGCCCTCCTCCCGCACGCAACTGCGGCGGCTGACGGCTGCGCGGTAGATGGAGCGCGGCCCGTCCACCTCGCGCCGCAGCGCCCCCTTGTCGATCAGCCGTGAGAGCAGCGTACGAACCGTCCGGTGGTTCCATTCCCGTCCCGTCGCGACCCTGTCGATGATCTCCGCCGGTGTCGAAGGCCCGCGCGCCCAGACGACCTCCATCACATCCCACTCGGCGTCCGATATCTGCGATTTGCTCTCGCCCATTCCACCAACCTCCAGCGCCACTCCATCTCATCAGCTCCCGACCACAGACATGATGACCACGAACGTAGTCATCGTCAAGGGCTCCGCTTCGATTCTTGGTTCGGTTTGCGACCGGGAATGAGGCGCGGCCTGCCCGGGCGCAGGCGCCGGCTGTGACTGGGATTGCCGAGCGCTTACCTGGTGGTGCCACGACTCCGGCCCCCTCTCCCTCACCCTCCCCCACGAGCGCAAAGGGGACCAGAGGCCGGCCTTTCTTGCTCCGTCTCGCCGAAAGGGGAGGGCCAGGGAGAGGGGGCCGAGACTCCCAAGGGAGCGGACATTCCCCAGGATCCGCAGTCAGACCCCAGGCCCCGATTGTCGCGAAACCCCTTGCAGGATGTCCGCGCAGGCGCGATCATGGACTTACTCACCGAAGTCAGGCTGTTCCTGATGGCGACCATGATTGCGCGGAACGAGATCGCGATTCGAGAATCATCTGACGATAATCGCGACGCGATTCCCCCCCTAACGTGTGACCGGGACCGTCATTGAGGCCGGACGACGGCGCACGGCACTCCCCATTTTCCGGCCTTGTGCGAGCCTCGGAGGGTCCGGACCATGCCACGCTTCCGCCCGCGAAGCTCGCCCCTTGCCGGCCGACATTCGATACGGCCCGAGAATTAACCGATGACTCCCACCCTGGAACGCCTCGCCGAACTCGTCCGCCAAGCCGAGTCGAAGGCCCGCGCGCAGCGGCTCGGCGGCGACGTCCGGCAGGCCGGTGACCTGCTCCGGGCCGCCGAAACCCGGGCCGAGGAAGGCCAGCGCCGGCTCCGCGAAGACCGCCCGGCCCGACTCCGCGAACTCAAGCAGGCCGTCGACGAAGACAAGCTCCTCCGCGAGATGACGATCAAGCTGGCCCAGCACCGGACCTACCTCGAATCGGACAACGAGGCCGAGCGCCTGGTTCAGTCGGCCCGGGCCGAGATCGAGGCCAAGCGGGTCGAGGCGCAGACCGACCTCGACGTGATCGTCCGCGAGGCGGCCGAATCGCAGAAGGCCCTCCAGGCGATCCTGGAGAAATATGCCGACCTCCGCCACGAACTTGACCGCTTGCAACCGGAACTGGCCGGCGACTTCGGCGAGACCGACCGCCTGGTCTCCAGCGTCGCCCGCCTGTTCCCCGCCAGCCAGATCCCCGACCTCACCAAGGAGATCGAGGACGGCGCCATCCACTTCGGGGCCCTGGAGGCCCGCGAGCAGAAGGCCCAGTTGATGATCTGGATCGGCCGGCTCCGGCGACTCCAGGGAATGAACTTCGCCGAGGGGGGCGAGGAGACCCAGGCCCTGGAAGGGATTTTCCGCCGCCTGGTCGGTCTCTCCAAGCAGTTCATGCCCGGCTACATCGACGCCTTCCAGGAAGGCTACGTCGCCGATTGGGATCAGTACATCGTCGACGCCCAGGAGCAGTTCCGACTGGCCGTCGAGGTCTCGCAGCGCGACCGCGAGCTCAGGGTGATCCGCGACGAGCAGTCCCTGCGCGAGCTGGAGCGGAAGCGACAGGCCCAGACCGCCTATCGCGACTCCCTCCGCGACCTCCGGGCCGTGATCGCCGCCCACCCGCTGCCCGAGGAGGGAGTCGACGAGTTCCTCGCCGCGCTCGGCCGCGTGGTCAACTTCGGGGGCGCCTCCGAGCCCGAGCTGCTTGACCTGGTCAAGCCCTATCGCGAGCTGATCACCGGCGGCGACTTCCGCGTCCTCCGCAAGCATCTCGACCGGATCCGCGACGAGGACTCCAAGGTCGAGGAAGACTCGACGCTCCGCAACCACTTCGCCGAGCTGATCGCCCAGACTCGCGGCCGAAAAGTCCTGATGATCGGCGGCTCCGCCCGCGAAGACGCCCGCCGGGCCCTCCGTCAGTTTTTCGAGTTCGACGAGCTGGATTGGGAGAACTACGAGGGGACCCGACCGGCCCTGATGAAGTCGCTGGAGCAGAGGGTCAAGAACCGGGGCGTCGACGTCGTCCTGATCCTCAAGGAGTTCGTCGCCCACCACGTCCCCGAACGCCTCCGCCCCCTCTGCCAGGAGAGCGGTATCCCCTGCCTGATGGTTGAACATGGTTATGGGGCCAATCAGATAGCCGAGGCCCTCCGGTCGGGGCTCAAGCCGGTCTGAACGGGGAATTTTCACCGCCAAGACGCCAAGACGCCAAGATCGCCGAGGTCGGAAAGAGAGAGGAAAGAGAGTACAGAGAGAGAATGAACTGGCCTGCCCCCCAAAAGCTGGTCCAGTCTTAATGGGAATCGTACAACTGGCAGAGAGCCAGGGAGCGATTCATGCGAAAACGACCGACTACTGAACGGATTGCCAAAACCCTCCGCGAGTTCCA
>JAABUP010004522.1_pt1 | contig 22587 bp, 28 predicted proteins | sample 5559201 | NCBI WGS metagenome assembly JAABUP01 (sample SAMN10711887, study PRJNA513373) | rock metagenome | isolation source: Antarctica rocks | place: Antarctica | reverse complement strand
AGCTCTTCCGATCTGCCAGCCCGCCTATAAGGGCTTTCCAGAAACACATATTGGTATAGTCAAAGCAGATATATGGCTTACATGCAACTGAAACCTGCATACCTGGCGTGGGTCCTCGTCATGACAGGTTACCAGTGCTCCTGCATGACATCAGCTGATATCTTTTGTTTTGTTGCTTGCGTAATTTGGGATACGTCCTATTCTTCTCCGACTTCTTGGCACTGACTCCTCCACTGGCGTAAGATCAGCATCCGCATCGCTGATCCTCTTTATTGTATGCTCTAGTCCTCTACACACACAAGCTCAGCAAGCTTTGTGAATTTTGTAACAAAGGGAGGGAGAAGACGAAACGTCCTTTGCGACGAGAAGCTGAGAATTGGTGTTGAACTCTGCTGCTGAATGTTTGCCTTCGATATCCTGAAGCTTCAGCAGCCGGGTGCAGAGTCTGACTACATGTCTGCCGATCTGTGCAACTGGGACTTTTTGCAGGATCTGGATTTCGCACCTGATCTGGAGATAGACAACACTGCTACTTCCCAAGTCCCGGCGCCACACTCAAGTCACGAGCTGCAGAAAGAGAGAAATCGCAAAGCACAGCAGCGGGCCAGGCAAAAGAAGAAGGTTCGGAAAGTCTGCCACTGTCAGCTTTGTATTTGCTAGGACTCGAGCGCTATATACAGCGCCCAACGCCCTCTGTGTCCCAGGAACGGTCGCAAAATATAGAGTGTCAGCTTGCCGAGACGACCAGCCAGCTTCAAGCCCTCAAGTTGCGGCAGAGACAGCTCGAAGCACGAAATCACTTGCTGGAGCTCGCGGCTGCCAACAAGTTACCAGTTTCTGTGCCACAGCAGAACTTGCAAGTGGGTCAGCCTAACCAAAGCGGGGCAGGCATGATAGTGTTTCGAGTCAGCATGCATTTTGCAGACTGTGCAATGACAGCAGTGAGCTCCTTGCTGTATTTTCACAGGCTGAGGCCAGAAGAATTGTACTGAACATTTTGGAACAGTCAGGACTGATGAGATCACAGCAGGGTAATGCCATCATGCTGACAGTGCATGGCTTTGATGAGGAAATGAAGTTGGAAGACATTAGCAGCATGCCCCGTGCAGATCTTGCCAAGCTATACACGGTAAGAGGCCATGCATTGCCTGAGACTTGCATAGCGATTTGAATCCAGGAGATCCAACCTTTACATTGCAGATTGTGTAACTTATGAGGCCCTTTGATGGAATTTGAGTTTCATATGCCTTGCATGAGGGAAGCAGCAAGACCAAGCTGCTCATCATGCAGATACTGACAGCCCTTCTAGTGCTGCTGCATTCAATGCGCAATCATGCTTCTCAAAGTGCTGTTATCCAGTACACCCAGCACACAAAGCTGAGATAAAGGCTGCAGTACATGTGATGCCTTGCAGGCGTATGTCCAGAAGCAGGCGCAGTGTCTTCTGCATGTGGAAGGCAACAGCGACAGTAACAACCCAGCACTTGCTGAAATGCATCGTTGGGCTGTGGAGTCAACAGCAATGCTCATCTGCTTTGCAACGGGCAGCGCAAGCAATCAACTGACTTCCTGGCTCAACATGAAGGATGGAACATCTTTTCAGGAGCCTGCACCTAATGGCAATCCTGCTGAGTTGTTGGTGAGACATGCCGATGGTTGGCAAACACATCTTCCATCTGGTGCACTTTGTACTCTGATCCTGCCTTGATATCTTTGGGAGGTGATCTGCTATGTGCACTTATGACACTGCCTCTGCTGTCAGCTAGACTCCTGTCAACCGACTGTTGCTTCATTGCTCAGTCGTCAAATATGACTTGATTGGGCAGGGCGTTTATGCCAGTAGTGATGCTGGCTGAACAGTCATGTTGCCTGGAGAGTAACACAGCAAGCACAGTTGGAGTCAAGCACTGGCGTGTGTTCGTCCGATGGTGTAGTCAGTTTACATGAACTTTTTGCATATGCGCAGGCAGCAATGAACTACTCTGAGAGTCAGAAGCAAGACATACTGCACTTAAGACGCCTTTTCTATGGTAAGTTGGGGCAGTTGTCAAGAGCAAGGGCTACCCTTATGGAGCAAATGCCTGCAGCAGTTCAGTCTAGCCCTGTTCCGCCATTCAATCTAGACCTCAAATCCACTGCTAACAAGCTGGCTGAGACCCAAGACTGGGCTGAGCAGCTGTGTGCCAATCGTGCTGAGGAGAGCCGGGCATATCTATTTTGCACCATCTGTCTGTCTCGTGGTGTAAGTCTTGTGACAATCACGTGTGTCTGACCTGTCTCGCTCAAGATCTGTCATCATCGATTGATGTGCAGAAGTTCGATATATGTTTGGTCCCGAGTGTGCACCTGTTTGTCTGCATGCTGGTTTTGGCTTGCGTGTCAAAGTAGCAGTGATCCATACTCTGTGCAGCTCAACATGTAGTCTTGACCTCTGTCCTTCTGGCAGATTAGACCTCAGATACACGTTCCCAGTGATGCACTGATTTGCAGAGCTTGGTGAAGTAGTCTTGACCTCTGATTCTGCCTTCACTTCTCGGGCTTTTGTGCAGATCACGAGCAGCCTTCAGCAGGCGGTGGCAATGGTGCATCAGTACCCAAGGGCCGCAGGCTACAAAGCCCTCTTGGATGTCTTGGCACAGCTGCACAATGAGCCTACAAAAGAGCAATTAGCAGAGGGTCCTGGCTTGGATGATCTACAGTTGGCTGCAAATTGGCAAGCAGTAGTGCAATATGTGGAGAGCCTTGGCGCAAAAGATGCGCATGGATATTGTCGGTTGATCAAAGATTCATCATAGGTAGATGTATCAAGTGTATGAAACATTTGTAAGGTTGGTCATGTAAATTGAGCAAACAGCAGGCCATGGCCCTGCTTGTCACAAGAACACTCTGTTTTTCTCACGACTTTCTTGTGCTGCAATGTAAGACAGCTGCTGCAGCTGACCAAATTATGCGCAGTGAATCATGTATGCAGGGCTATCCTTTGGTCAGCCCTGTCCTGTGCAGGCCTGGAGGGGGAGGAAGACAAGCAGTTTGTGCCACTACTTCTTGCATTGCAACTTGGTTACGCCCAGAGGCTAGTGTGGGATTGTGAGGTGCGAAGATGAATCGACGATCCTTCGAAAGAGTAGATGGAAGATCACCGGAACTTAGGACGCTGATCACTGTCAAAATATGCTTGCATCCGATCTCTTGAGTGATTTGGGGCCAGTACCAGAGTCTAATCTTGCAGACTTGTCGAATTGGGATTTCTTACAGGATCTGGACTTCGGTTGCGCACTTGAGCAGAGCAACAACGCCGAAGCCCAAGTCGAGGGACCTCAAATAACCGCGGGAACTCAACCAACTAGTAACGAGCGGCTGAAAGAGAAAAATCGCAAAGCACAGCAGCGGGCTAGGCAAAAGAAAAAGGTGTATACAGCTACTTGTGCCTCATCTCCTCTGTAGCTTCCAGAGTTCAAGTGCTGGCTTGACCCTTTCGTGTAATCTCAGGAGCGATCACAGACCATAGAAGCGCAGCTCGCTGAGACAACCAGCCAGCTTCATGATCTCAGACTGAGGCAGAGGCAGCTCGAAGCACGGAACCATCTACTAGAGCTTGCTGCTGCCCACAAGCAGCAGGCTTCTCCAGCGTCAGCACCACAAGGAAGCTTGCAGGTACGGCAGGTTGTTGATTACTAAAGTGCACGTGCATTCGGCACATTGTTGCTGGCAGAGCTGCACCTGTAAAGCTCTTCTTGACAAACCTTTTCATCTTTTCAGGCTGAGGCCAGAGAAGGCGTTTTGAGGATTCTTGACAAGTCAGGCCTTACCAGGACACAGCAGGGGAAAGCTCTCGTACTGACAGTACACGGCTTCAATGAAGAGATCAAGATGGAGGATGTCAGCAAGTTGCCCCACACAGACATTGCCAAGCTGTACACGGTACGGTGTGCATGGTCTACAAGCACTGATGTTGGCCTTGCATTGGTCATATTGCAGACAGCATCTTGCATGATCAGGACAAAGGATCTGCAGCACCTTCAGGCAGTTTTTACAGGATCTGAAGTTGCGCGATGAAGTTGCAGACTGCTTGAATCCTATTACGAGGCTGCCTCTTTGTGTTCATCAAGCTGTCAATCTGATTATCAGCTTACTGCCACTGTGAAAGACTGCTTCCATTGCTTTGCAGCCCTCCAACTTGGTGTTTTGCAGGCGCATGTCCGCAAGGTTGCACAATGCCTTTTGGATGTGGAAGGCAACAGCGAAGCCAGTCATTCTGCATTGGCAGAGATACACCGCCTGAGCGTGGAGCTGACAGCTGTGCTCATCTGCTTCTCAATGGGCAGTCCCAGCAATAATGGCATCATTCATTCGCTGAACATGGAGACCGGAACCCTGTTTCAAGAGCCTCCACCTGACAGCAATCCTGACGAACTGCTGGTGAGACATTTTCCAGTACTGTACTGCTTGTCAATCCATGCCACCTGCCGCTTGCCTTACCATTTGTGAATCAAGTGACTTTTCAACAGCAAGTATGTCAAGGGCAACATGACTTCCTTTGCAATCATGCCAACACGTATCTTTTGTTTGAACAACTCTGACTACTGGTGCTGTTGAGTCGGGTTTCTGTTGACTGTTGTGTTTACTGACATTGTATGGCCAGCATCTGCTGATGCAGGTTTGCTTTTATGCGCTGCATGCAATCTGGGCCTGTATGCAGGCAGCCACCAACTTCACAGAGAGTCAACAGCAAGATATGCTGCATCTCAGACGCCTGTTCTTTGGAAAGCTTGGACAGCTGTCAAGAGTGCGGGCAGCCATTATGAAACAAATGCCTGCAGCTGTTCAGCCCAGCCCTGTTCTGCCATTCAACCTGGACTTCAAGTCCACTGCCAACAAGCTGGCTGAGACCAAAGAGTGGGCTGACCAGCTGTGTGCCAATCGTGCTGAGGAAAGCCGAGCGTTTCTGACCTGTGGTTTCTGTCTATACCGCGGAGTAAGCTTCTTGGCGTGTGCATGACATCTCACGCTGTTCAGACATGTTCAATGCTGGTGCTATTAGTGCTGGAACCCTGCTAGCCTCAATCAGTTTGGCAGCTACTTGCTATGAGTCTCGGGTTTGGTTCCCTCACTTCCCATGCAATGTGTTTGATGAGCTGGCGATTCAGCAGGAATCATCAAATTAATTACGGCGTTTCAGTGCTTGTGCTGCTGTTCAGCTTATTTTTTCCATGCAGATCCAGACCAGCCTACAGCATGCAGTGGCCATGGTGCATCAGTATCCTAGGGCTCCAGACACAAAGGTGTTGCTGGAAACTGTAGCTCAGCTTCACAAGGAGCCCTCAGTGGAAAGCCTGGTAGCTGGGTCTGGCTTGGATGATCAGCAACATGCTGCAAGCTGGCAAGCAGTTGCACAGTATCTTGAGAGTCTTGATGCAAATGGTGTGCATGGATATACACCTTTCCGCAAGATTGCAACAGAGGCTTGCTCACCAAGAACTTGAGCAGATGTGGTTACATCATGATTTGACGGTTGTTAGGTTCATAACATTGTTCATTGAGGAAATCTGCTATCATTGAGATGAACGTGACTACATTAGTAGGCTGTGTGCATTCAGAACATTTACGTTTAGAGTTTGTGAAGCATTGTTATGAGTTGCTGTGCTGTCTCAAGATGCTGCAGATTTCATCTTTTGGGTTTGTGGCCCACTGGTTGCTGTGTCTATGAACTGGCATTGCCTTCCTGGACGAGCAAAATCTGTTTGCTCGTGGCAATACCCCCTTGCTCAAATGATTATAGGTGCAACCTGCTATGCTGCAGCTACAATACGGGTTGGCTCACAGCACAATGGCTTTTGACAATGCAATCCATAATTTTGCAAAACTGGCCTGCTGCCTGGCTGTACCTTTTTGTACTAGTGTTCAAGTAGTTTCCAAATCATGCCGTGGCAGCAATCATCAGATGACTTGAAAGAGGCTCAGCCATCTTGGTATCAGGCTGAGCCAATATTTTAATTTCTGACCAAAAGAGGATCTGTTGGTGCCCTTACCGTACTACGGCGTGTGCTGGTTTTTCCCATGTAGCAAAATCAATTTCTCTCTGCAGGTGATTTCTTGCATAATCCACCTGAGCGCTGTCCACTCTTGAATACAGGGGCATGCACATCTTGTGTTTGTTTCCATCCTCTCCCAGCTTTTGCGGCTAACAAGGCTGACAAGAATTCTCATGAGGGATGAGGCAACTCAGGCTCACGAAGATGAAACGTCCCTGTACATCCACGCCTTTCAAACGAGAAGCGCAGAGATCGGAGCACCAGAACGACCATGTGTGCCGATATGTCGACATGGGACTTTTCACAGGACTTGGAATGTGGTCTTGACTTTTACTTTGGTGACGATCCGGTACCTCAGGTTGCAGACAGCATAACAATCCATGAACGCCAGAAAGAGCTGAATCGCACAGCACAGCAGCGGACCAGACAGAAAAAGAAGGTGCGTGAAGTATCTCACTTCCAGCCTGGTGGTCTCACAAGGCTCAGCCTCGAGGATGCCTCTTCCACGCCTGGTGTCCACTGTGTACCATGTTCAGGAACGCTCATCAAACGTTGAGGCTCAGCTTGCCGAGACAACCAGCCAGCTGCACGACCTTAGGCTGAGGCAGAGTCAACTGGAAGCGCAGAACCACTTGTTGGAGCTTGCCGTCCCCAATAACCCGGCGGGCTTACCTGTTTCAGCGCCGCAGCAAAGCTTGCAGGTGAAATGGCAAAGCTGTAGGATATCAGATGTGTCAGCATCTCTGCACAGCAGGCGTTCAACACAATATCCACCTCTTGCCATAGGCTGAGGCTGGAGAAGTTATGCTAAAGATCTTGGAAAGATCAGGGTTGAACAGGACACAACAGGGCGCAGCCTTAATGCTGACAGTACATGGGTATGAAACAGAAGTTAAAATAGAAGACATTGGCAGGATGTCTCGAACAGATCTTGCCAACTTATACACGGTAAACAGTCCAGAAGCATCACCAGTGCCTGTGCAAAGGATTGGCACCAGTGGTGTTTCAAACGCTGCATGACTTGTGTCAAGTGATGTGCATGATCATCAAGCTCATGCAGCCATCAGAAATACTGACACCTTGACCACTCTTCGTCAGCTGTGACTGCACAATCATGCGTCAAGCTTTGCATGTGTTGCAAATTACTATGTTCTGCACAGCCTCTAAACAAGAACCCACCACAGCTGAGCAGTGACTGTTGCATCATTCAACGGCGCATGGCTTGCAGGCATATGTACGCAAGCAAGCACGGTGCCTTCTGGATGTAAATGGCATCATTGAGCTCAGCCATCCATTGATTACTGAAATGCATCAGAGAAACCTGGAGGCTACAGCAGTGCTGATGTGCTTCTCAATGTGCAGTCCTAGCAACAATGGCATCACCCATTCGCTCAACATGAAGGATGGCACATTGCTCCAGGAGCCTCCATCTGCTGACGCTCTTGCCAAACTGCTGGTGAGACATACTAATCATTGCCTTAGCACCAAGGCTCATGCAGCTCACACATCGCTTTAGCACCATTGCCAATACAGCCATATTCTCTGATCTGGAAGTTGCAGCCTAACTTTGGCCTGCTGTTCTGTCAGTAAGCCCATTTTCAGTGGGTTGAGTCAACATTTGTCTGACGTACCAAAATAGCTTGTAGGGACGCTCAGAAAAGAACTGCTCTGGAGAGACAAGACTTACCTGCAGATACCTAGCTCATCATGAGCCACAAAGTGTGTCATTAACATTATGATAATAATATCATCATCATTGTTATTCCTCATATATTGTGTCTTCAAAGGTCAAACATACCGTCAAGAATACTCAGGTGGTGGGTTCAGACCCAACACTGCTCTTTGTCAGAAGCAGTAAAGCGGTCAAGCTGTCTGCATGGCATTTGCAGATGCTTTTGCTCTAGCATGTTGTGAGGTCAGCGCATGTATGCAGGTGGCAATGGACTTCTCCAAGAGCCAACAGGAAGACATGCTGCATCTAAGGCGTCTGTTCTATGGCAAACTTGGGCAATTGTCAAGAGCAAGGGCTGCCATTATGGATCAATTGCCAGCAGAAGCTCAGCATGTCACTGATCTGCCATCCAATAAAGCTATAGCTCACGACCTTGCTGACACCACAGACTGGGCTGACCAGTTGTGTACAAATGGTGCTGAGGAAAGCAGGGCACATTTGTTCTGTGCTGTGGCCCTGTATGGTGGGGTGAGTTTTTGTTTCAGCAATACCTGCTCAGACTTTGCCTTAGCGCTCAACACGTTGCATCAGGCAACAACCATCAGAGACAAGTGTTGGACACCACGCTTGCTCCATGGCCTGCTAACCATTGGCAAGGTGCTTATGTGTATCTCTTCTCTGACCTGTTTGGCATCCCTGTTGAGCTCTGACAACTCTGCAAAGCCGTGAAGCCCACACTGTGGATTGTGATCAATATGTACAGCTCCATCTTGGGTTGCGACTTTGTGTGCAGATTACGAGCAGTCGCCAACAGGCAGTCATGATGGTGCACTACTATCCCAGGGCTGGAGGCTACAAGGTGTTGCTGGACGTACTAGCACAGCAAAATCAGGAGCCTTCAGCAGAATGCTTAGCAGGGGGATCTGGCTTGGATGATGTGCAACATACTGCAGATTGGCAAGCAGTTGTACTGTATGTTAAAAGTCTTGATGCCAGTGGTGTGCGTGGACACTGCCCTCTACGCCCTCAGTATTGATTAATATCACTTACTTTTTCCATTGAGGACCCCGCACAGCTGGGCTCATCAGATGCACCCAGAGAGATTTGCTTGGACAAAGTTGCTAGCATGTTGGAAACCTATTTACTTGGTCTGTCATAAGGAATGTTTCAGCACTGCAGCAGGCAGTGCATGTCACCTTCCTGAACCCAAGCTTCCTGCTGATTTATGACCATGTGGACTGCAAAGTCATTGGCAGTACACAATAGACAGGTCCGCTTTCCTGTAGGCGAGACCAGCAATACTCAGGCAAGCTATAGCTGTTGCATCGATTGCTCGTCCACACGCTGGGAAACTAAGACAGCACATGATTGGTTGTAGCTGCGGCTGGGCTTGCTGCAGTTGTCAGCAGTGCCTCTGCTGCCCTATTACTGGACTTGCTTCCGGTGTGGACATCAGCATCTATGGCATTTCATCATCAGCGTTTTGCAATCAGACTTTTCATCACATCAAGCCTGCTTCCTCAATTGCAGATACTGCAGGAGGGTACTGCCTTTGGTACCCCTGAATATCACAATCTTTACATCACAAGCATTCATTATGAATAGTTCACCATGTGATGTAACTGCAGTCACAGCATGTGCAGGCACAGGTTGGTGTTCAGCCTGAAGAGCCTGGAGCTGTTCCTGTGCCAGCAATAGTGTCATAGCCACAATTGCATATGCATGCAGCTTGCGCTGCATATGCATGCATTCGTCACAGAGTGTTTGACAGGTGACAGACCTTTAGCCTGTCCCTGATGCCACAACAGACTTGTTGTCTGCTTGCGGGATTGTTATCAACATACTGCAAGCAAGACGATGTGGCAAATATATAAGTGCCTTGCTCTGTCAATTGTTTCTTGCAATGACTGATTGGTTGACTCATTGAACAGCAACAGGAAGGCGAAGACATCTGGGAGACAGCATCGAGCTCTGCCACGAACTCGCTTGCCAACGCCTTGCTCAATCAGCAAACTGTTAGCAAATACTATGTCAGCTAGCCTGACAAGCTGGGACTTGTTGCAGGACCTGGACTTTGGTGTCGATCTGGACATAGACAACAACGCTTCATGTCAAGCCGCAGCGCTAACAGCAACAAGTCATGAACGTCAGAAGGAGCTGAATCGTAAAGCGCAGCAGCGGACCAGGCAAAAGAAGAAGGTTTGCAAAGTCTCCGCTTGTCAGTCCAGTATGCACAGAAAACCAGGCGCTGAGTTTCAGCAACGGCTGATGTCCACATACGATCCAGGAACGATCGCAAAACATAGAGGCTCAGCTTGCTGAGACAACCAGTCAGCTGCATACACTCAGACTGAGGCAGAGGCAGCTGGAAGCCCAAAATCACCTGTTAGAGTTTGCTAGTCCCAACAGGCAAACAAGCTTGCCAGTTTCGAAATCACAGCAAAGCTTGCTGGTGAGCCAGCAAATGTCAGAAACCCATTAGCACCTGCTTTGCAGACATGTACGCCATTTGCCATTTTCTCCCAGGCCGAGGCCGGCGAGCTTGTGCTCAAAATACTGGAAAGGTCAGGGTTGATCAGGACGCAGCAGGGTGCAGCCTTGAGGCTGACAGTGCATGGTATTGCCACCGAAATGAAGGTGGACGATATTGCCAATATGACCTGTGCAAATCTTGCGGACCTATACACAGTAAGCAATCCAAAGGCATTATCACTTCCGTGCTTCAGATGCATGTTGGTATCCATCTGTCCCATGCGTGCACATATCAAGGCTCTTCATGTACAAGTCAAGTCAAAGTTTGTGTAATGTATTTGAGAGCCATTGATCAAAGCTTCGACATGCTTGGTCACAGCCGTGTTTGAGGAGGTATAAGTTATGGACAGTGATGCATCACAACTGGTGCATCTTATACGTCATATGTACTATATGTATCAATGATATGACATGTGAATCACATGTGTGTGCCCTGTCTGCTGGATTGGCAGACTGACCCCATGTCCAGTGGCAGTGTCCACATTTGAGTTGGAAACTAGACACCATGCTTGGTCTCAGTGTACATGTACCATCAGTGCTGCAGGCAGCTTGTACTCGGTCACACAATCCGTTTCGTATTAAGCCCTAGTTAGTGAATGGGGACCAGCCAGTGACATGTCCATTTGGTGGACACACTGTGCTTTGGTAGGTACCCATTTCATGGCATAGTGCAAACGCCTTATAATGTACAATTCCTGCCTTCATATCTGCCCTGCGCTGGCCTCTCATGCATGCCTTGACACAAAACAAGCAGTTCTGCTAATTTCACAACTTGGGATGGGGAATGCCAGAATTGGCAACTGCGCTTCATGATGCCATGATGCGCGTATTGCTGTGCCACGCGGGAGCCCCGCAACAATCATCCGTGATATAGGCTTGTGCGACCGGGTGCGACAAAAGCAAATATGGCGGGCACCCACTTTTAGCTGCCTTCAGTGCGGCAATCCGAGCAGCTGATCGGTGTACATCACGATAGCAGCAGTGTTGCGTCAGCAGACCGTGTCTCAGTTTGCAACGTGAAGTGACGGCTTTTGAAGCCCCGTTGTCTAGGTTGTAGTCGTTGCTGCCCCAATACCTGGTTGGTGAGCACTTTGAGATCAGGGCTGCAGCTGCATGGATGAGGCGGAGAACAGCCCGACCATCGAGGCACGGTCCGCCAAACGGGCCCGTCCTGATGACTCAGATGCTCCCCATACAAACGGAAGCTCTCATCCGGTTGAGGCAGCCCTGCCCGTTAGCAAACAGCCGGCTATGCATACCAAGGCTTTGCGATCCGTACTGAAAGGTGCTTGTGCCCACGTCTACGCCCAAGCCTTTCTACCTCCTACTTGCTGTCAACTACTCAAACTGGTTCAAAACTTTGACGTCCTTTATCATGGTCTGCAGTGTTCGTTGTCAAGACGGGTAAGCTCAAGGCAAAGTGCAGCCAAGCACCTCAAGCTACATACAGGTGCTAAGATTGCCTTTGATTGACAAGCATGGAAAGCATGGCTGTGTTGCAGATCCCAACTATGCACAACCCTGGCAGATGCGACCACAGCGATCATCTTCAGGCTCTGCTTTCATTGTAGACACGAAGCGGCGACATATTATGACAAATGCTCATGTGGTAGGCCATCAGCTATAAGCAGCAGTTCGATAGCTTTTGTTGACGTTCTTCTGAACATTATTCTGGAACATTGTGTCTATCAGGTATCTAACGAGACCACAGTGCATGTACGAAGGCCAGGCAATCCCAAGAAATGGCGGGCAAAAGTATTATGTGAGGGAAAGATTGCTGATTTGGCACTCGTGACTGTAGAGGATGATCAGTTCTGGACAGACGAGCTTTTGGACCTGCAATTTGTTGATGTTCCAGAGCTTCAGGTGACATGATGCATGCATCTTACTGTCCACCTGTAACACAAAGAAATGGTGTTGGTCCACCTGCAGAATGCTTGCAAGCTTCGCATACCAGCATACACATACATTCAACTTTTCACAATATGAGCTGATGTCTCTGCAGTGTAATGATGGCATCAATGCATGTAAGGCAGTGCATGCTGTGTAGCCAGAGAATGATGCTGACGCATCCCTGTGCTGACTTCAGGACTCGATCTTGGTGGCAGGATATCCACTTGGAGGTGACTCGCTTAGCATAACCAAAGGCATCGTCTCAAGGGTGCGTGTACTGATCATCATGCTTGCATCGTGCATGAGAGCATCTAAAATCATTTGCCCAACCGGTCCTTTCTATGCCTGGCGCATGTTCCAGGAGCTTTGTATGTAATCATGAATGTGTGCTGCTGTTTTCCAGCTTTTCTATGCAGAAATGGTGGTAAACATACATCATAAGCAAATGTGTTTGCTTTGCAGTGCTCGGCCATGCTCCAATCAGATCCATGACGGATAGTCATGATCTCATCAGGAGCCTCATGTCATCAATGCAGATTAAATTTTGACCAATGGCCCCTCATGTAGGCCAACAATTGGCTGTGTATTGCAGGTTGTGATGACCAGATATGCACATGCATCCAATAAACTGCTTGGGATTCAGATTGACGCTGCCATTAATCCAGGTACTGTTCGCGTCTATGGTTGTTGAGCATGCAGCATGCCTATCAGACATGGCTATCATCGCATGGGTCATGCTGTGAAGTAGCTCAAGCACCAACAGCACCTGCAACACGAGTGCAGCAGTTATTGGATGTATGGCCTGCTGACAAGTCTGCGGTGAACAAGCTAATCAACACTGAACTCTATACTCTGTGTGCTGATTGTCACACTAATCTGCATGCACAGTATAGAGTTCAGAGTTGAGCTTTCCCTACTTTAGAACCCATTTCGTTTTGCTGTGCCCTATTGGGGTACTCTGTGGTATTGACCATTCTGATTTGGGTGCTGTGTGACAGGCAACAGTGGTGGGCCAGCCTTTGCCGATCTGCAGCAAGCAAAGGTAGCTGGAGTGGCGTTCTCCAAGCTGTCAAATGCAGACAATGTTGGCTACATCATACCATATCAGATCATCAGGCATTTTCTGCAGGTGAGTCAACTATGTTGCAGTGCATGCACAGCCTGAGCAACCTGCCCTCCTGCTGCAATTGATGTTGATGATGATTGCTGGATCAGCCTGATGAAGACGTGATGCCATATACTTTGCCTGCAGCCATGCCTACAGTGCCAAACAGCTGAAAGAGCTGCAGAGGTTCAGCGTGCACACTGTTACCTTCTTGAGCAGATTGCCTCGCAGCCCTGATTGCAAATGCATCCAGCATTTTGCTAAATCTGCATGCATCTGATTGCAAATGCATCCAGATGCATGCAACCAGCCAATGCAACTGTCCATTGATCATAGTGGTACCACTGGCCATGCTTCAGGAGTATGAGCTGCATGGAATCTTCAGGGGGTGCTGCTCTGTGGGCTTCAGATGGCAGGACATGGAGAACACCCACCTGCGCGAGCACCTCCAGGTCTGTCATAGTCACGCATCCAACGCATCAAACACAGACAGCTCTGGCTATATCATGCCACATATAAAAAATATATATGAACAATAAATAACATGATATATATACGTTATATATTTAACAATGCATATATATCTATAAGATAGTATTATTATATAATATATACACATATATATATGTATTATCTCTGCTGATATAGGTATAATGAACTTCGGCTCTCCTTTGGATTCTGTTGCCTGCTGCTTGATGCTCGTGGCCGGCAGACCTATCAGCCAGCGAAATTTTCCAGCTTTCACCTACAGCTTGGCCAGACGCGACCTGTAAAACTTTTGCACCAAAACAACAACGCATTGCATACTCAGGCGTGGTCCCCGAGCTCCTGCTCACACACGATCCCTCGCGATCGCACTTCAGAGGTTTTTTTAACCCTACAAAGCCTGACTACACTACGGTGTTATCTGTGGGACAGTGTATTATATTGTATTACATATAATGTATATATTGCATGATCTTTCTCCTACTGGAAACAAATTACATTGGGTGTTGATGCAGGTGGCCCCTCAGCAGTCTGGCAGTCTGGTCTACAAGATTGACCCCCTGGCTCCTGCTCATGAAGTGCTCAAGGAGAACGATGTGGTCATGCAAATTGATGGCGTCCCCATTGCTGACGATGGCACTGTAGAGTTCAGGAATGAGGAGCGTGTCGAGTTCTCCCATATTGTTCGTGCCAAACACATTGGTGAGGCGCCTTTCCTGTCTGCCCTGCTTGTCTGTCATGTCAAAACAGGCAATGCAAAGCGTCACTTGTCTGTATCCACCTTTTCATGATTTGTGGGCAGGCCAAGTACAGGATAGGAGGGATTCTGTCCCAATATTATCTGTAAATGTGTTAAAAGGGTACAGCCATTTCTGTCACGGGAATTGCAGAGCCCATGTACGCATCCCAGACATTAAACATGTCACACATCAGTGCAAGAGCTTTGCGGCTATGTTGGCACGGGCCACACTGCAGTCCAAAGTTGAGTCAGAATAGTATGCATGCCTTCCACCCTGGAGACATTTTGCATGTGCACCATCGCCCACTTGGGCTTTCCACATGGGTTCATGACAGCCCATGTCTGCATGAAGTGTGCATGCATGCTGCAGACCTGGCCTGTCAGCAAGCAGTCATGCCAAGACCTGTCCTGAGTGCTGCCTGTCACAAGGTCAAAGCGCAGCAGTCGCTGTTGCCATGACCTCACTTCTGCTGTCATTACAGGCGAGAGCCTGGATGTGAAGGTTTTCAGAGATGGTGCGCTGCTAGATCTGGAGTACCAGCTCAAGCAAAGGCGGCCGCTGGTGCCCATACTGCACGGAGTGGACTGTGTACCTTCCTACTTCATTGTTGGCGGGCTGGTGTTTGTGCCGTTGAGCATACCTTTCCTTGAGCACGCCTACGGAGGTGTGTCTCTCTTTCATCTAGGAGAAACACGCGTCGTTTGTCGTGCTTATGTATTGCTGGCTCCATATACCATAGATTAGTGTCTACCACATACTGTACGTAGGCCTCATGGGTCACCTTGTAGATGCATGTGTCAGCACTTCTTTTGCCGTGCTTTAGTGTTTACCACACACTGTACTGCTCCCACAAGTAGGCCTCATGTGTCGCCTTGTAGGTGCATGTATCAGCATTTGAGCCAATCAATGAGGTGCCTTGACGTGTCACTCACATGTTGTTGTACCATCATGTTACAAGGAGTATGGTGCCTGGATGTCAAATTTGACGTTATGCAGGACTGAATTGGCGCAAATTGGCCCCTGTGCCTATTTTAGCACTTGTGACAGAATACTGCGAGCTTCCAGATGAGCAAGTCGTGGTTCTGTTCCAGATTCTGGCAGCCGAGATCAACTTTGGCTACAAGTTCCAGACTGTCAAGTAAGCTGACTGCTGTCAACTTCTTGCAGCACATATCATAGAGGCGTGTCCCTTGCTGCATCATGTCATAGGTCTCTTCAGATTAAGATCAGCTGATGCTCTCTCTATCTGCTTGATTGTTTGCTGGCATGCTGAGAAGTTCTGCTTGTTTGAACAGAAAAGATTTCAAGAACATGGCTTTTCTGATCGCACATGCAATGTGTAGGTGTGAGTTGTTCAATGGGCAAGAGTTGCACAATTTGAAGCAGCTGGCAGAGGCAGTAGATGCCTGCAAGTGAGTACCCCTGACCATTTTGGTAGCGCCCTGTGTCATGCATCTGTCATTGGCCCATGCAGGTTGTTTACATTGTTGATGACCATATCACACAATCTGTGTTCCAGCTGAGGTGCGCTGGGCTGTGCTGCACTGTGCTGTGCTTTGCTATGCTGTGCCGAGAGCAGTCGGTTGCTGCAGCACCACCTTTGCCTGCATTACTGAGCCTCAGATGTGTCAGAATGCAGCATCATGCTCCAGCGCTCAAGCATATGCTCTGCTGGTGGTACCATATGTGAGACTGTGCCTTGTGTGCTTTGCCGCATTGTCCTCACAGTCCAGGCCATAATTGCACTCCTGCACATATTGTGCACAAAGATGGCTCAGCATGCTGTGCCTGGCAGAGAGAAGTACATGAGATTTGGGCTTGAAGGTGGCAAGTCTGTCATCTTAGACCGTGTCCAAGCAAACAAAGATACACCCATCATTCTCAAGCAGCATGCCATCACATTTGACAGGTCTGCAGACCTGCAGAGAGCCACAAACAACAACCATGTGGCTGAGCAACCAGGTAATTTTACAGCTGGCATGCTGTGCTTGCTTGTCATTTGTCTGACAGCGTGGATGTTGCATATGAAGAGCTTTTTTGCTGGTGGCGGGATGCTGACTGTTCATGCTTGCACTAGTGCTGGTGAAATGTTGCTAGTTAAAAAGTTCAGGCTGCTGGAGGCGGACTCAGAACTGAGAACAATGTTCTGCAACATGTTGCTGGGGGACTGACACTTTGCGCTTGTGCAGATACCCAAATGACTGAAGGCACTGTGTGATCACTCGCCAAACATGCTGATGATCATCACAGCCGCACCCAAATGCATGACTCAAGCTGTGTCTTGAGGAAAGACATTGTTCAACGAATATGCCAGGCTATGTTGCTCACATGCCTTATTCTTTCAAAAACCACGCATGCTGCGTGCAGCACCCCTGCCCAACAGTGTTCCTGTGTAAGACATTATATCGCTTCACTGTGACACTGTTGGTCTGACTCTTGGTCCCCAAATGTGATTGTACCATCATTAAATTTGGTTCGATTCCACTTCGCGTCGAAGTCTTCGACGTTCATCCTTCGGGCATTGTTCATGCAAGACGCGCTTGGACAAAAAACTGCACTCTGCTCAAGAGTGGCACATGGAGGATCTGATGTCTAAGCCTATGGCGACTGTGGAAGCACCTGCCGCTCGGGCAGCAACTATGGAAGACTGTTTATGGATGGTCGTAGTCGCTGCTGTCGCTGCGTTTGCACATTCGATCACCGTGGGTCCGTGCTGCACCACGTTCAATATGCCTGCATTCAACGTAGCGTCACTGATTCCAGTCACTTTGTAGGAGCAAGCTTGACCGCCAACTGTTGGGGTCCAGCTCTGGGTGCCAAGGCAGTACCATTCAAAATTGCTCTTGTCCTTGGCGTCATCTGCCAGAGTCTTGGCGTCTTGGTGTTTGGGCCAGAGGAATATATTGTCTATGGGGGGCTCCTGGATCAGTCCAATAAGCTTGCACCCTACCCAAGGGAGGCAATGTACTCGTTGATGTGGATTGTGGTCACACCTGTTATATGGCAGGCGCTGTCCATCTGGCAGAAGACCCTTGTGCCAGCATACCTGGGGACCGGTGCGTAACAGCCTCTGCTTTTTGCTTAGGCACCTTGTGTCTCTGTACAGCTGGCGGTGATCATATGTGCACAAGTAGCTAAACCGCATGTTTCTCCTGCATGTCTCAGTCTCAGCCGAGGTATGCTTCATCCTCCTCCTGTCATTCAGCACTTGTTTTCAGGTTTGCTGTAGGATTGCTACCTAAAGGGCATGCTGGTCTTGCCCCTGCATGTCTTTGTTAGACCTTTCTGGTTGCATGCAGTGGCCAGTACAGTGGGAGCAATATTGGTCTTCCCAGGCGGTGCTGCTTTGGAATTTGGCTTGACTTCCGACTCACCACCGTTTGTCACTGGACTAGGCTCAATATTCATCATATGGGCTTGTGCCCCCATCATTTCTGTTTCCCTCACTGGTTTGTGCTACCTGAAAGCACGTGATTGGCTGTTCCGCAGCCGTGAACACGACCCTCTGCACAAAGTTCTTTGGGTATGACTTTGCTGCATTTTGGGATGAAAGTTGTCATGCATAACCCAAACTTAGCATGCACATAACAACGTCTGGTGACTTCAGTCAGAGCATGGTAATGCATAATGTAGCTGCAGACATGACCTGTCTGGTCGCGTAATGGGTCATAGCTCAGCATCGATCTGCTTGCACTGTGGCCTTTGGGCTTCTCACCATCCCTGGATGTCAGTCATAGTTTGATGTGCTCATGGACGTATGATCATGTCTGTGATACCACAGCTGCGCACAGCTGATGCACAACCACAAGTTCACAATGTGATCATCATCTGCTACACTCAATGGCTTTGCATGAGTACAGTATATTGCCCTAGCACATGGGTTGATCACAGTCTTCAATACTGCCTCATTTGGATCATTTGCCAACAGGTGCTTCCTCTCACTGCCTCTGCTGTGTCTGTCATTTGTGGGCTGATGATGATCTATGCCATCGGCTCACCCAGAGGCACAACAGCCTTTCAGACCACGCCTCAAGGCACGTGCATCATATTGGCAGCGCTGGCTTCACTGGCAAGCATACTGATGTGCCTGGGGGTACCCAACATGTCACGGCGTCACAGAAGTCGCAAGCCCATCCCTATCAAAAGAATGAACCTGCTAGGCCTGGTAGGCTCCTCTGAGGTCTGTATGTGAATTTGTGATGTGTTCTTCACCACATCTGCAATATTACCTCCTGACATAAGTGACCTTTGTCCAACATGTCCTGTGAGCCAGTCACATGTGAGCCACGGCATGCTTGATGTGCATTCCATGTTGTGCTGGCCTGATTCTCATTGTGCAGGTGGTAGGCAGTTGGGAAGCACCAATGATTAGACGGCACACTGCTGATCTCTCTTACATATGCATCTGGCAGTGCCAGTCTGATTGTTACCATTAGCTAACATGGTCCAGACAGCGTAAGCACTGGTGCTGCTTATCCCAGGCGCATGTGCTGGAGAGCATGTCTTGGTGGCAACAATTGCATTTAATAGCACCCAGCTTGTATTGCAAAACTAGATACCCACATTGCAGCCCACCAGCCCTTGTGTGTATGTTACCCTCAGGATGAGACAATAATGAAAGACTTGGCAGCAGAGGATGTCACAACAGATGTCCAAGGCTGGCTGCGGTGGGCCCGTGCACACTTTCTGCAGGTGGACTTGTTTGAGAGCGTACCTGCCAGTGACACTCTCATGCGCATCCATTCCACTGCAGAAGAGTTTGATTCCACTGCCGAGGACTTCCTAGCTCCCTTCCAGGTGAGTAGTTTGGTGGACAGCTTATGCCTTCTGAGTCTGCCTTTCATGCCAGGCAGTGTGCCCCCTTACGTGTGCCGCTTCTGCAAAGAAGATGGGCGTTTTGCTTTCAAAAAGCTGTTTGCAATTTTGTTGGTGACGCCAAACATCACCCTTGCACAATGTGTTGCTCTTGTCATTGCTGCTGCCATTTTTGGCAAGCCCGGATTTGACCAAAAAGCAAGCTTGTCTCAATCAATAGCCATTCTTGTTGCATCAAGCACTTTGTAAGCCACAAGACCGCTCGGTCTATGTCTCCTGGATAACATGCTCTTCCCAAAGAGTCTATTCTAATTCAGAAATGTCATCCCTACACTGGAAATCTAAAAGCAGAACCGCCCGGGGGACCATTAAAAACGTGTCTCGACATTGGGGAGATGTTTCAGCAAAGCAATGTACTGTCTTCTTCCCATCTCAATAAGCTTGTTTCAAACAAGCTTGCTTTGTGAGTTGATATCTTGCTGTGTCCTGCAGATCACGCTCGGTGTCTTTCTGTCTCTAGCTTTTGGTGCCAACAGTGCACACACCAGCTTTGGAATCCTAGCCATGATGAGACACATCCAAAAGTCGGGCACAGTGCCTGCATCAGCCAGCTTGGGAATCAGGCTGCGATGCATCAGTGCTGCTGGGACAGCAATTGGAACCCTCTTGTGGGGCAAAAGGCTTGCGCCCATCACAGGTGCAAAGTCTGCTGGCAACTGTTGCTTGAAGAGGCTGGTATGACTATAAAAGCTGACAAGCAAAGCAGTGCCTCACTCAATCACTGGCTCAACACATGTTGCTAGATGCAGCAGAACTTGATGAGGATTTTTTCCACATCAAGTGGTTCACTTTTGTTGCAGGTGTTTGTTTGGCCAAGATGACGCCCTTTCGCAGCTACATTGTGGCTGCATCTGTTGCTGGTGCTGTTGCTATATTGGGCACTGTCCAAATGAAGGGAGGGGTGATCACATACGTGATTGTAAGTTTCTTGACTGGGCTATGTGTATCCAAAGCCTGCAATTTATGTTTTCCAATCATGCATGATGTCTGTGCTGATATCATGACTGTGCATTCTGGGCAGACGTGGTTGCATGATTGTAAGAGGCAACAGAAAGTTCCTGTGTGTTCTGAGTGTCAAATTTTTGCTTCAAAACAATTTGAACCCCTCTGAATGTCGGCGTAGGTTCCAGCTGTTGCTGCTGTTGGTCTTGCTGAGGGGACTTCACATGTCAATTGGAGGCTGCTTGCTAAGATTCTGCTTTGGTGGGTTGCCGGCTTCTGCCTCACCATGGTTGCCACAAGTGCCTTTGTTGCTCAAGGTCAGCTTCTGTGTCTGTCAAACAACTGATGTTGACATGCTTGGCTATGTTAATTGCAGCATCGCAACATGCCGGGGGCAAGGTTAGGACTTTCCGCCCCCCCCCTTCCCTGACCTACCACTTAAATGGCTGTAAGGCCAAGGGAAGCTTGGGCTCAATATGGGATCATCTCAAGCTTCTCTATATTGAACGCCTAACGGCGCCGTCTTTTCTTTTCTTTTCTTTTCTTGACATGCTTGGCTGATTGCCTGCGGAAAACTATAGTTCTGGCATCACAGCCAAATTGGTGCTTGTTCTGCTTTCATTCATGCCTGCACTTACGGCCGCCTTTTTGCTCACTGCATGCAATGTCAGCGTTTCATCCATTGATACAACATGCTTGCTGTTGCAATGCTTTGTGCAAATGTGCATGTACGCTAGGTCATGCAAAATGTGTGCACAGCAGCAACACCTTGTCTCTTACCTCACACATACACATCTACGGCTTCTGTCTCATTCTGATTGCATTTCGCCACAGTCTCGGCCACCATCATCAAATCAGTTGCCTGCTGTGAATGCATGACAGGAGCCAGCACTGCTGCAGGAATTGTTGTGTTGCATCCGGGCAGCAGCAAAGCTCATGGCCAATTGCATTGTCAACATGTGGGTGGCATGGCCACATCAACGTGATCATGTGACTGCAGGCATGTACTCACCATCACTCGTCAGTGATAGACCTGGGACTTGAGCGATACAGGAGGAGCGTGCTTGTGCTGCAGGTGAAGAGATCTTACTCATGTGTTTGATGTGTGCTGCACAGTGCCGTACATCACTTTGTCCTTCTGTTTGTCTGGAACTGCTTGCTGTCTCTTTCCCTAAAGTGTCAGCATGCCCGGCATCTACTTTAGCCTTTCCGTGGTTCTAGCATCTTCGCATACTTGAAGCAAGTTCCCCGTCGTGGGATACACAGGGTAATTGGTCTGTGGCAACGTTGCCTCTGCTAAGAAGCACACACTGAAGATCTGGCACTTGTGGGCTCCTATGATACTGACACACTCACCTTGGCTAGGACATATTCTTACAGTGCTTGGTTGTGTGCATGCAGGACTCAAGCAATCTGGCAGCTTTGCTGGTGTTGGCAATCAGTTACTTCCATGTGCAACAAGCACTGCTTCCTTCTGCAAAGGCTTGCAAAGCGATGATCCTTCTGCTCAGGTTGCACCTAGCTCTGGCTCACCAGGCCATGTTTACTTGTCTAGCATAATGTTGGGCAGCTAGCCCATAGGCATTGCTCGTTGTCATGTCATGACTTTTATATCATGATTGATACATCTCTGCTTACTTTGACTTGCTCACAGCGCCATGCTGGTGCAATATTTATTCTATCTTTTTTCTCTTTGTTCTTGCATTTCTTCTTCTTTATGCTCTTTCATTTTCAGCATTGTTTCCTGCAACTTTTCTAAAATACACTAATTGGATTGACTTGTGTAGCAAAGTGGCCTCGCACATGCATCATTATGATCATTTCTTGATATGTTCTGTGCAAGTTTCGATGGAGACTCTGTTGTGACAAATTATTTTGACAGTCTACCGGTACTTGATTAATCAATATTGGACACCTAGCTTGAGTTGTAATTTGCCTGTTTGATGCATGTGAATTTTGATGTCCCAATAGCTATCACGTCCCTATAGGCCATGCGTGTGGTATGCACATGGTGTAGCAATTTCCTGTACAGATTGCTGAGCGTGGACGCCTAGAAGAAAGACAGACTGAGTGTGCGTCCAGCGGTCAGATCACTGTATGGTGGGCGGTCAGCTGCACAATCAGCTTCAGCTAGATGACTCAACAGCCCACGATGAGGCGCATTGATGCCTATCCTGGCTTTAGTGTCAATACCTGCAATACACTCTTGCTTTCATCAGCACAGTGTGATATCATCTCACTACTGATACATAGTTTGCTCACTGCACTGCACTCATAGACATTGCACTTCTTTGCAGTGACATGCCCTGC
>JAABUP010004521.1_pt1 | contig 22593 bp, 24 predicted proteins | sample 5559201 | NCBI WGS metagenome assembly JAABUP01 (sample SAMN10711887, study PRJNA513373) | rock metagenome | isolation source: Antarctica rocks | place: Antarctica | reverse complement strand
TTATCGAGCGGCTGGACTCCGCCGAACGCGGTGACAAAGGCCGTGGCTGGACCGCGGTGTACGCCTTGCACCACACCAGCACTCACCCTGTGGATAACCCTGCGGGCAACGCCGCAGGTCAACCACCAGGTGGCACCCCTCCACGTAGTGGTCTTGTTCCATCCCCCTCTCTCGGAGAGAGAGTGGTTTCTACCAGCACAGGACACCCTTCGGGATCAGCGGACGACGCTCCGCGCCGCGCATCGACCAAGAAAGGGGTTCGGGAAGGTGCGTCCGACCCAGGTGGGGTCGGGTTGGCGCTCAGTAAGGCGCTGCGGGCTCATCCGGAGTGCCCCGGGTGGATCAGGCGGTACTCCCCCCACGCCTACGCAGCGGCGCTCACCCGCTGGGCTCAGGCTGGGTGGACCGACCGCGACGTCCTCCAGCACCTCAACGACGTCAGCATGACCGGGTTCCGGGTCTATGACACACCGCACAATCCGGTGAAATACCTGCTCGCCCTGCTGCACCGCGGCGACATCGGGGAACGACCCACCGTGTGGCGCGACGCCCACGCCGCCGCCGAAGCTGCGGCCGCGGCCGAGCGCATCGCCGCGGTCCCTGCCCAGCTCGCGGCTGCCGCAGCCGCCCACGAGGCCGGGCTAGCAGCCATAGCGGGGCCGGGGCGGGCCCAGGTGCGGGCGATCCTCAGCGAACGGCGCGGGGGTCGGCGGTGAACGTGTGTCACGAATCGGGCGGTAGCTTAGCGCGGAGCGCGCCACATGCCCCACACGCGGGGACCGCCGTGCGGGACGTCGATCGCGGCGGTGCAGGTGAAGCCAAACGTTTCGTAGAACCCGATCAGCGGGTGTCGGGTGGCTTCCAGGTATGCGACTGTCCCTGTTTCGTCACAGTGGCGCAGCTGGGCGCTGAGCAGGGCCGAGGCCAGACCCTGACGTCGGGCTGTTGGCACGGTACCGAGCTTGTTCAGGTACCAATGCGGCTCCGCAGGATGCCTCCGGTCGAAGGCCCGCCGGAGTGTGAGCGCCGCCTGCAGCCGGGTCCGCAGTGCCCCGACGACAGCCGCGGCCATCATGAGTTCCTCCCGTCGGCTCTCCCTCAGCCCGGTAGTGGCCGGTGGCTTCCACATGGCCACCGCCAGGGGTTGCCCGGAGGGGTCATCGATCATCTGCACGCCGTCGGCTGGCAGATACTCGTGGCGCAGCTGCGCGTCGAACAACTTCCTCAGCGTCGCCGGGCGCCGCGCGGGGATCGGTTGCATCCAGTGCATCACCGGATCGTCGTTGAACGCCTCAGCCAGCATGGTGGCCACCGCCGAGGCGTGCCAGGGTCCGCAAGGCCGAAGGGTCCACTCCACGCCCACCAGTCTCGCAGCACCACCAGATGGCTTGCCGTGCCGCGCACCGTCACACAGGGTCGCGGGCCAACTACGCTGGCGCAACGATCCAGCAGCCCACCCCAGTCGAATACTCAAGCGTGAGGCGACGATGACCACGCAACGCTCCAACGGCCTACCGAGCGCTTCGCTGCTCATCGAAACGCTTCTTCCTGGGGCGCCACCCACTGTCATCGCCGATCACGGTGCGCCCCGTGCGTGGGCGCCGCTGCCCCGCATCGGTGGCACCCGAGCCACTGCCGACCGCGTCCGCACGATCGTCGCTACCGCCTACGACTCCGGGCGGCCACTGAACGTCATGGTCGGACCTCGGGACAAGCACCGCTTCAGGGTCATGGCGACCCCCGTGGACGGCCCCTCCGGTGCGGTCCACGCGGTGCAACTCTGGATCGGCGACCCCGACGTCGAGCCGCCGAGGCCGCCGAACGTCGCGGCGATCGAGTGGTCTGCCACTTCGCGGCTCATCGAATTGAACGCCGAGGTCCGCGAGCCGGTCGAGGACTATCCCTTCACCGGGCACATGCGACTCACAGCGCCGGAGGCATTCCGCCACGTCGCCCGGTTCGACGCGGCGATGAGCCTCATCGCCAAGGTTCTCGCACCGGTCCCCGAGGACCGCTGGGAGGGAACTGCCACCGTCTACGGGCCTCACACACTCCGTACCGTGCACCTGGCGATGCGCAGCATGCCCGCACCACAGCAGCAAGCCTGGCGGGGCATCATTCACGATGTCACTGACAGCGTGCCCCCGACGACACCAACTCTCGATTCGGTTGCGCTCGCCGCGGTCACCGCAGGTCGCGCCCCGACCGCGATCGCACTCATGGACGCCGAGCAGGCCCGCCTGATCAGCTGGTTCACCGATCCGGTCCCCGGCATCCAGTGGAAGGGCACCCAGGACGACCGCGACACCCCGCATCCCGACGACGTCGTCCGTATCTTCCAGACGATGCAACGACTCAGCACTGGTGGCGAGAAGAGCGCCACCATTCCTGGGGTCCGGCTGCGCCGCCTCGAGGGCGGCTGGACCGTCGTGAACAGCAGGGTCACCGTCATTCCCACTACCGGGCCGGTGATGGTGCTCGCCGAGATGACTCCCGTCGACACCACCACGTAAGTCTCAGCCGGTCACCATCAGCCTCGACCAGGCCCTCGCCCGCGACGACCCGGCCCTTCGCACCGTCAATCCCCTGCGGGTCACCGCACCTTCACTGTGCACAGCGGCAACCACCGGGCCTACCTGGGCAGCCTCGCCGACAAGGCCCCCGCGACCCGGGCCCGACGCGAAGCCGCGCTGGCCTCGGTGTTGGCGTGGGCCTACCGGGCCGAGATGATCGAGGCGGATCCGATGACCCGCCTGGACCGCACCCGCCTGGCGGCCTCGTCGCCGCGCCCGGTGCCCACCGAGCAGGTCGAGGCCGTCCTACGGGCGATCCCCAAGACCCGCGACCGCGACCGGCTGCTGTTCAGGCTGCTCTACACCACCGGCATGCGGGTGGGTGAAGCCCTGTCCATCGAGATCGAGGATCTCGACCTGAGCCGCGACGATGAGCACGTCACCGTCGTGGGCAAGGGCAGGCGGCGGCGCACCGTGCTGCTGGACGACTCGACGCTGGTGGCGCTGCTGCGGCGCTACCTCAAAACGCGTGGATACCGGCACGGGTCCCTGTTCCGCGCGGAGAAGAACTACGCCGGCGGCCCGCTGCGGTATGCCTCCGTCCAGCAACTCTGGGCCATGTACTGCGCGAAAGCCCAGGTCACCGCCACGATTCATCAGCTTCGCCACGTCCACGCCACCGAACTGGTCAACGCCGGGGTATCCCTGGAAACCATCCGACGCCGCCTCGGGCACGCCAACGCCCAAACCGTGCTCCGGTACGCCGACCAGCGCGACGCCACCGCGGACGCGGAGATCCGCACCTGGCGGCGCCGCAGCATCACCGGGCGCTCGAACAGTTGATCTCCCACGGTTTTGGTCGGTCTCGGTGGGGGAGCTGTTGGGGTACGCGAGGGTGTCGACCACGGTGCAGGACCCGGCGTTGCAGCACGACGCTCTGAGGGCCGCGGGGTGTCGGCGGACGTGGACCGACACCGCATCGGGGTCGAGGGCGGATCGCCCGCAGCTGCTCGAGGTGATGGCCGCGCTGGGGGAGGGCGACACCTTGTGCGTGTGGCGGTTGGATCGTCTGGGCAGGTCCCTGCCGCACCTGATCGACACCGTCCGCGGCCTGGAGGAGCGGGGGGTGGGGTTCCGGTCGTTACGGGAGTCGATCGACACCACCACCCCCGGGGGCCGCCTGGTATTCCACATCTTCGGGTCGCTGTCCACATAATCGAGCGGGACCTCATCCAGGAGAGGACGAAGGCCGGGCTGTCCGCGGGGCCGGTTGGGGGGCCGGCCCACGGTGCTCACCGCGGCGAAGGTGAAGCAGGCGCAGCGGATGATCGCCGAGGGCACCCCGCTGGTGGAGGTGGCCACCGTGGTGGGGGTGTCCCGGTCCACGTTGTACCGGCGGTTGAACCCGGCGATCAAGGTACCGGGGCAGTGAGTGGGCAGGTCTTGGGCGATGAGACCAAGCACCGCGACTACCTGATGTGTGCCGCCGTCCTGCTCCCGGCCGAGGTCAGGGTCTCATCGCAGTCCTGTCCGCCCGCCCGGCCAGCGGGCCCCGACCGAGGATCTGTGAAGGAGAACCACGGCCATGCCCAGCATGCAACTGCGACGCGACGATGTCATCTGTGATCTTGCACAGGACGGTGCCGGCTATGACGATCGCGCCCGGTGTGGCGGTCAGGCCGGTGACGACGCCGGCCTTGTGCGCGGTGATCGGCTGTTCCATCTTCATCGCCTCAAGGATCATGATCGTGATTCCTTGCTCGACCCGATCGCCGTTGCCGACCTTGATGCCAACGATCGTGCCCTGCATCGGTGCGGTGAGCGCGTCACCCGACACCGACCGGCTTTCAGAAGCCCGGTTGCCGCGCTTGGGGGCAGCTGACTTGGCCGCCGAGGCGCCCGCGCGGCCGAGGACGTCCTCGGGCAGCGAAACCGAGACGCGGCGGCCGTCGACCTCGACGACGAGCGTCCGCCGGGCCGCGGGCGTGGAGTCCGTTACGTCGGCGGCGAGGTAGGGCGGTGTCTCGTTGACGTACTCGGTCTCGATCCAGCGGGTGAAGACACTGAACGGCTGCCCGTCTGCTGGCGCGAACACGGGATCGGACACGACCGCACGGTGAAACGGCAACGCGGTGGCCATCCCTTCGACCACCAGCTCTGCCAGGGCGCGTCGCGACCGCGCCAACGCCTCGTCGCGGGTCTCACCCCACACGATCAGCTTGGCCAGCAGGGAATCAAAGGCCTGCCCGACGACGCTGCCGGTCTCGATGCCCGAATCGACTCGCACCCCTGGGCCGGCGGGCTCGCGGTACTCGGTGACCGTCCCTGGGGCGGGCAAGAAGCCACGGCCCGGGTCTTCGCCATTGATTCGGAACTCGAACGCGTGCCCGACCGGCGTCGGATCTGAAGTGAACCTCAGCACCTCCCCCGCCGCGATCCTGAACTGCTCACGCACCAGGTCGATCCGCGTCGTCTCCTCAGTGACAGGGTGCTCCACCTGCAACCGGGTGTTCACCTCGAGAAAGCTGATAACCCCATCGGCACCTACGAGATACTCCACCGTGCCAGCGCCGGTGTAGCCCGCTTCGCGGCAGATCGCCTTGGCCGAGGCGTGGATCACAGCCCGCTGCTCGTCGGTGAGAAACGGCGCGGGCGCCTCTTCGACGAGCTTCTGATTGCGGCGCTGCAGGGAGCAGTCCCGGGTCCCGACGACGATCACGTTGCCGTGCTGGTCGGCGAGCACCTGCGCTTCGACGTGCCGGGACCGATCCAAGTAGCGTTCGACGAAGCACTCGCCCCGTCCGAACGCTGTCGTCGCCTCGCGCACCGCTGAATCAAACAGCTCCGGGATCTCCTCGATAGTTCGGGCGATCTTCAGCCCGCGTCCACCGCCGCCGAAAGCGGCCTTGATCGCGACCGGTAGTCCGTGCTGGTTGGCGAACGCGACCACGTCATCAGCTCCGGCGACCGGTTCCTTGGTGCCGGGTACCAACGGCGCGCCAGCGGCGAGTGCGATATGCCGCGCGGTCACCTTGTCACCGAGACTGCGAATCGCATCCGGTGAAGGGCCGATCCAGGTCAGGCTAGCGTCGAGCACCGCTTGGGCAAAGTCGGCGTTCTCAGACAGGAAGCCATACCCCGGATGGATCGCGTCCGCGCCGGATTTGGCGGCCGCGTCGATGATTTTCTCGATCAGCAGATACGACTCGGCGGGTGTCGCGCCGCCTAGGGCGAACGCCTCATCGGCGAGGCGCACGTGCAATGCGTCACGGTCGGGATCGGCGTACACCGCCACCGACCTCAGGCCGGCATCTCGACACGCCCGCATTACCCGGACCGCGATTTCACCACGGTTGGCAATGAGCACCTTCTTCACTGCGGACCTCCGCTCGCGGTTTGCCCAACCCACCGAGGCTTGGCCGGTGAGCCAGGGGGATCGGCGCAACATCGCATTTAGCGACCCTGGGTTGCCGCTGCTGCAGTGAGCACTGGCCATCAGTCCGGCCCCGTCCTGACCGGACTCCGCGACGCCATCACCGGTCAGGGGGATCGGCCGACGGCGCGTCGAGCAGAACCCGGCGACCGGTGAGTCCGCGCTCGGCGGCGCGCACCCCGGCCTGGAAGCGCGAGGTAGCCCCGAGGCAGCGCATCACCTCGGCGACGTAACGACGATAGGTACGGACTGAGATCGACATCTCCCGCGCGGCAATTTCGTCGATCCGGCCCTCGGCCAGATAGCCCGTGATCTGGAGCATCGTCTCCCTGCTGACCAGTCCATCGGAGGCAGCCTCGGCACTTATAGGCACCCCGGTTAGCCAACCGTTGACGCACATCGCGTGCACAGCGGCAATGATCGCCTCGTCGCGGACCATCGTGGCCTGCCAAACACCGTCCGGTCGCGTGACTCGAACGATCGCACAGATGCCGTCGACGGCCACCGTGCTGGGTACGCGCGCAGCAGTCAGGCGCACCTCGAGCCAGTTCTTCCCGGCGGCGTAGCTGAGCAGCCGCTCGCGTGACACGCCCGCGTTGCAGGCGAGAACCCGCACCCGGATGCTGGCCGGCCAATTCCCGGCTTGGCGTTCGAGGCCCTCCAGGACGACTTCGGCCGGGCGCGGCTCGCGCGGCAGAACCGCGGAGATCGTCGACGTGGCCGCCGCCAACACCTCCATCAAGGTGTCCTGGGCGAAGGTCGGGTCGGACGTGGTGGTGAACGCCTCGGCGGACCGACCTGCCGCTTTGTGTGTCACCGCGTACTGAAGCAGCAAATGCATCGCGTCCAGTTTTGCATTGAGCCCGTCAATGCTTGCGGCGTCCATGAGGTTTCGCTCACTTGCGGTGTTGACGAGCTTCTGTTCGCGTAGTGGATCCGCACGCGTTTGCTCGTCGTTTGCCACCGCGACTCCTTGATGTGCCCATCGAGCGCACACGCCACCGATGATAGGGAGCTGTCACGCTTTATTCAGCGTGGGCCAACCAAGCCAACTTAGAGTTACAAACTGGCAGATACGGCCGAAATTCTGCGCGAACCGTGTCTTCGCCGTCGGTGACGGCCTGGCCGTCGGCGTTGGACAGCAGCGTGGTCGCCGGAGTGGAGGGCCGCAGCGTCGCGGCGTATGTCCTCAACGTCGCCTGCGCCGGAGCCATGTGCTCGGTGTGAAACGCGCCGGCCACGTCCAACGGCACGACCCTGATCCGCTTGGGGCATTCGCGGAAAGCCGTTCGAGCGCCGTGTGGGTACCGGCGGCGACAATCTGACCGCCGCCGTTGTGATTGGCCGCGACCAACCCCGCGGCGGCGACGCAGCCCAGCGCCTCGTCGGATGTCGCGCCCATTACCGCCGACATGCCCGTCGGTGTGCGGGCGCACGCAGCGGCCATCGCTTCGCCGCGGCGAGCAGCGAACGCGACCGCGTCCTGGGCAGTGAGCACTCCGGCGACCGCCGCAGCCGTCAATTCCCCGACACTGTGCCCGGTGACCACCAGGGGCAGGTGCTCACCGACGACGCCGAGATGCTGGCCGATCGCCACACCGAGCGCAACGATGAGAGGCTGTGCGACCTCGATGTGCTTGAGCGTTTCGGCGCTCCCGTTCGTACCCAGCTCAACGAGATCGACGCCGCTCGCCTTGCCGTACGCCCGCAACTGCGCGGCGATGTCGGACACCTCCAGCCACGGCCGCAGCATGCCGGCACGTTGAGTGCCCTGGCCGGGGGCGAATATCGCAATCATTAACGTCCCTCGGGTTGGCTCTGCCGGCGAACGGGCCGGACACCAGCACGGGGATGATCCGCTTGTGGAACGGCTTGACCACGGTGAAGTAGGCGCGGCCCATCGCGTCCTTGAACTGGACCTCGGTCGTGAATCTGCCCCGCAGAAGCTTCTGGTCGGTCTCGAAGATCGCCCGGAACGCCAGGTGCTTGTCCGAGTCCCCACAGACCACGCGCTCCGGCGACACCGACCGCACGACGAATGGACCGAACTTTCCACCGGGAGCGAGCTCGACGGGCGCCCCGTAGTTGCGTTGCTGGGTGTTGAAGCCGAGCCGGCCGGCGACCACGTCTCGAGCGGCGAGCGTGAAGTCGAGCCAGCGGGGCGCCGATTGGAGGATCAGTGCACAGAAGCTGGGCGCATCCATCGGTTCGGGAAGCGCAATCTCGTAGCTGTCGGCGTAGTCGATGTGGTCGAGCGATTCCATCCCCGCAGTAGTCACGGCGTGTCTGAATCCTCTCGTGATCATCGTACGGCCGCAATGATAGACCGGACGACCGCTATAGACTCACCGCCGCACAGAGTTCGTCCGGACATGAACGCGGTGTTGCCCACGCCGCGATCGAACCGGACCTCGTGCTCGAGGTAGTCTCCGGGGGAGACATCGGCGAAGAACGTCACGCCTTCGGCCTTCGCGAAGTACAAGACGCCGATCGACTCGACGTCGCCGCCCGCCACCGTCAGACGATGCAACCAGAGCGCAGCGGCCGTCTGCCCGAGTGACTCGACGACCAGCGCGCGCGGATACGCCGCCGAGCCCGTCTGCTCGGTCTGGGAGTAGCACGGCTCGTCGGCGCGGATCGTTCGGTGTCCCACCGCCGCGGACAGATCGCCGGTGACGACCAGGTCGTCGATCATCAGGATGGGTTCGCGATGCGGCAGTACAGCCATCAGATCGTCCGCACTCAAGGTGGTGCTCATGCGTAGGACATCCTTGCCGTGAAAAGCTTCTCGTCGTTGTCCGAGCGGCCAACGAAGCTCGCGCCGACCACCTCGCCAGCCGCGGACCGCCGCAACCCCAGGCCGATCCGGACAATGTCGCCGGGCAGGACGGGTCGCATAAATCGCAGCGAGTCGACGTGATCGAACGGGCGCGCAATAGCTGGGCACGCGCTGGCGAGCTTCTCGCAGAGGTCGAACAGGAACACGCCCGGATAAACGGGATTGTCCGGATAGTGCCCGACTAGATAGGGCTCATCCTGCCCCACCGTCTTCAGCGCGTTGGCGCCCTCGTTGCTGGTTTCGATGCAGTCGAGGGGTGTGGTGACCGATGCCCGCGGATGGCTGCTCACAGCTGCAGCCCACCGTCGATCACAATGGTCTGTCCGGTGATGTAGGTGGCGTCGTCACTGTGCAGGTACCCGATGAGACCCGCGACGTCCTGCGGGCGGCCGATGCGGCGCAGCGATATCCTGCCGACCAGCTTCTTGATTTGGTCGGCCGTGAAACCGGCCGTCATATCGGATTCGATGAGGCCGGGAGCGACCGAGTTGACGCGTATCCCGGACCGACCCAGCTCCTTGGACAGCGTCCGCGTCATGGCGTCGATGCCGCCTTTTGTCGCCGAGTAATTGGCCTGGCCGGCGTTGCCGTACACCCCGGCCACGCTCGAGACGTTGGTGATGGCACCGAATCCCGTTCGCATCGCGGGCATCGTGAAGGCCCGGGTGAGGTTGAAGGTGCCGGTCAGGTTGGTCGCGAGCACGGTGTCCCAGGCGTCGTCCGGCATGAGTGCCAATGCACGATCGTCGGTGATACCGGCGCAGTTGACCAGGTCGCTGACAACGTCGCCGTTTTCGGCGAGCTCGGCGAACAAGTGAGCAACCGCGTCGCGATCGGTGGTGTCGCAGATCCGCATCGAGCTACCCGGAGACATCGCGTCGAGATCCTTCGTCACCCGCTCGGCGCTGTCGCTGGCGCTACGGTGAATGCCGAGGACGCGCATGCCCGCGCCGGCGAGGCGTAACGCAGTGGCCGCGCCTATGCCGCGCGAGGCGCCGGACACCAGCGCCACCCGAGGTCGGTCCTTGCGCGTCATGACGACCACTCCTTGTCGATGGTGTCGATGGTGTCGATGGTGAGTGATCGCAGGTACTGGTGCGCGGGGTGCCGTTCGTCTGGGCGGTCGGAACCGCCGAACCGGCGGCGAATTGTCGCAGGTTGCCCATCATGCTGGTCACGTGCGAGTCCGCGACGTCGAAGCTCGGGCATCACCAACTTGATGAAGGAGACGTAGGAGCCCGGAACCGTGTAGTTGATCAGGTTGACGCCGTCGATGCCGGCGTCGGCCCAGGCCTGGATCGCGTCCGCGACCTCGGAGGGCGTTCCGACTATGCGTCCCGCGCTGCGGTGGATACGGGCAATGTCGCGGATCGTCGGCTCGCGATCTGGAATGGCCTGCCGCAGCCAGGCGAGCGCCGATTCGGTTCCGTGCTGGCGCACTTCGCCGATGGGCCTGTCGAGGTCCTCACCACCGAGGTCCACCCCCATCACGCCTCCGGCGAAGGCCACGTAGGCAGCGTCGTCGAGCGTCTCGTCGATGCGGGCGGCCTCGGCCTCCGCGCCAGCGTGCGTGTCCGCAACCACCACTGTGAGACCCTGCATGATCCTGATGTCCTCGGGTTTGCGTCCGAACGTCACGCAACGGCTGCGGATGTCGGCCGCGTCGCGACCTGCGATCGCAGGCGTCGGTGAGAGCAGGAAGACCACTTCGGCGTGCTTCGCGGCGAAATCCCGCCCGCGGGCGGAGGCGCCCGCCTGGAAAAGGAACGGCACCCGCTGCGGGCTCGGCGTCACCAGGTGTGGTCCTTGCACCGAGTAACGAGTGCCTTTGTGATTGATCCGGTGGACGTGGCGCGGGTCGGCGACCAGGCCGGCGTCCTTGTCCATGACAAGCGCCTCGTCGTCCCAAGATGCCTGCCAGAGCTTGTAGACGACCTCCATGTACTCCTCAGCCCATTCGTAGCGCTCGTCGTGCCCGAGGAGTTCCTCGAGGCCGAAATTCCGCGCGGCATTGTCCGACATGCCGGTGACGACGTTCCATCCGATCCGGCCGCGCGTGGCGTGATCGAGCGTCGACATCTTGCGAGCGAACTCGAACGGGTGCTGTTGGAGGATCGAACTCGTGAACGCGATCCCGAGACGCTCGGTCGCCGCGGCCATTGCGGACACGAGCACCATCGGGTCGTTGCACGGGATGTGCAGGCCGATGGTCACCAATTTCTCGATGCCGCCGGCGAACTCGTGCACCAAGCCGGCCATGTCGGCGAAGAAGACCATGTCGAAGCCGCCGGCCTCGAGGGTGCGGGCAAGGTCGACCCATAGGTCGACGTCGTTCATTCGAGTTTGTTCGGCCTCGGGCAGGCGCCATGCCCCGTGCTGGAGATGCGACACCGTGTTCTGCAGGAAGGCGGAGTAGAAAAGCGGTGTAGAGCTCGCGCTGGTCAGTTGCGTCATGGTAAGTGCCCTTCTGAGGTGTTTACTTCCCGGGACCGGGCGCCTGCCACGAGGTTGACGGCGCCGGCGAGTGCGGCCACTGCAGCCGCGCTGAGGCCGATCCAGCGAAGCCCTTCGCGTACCCCGGCAGGATCCAGGTTGCGGCCGGCGTAATGCGTCATGATGACGCCGAGCACGCCGATGCCGATCGAGCTGCCGAGCTGGCGGGTCATGGTCAGCACGCTGGCGGCTGTCCCGAATTCGCTTTCGGACGTGTGACCGAACGCCTGCGCGGACGTAGCGGGAAAGGACAGGCCGATACCGACTCCCAACACCATGGTCGGAGCGACAATGCTCCATGTTCCGGGGTGCCCGCCACGCAGCATGACCCACAGCAGGACGAGTCCCGTCGCGCAGATGAGCATGCCGACACCGATCGTCGTTGCCAGTCCGAGACGGGACGACACTTTTCTGGCTGCGCCGGCGAAGACGATGAGCATCGCGCTCATCGGCAGGAACCGCATGCCGGTCGCGGTCGGACCCAGCCCGGCTCCGTACTGCAGATAGTAGGAGAGGAAGAAGAACAGGGAGAACGCCGACAGTCCGGTCGCGAACCCGGTGAGCAGGCTGCTACGGAAATCCTTCTCCCGCCGCAGCGTCGCTGGAACCAGCGGTCTGGACGAGTGCAGTTCGAGCGCGACGAAGCAGCCGCCGGCGGCTGCGGAGAAAGCGAACATCCCCAATACGCGGTTGCTGGTCCAGCCCCAGTTCGGTCCCTGGATTACTGCAAGAGTGAGAGCGAGCGTCGAGATTGCGAACGCGACGGTCGACGCGGGGTGCGGCAGGTACTCGCGTCTCTGCGCGGGTGGCGCTGGCGTACGGGTCAGCAGCAGCGCCAGAGCCGCAACGATCGGCAGGTTCATCAAGAAGACCCACGTCCAACCCAGATGCTGCACGACCAGCCCGCCGACCAGTGGCCCGATTGCGGTCGACAGGCCACTGATGGCGCTCCACAGTGCGATCAGCTTCACGCTCGCGGTTCGGTCTGCGTAAACGAAGATCATCGCGAGCGACAGCGGCAACACGAATGCCGCGCCTATGCCTTGCAGCACCCGGCCGGCAAAGATCACCGCGACGGCGTGACTCCACCCGGTGTTGGCCAGCGCGCAGACGACCGAGCCGACTCCGAACACGAGAGCCCCGGCGCCGAACAACCGCCGAATGTCGTGGAGATCTCCGAGCATTCCGGCGGGCACGATGAGCGCGGCCAAGGCAAGCACGTAGAGGCTCACGATCCACTGCGAGTCGCTCAGCCCGCCGTGCAGGGAACGCTGGACGTCAGGCAGGGCGACATTCACGATGTTGGTGTCGAGCAGGCAGATGAACACCCCGAGCAGAGATGCCGCGATCGCTGTTGTCGACGCGGGTGTCCGCGCAGGCGCCTGGACCGGCGCGCGGCTCACCCGCAGCCTCCGGGTGCGTCGCTGTCGAAGGATTCGGCCAGTGCATCGAGCATCGCCACTGCCGCCGGGGCCTCCGGTTGGCTGAACGTGCCGGTCTCGCGCCAGCGATCGTGACAGGCGACAAACCAACCCACCCGTTCCAGACCCCAGAACCGTTGGCTGCCGCACTTGAAGTAAGGGATGCCGAAGATGTCGTCCCGATAGGCACCCATCAGCATCTGAACTCCCTGCGCTACCACCGTCTCGTCCTTGTGCGCGTGCGCCAGTTCGGCGTCGACGTCGGCACGGGCCAGAACGTCAGCGACGACGTCCTGGTCGCAGATGTCGTCCCCGCGGCACCACCGTGCCTCCATCAGGGCGTGGTAGACCGCGGTCCGCTGTGCAGGTTCGGCGGCGAGCCAGGCCAGGTGCGGTATCTCCCACCGGGGCGCCCGGTCGACCGGCCACACCATGCTCAGTCCGAGCCGGGCGCTGATGCGCTTCGCGTCCTGGAGAATGTAAAGATGCTTGGCCCGACTCATCTGGGTGTAGTGGTAGCGACCACCGAGATCCTGCAACGCCGTGAGCGTCTCCGGAGCCGGGTCCCAGAAGGGGATGAGCGTGCTGGTGTGGAGGATGTCCGGGCGGGTCGCCTCGAGTGCGCGCAGGCTCAGCCAGCTGAACGGACTGCGCAAAGAGAAGTAGATGCGCGCGGTGGTCGGCGTGCGCTTCATCCGACGTCCCCGCCGACCAGTGCCTTGATCGTCGCTTCGTCGAGCGTCGCGACCGACCCGGAGGCGTCCCCGCGACTGATCGCGTACCCGTGCTGGATCTCACCGCGCGCGGTGCACTCCCAGCCGCCGGGCTGCTCGTAGTAGGTTGCCCAGCTGCCGTTGAAGACGATGTCACCGACCACCTCGTCGACTGCGAAGTAGGTACGAACACGGGAGCCCATGCGCACCGGGGTGAGCAAGTCGATCGAGTACTTCGCGACCACCGGTATCCACGCCCGATCGGCCAGCAGATCCGGTACAGCCAGGCCGACACTGCGTAGGTACTCGTCGACGACGGTTTCGATCGCCCGCACGTACCCGCGATAGGACAGCGTCTCGGAGCGCTCGCAGTAGTAGTAGGGAACGATCCACTCGTGGGCGAAGGCAGCGGGCAGCCCCGACTCGCTGACCTCGCCGTCCAGCCACAGCGTGCCAGGTCGCGGCCGTGCCGAGGACGCAATGTCGCGCTCGGGCCCGTCGGCCAAGAATCCGGTGAGCCGCTGCTGCGACTCGGGATTGGGCGCGTGGAGCAGGAGTTGATATCGGCCCTTGAGCGAGGTTTGGCCACTTCGACGATTGCCAATCTCCACCGTGGCGCAGAATCGTGCCCCGGCCACCCTCGCGATGTCCAGGACGCGCACCACGAGGTCATCGCCTAACTCGATCACGCTAGTCAGCGAGACCCGCGACGAGACGATATCGAACGACCCTCCGTCGATGACGAACTGCCGCACGTCGGTTCCGGACGAGGCGAGATACCTCAGCATCATCTCGCTCACGACATACTCGAAATGCTTGAAGCCGGTCCAGGTTCGGATGTTCGCACCCTCGGCCGACGCGGTCGTCTCGTACCCAAAGATCATGCGCGGGTGTCCTTCACAAATAGGGCAAATAGGGACTGAATGATGTCGGCGACGGTCTCCGGCGCCGTGTAGTGCAGGAAGTGGTCTCGGCCCGGCAGGAGCGTCAGATCGAGCCCCAGTCGCGAGCTGAGCTCGCGGGCCCTGTCGCCGGCGAACCCAGGGTCATCCTCGGACCCGATCAGGCAGCCCGGCACGCTGAGATCCTCGAGCCGACGGCGGCGCATCAGGGCGAAATGACCGAACAACTCGGTGAACGCGAGTGGGCTGATACCACTCATCAACTTCCCGACCATGCTCTGAACGGTTTCCTCGGAGATTGAGCGCCCCGCTCGGTAGGCCCGGGAGACGATCGAGTCCCGCATCAGGCTGGTGAACTCCTCCCGCGTACGGTCGAGTAATCGCCAGTCCAGCCGCTCGGTCTCGCTGAGGTAGAACGGCGCGATCAAGACGATGGCGCGCGGGCGGAGGTCGACCGGGCAGGAGAGCAGGGTCTCGATGAGGGCGAGCGCACCGAAGGAGTGCGCTACACACAACTCAGGACGCACGCGCTCCAGTTCGGCCAGGACCACCTCGTCGGGTGCCCGATCTTTCAGCCAGGCGAAATCGGTGAACATGCGCCAGGGAAAGTCAGGGGTCACGCAGTCGAAGGACCGGGCCAGCGCAGCCGTCGTCTGTTCCCACGACGACCCCTGGTCCTCGATGCCGTGAATGAACAGCGCCCTCATGACGCGAGTTCCACGGCTGTACCGGGGGGTAGCACCGGATCCGCCCAGAGCACGGCGAGCCGAGACCCGCCAAGCGAATGTCCGGTGGCAGCGCCCGCCGGCAAATCGAACGGATCGTCGGCCACGACCACAGGTGTCATCGTGCAGGGCGCGGCGGACACCACGGTCGCTACGGCTGATGGCTGCTCGTCCTCGAGCGCGGGATCGTCGAGGATCTCGATAAGCAGCACCAGGGGACAGCGGCCTGCCGCGAGCATGGCCGCGACCGATCGCCATGCCGTGGCCACACCGGCCCGGCCCGCGTCGACCGTGAACGCTGGCCCGCGCGCGCCGAGCCGGATCGATGCGGATGCCGACGCCACGTTGGGCGACACGTTCGGCGCGTCCAGGATAGAAATGCTCCGGTAGCGGCCTTCTCTGGCGAGCGAACTCACCTCGAGCACGGCGTCTCGCGATGCGTTCGGCGCCACTGTCACCACGCCGGACGCCGACGCTGTCGCCGTGTCGCCGCGGTAGATGTGGGTCCGTGCCAGGTCGGCTGCCGCGATAGCGACTAGCGATGCGCCGCGGTGTCCCAGCAGGCCCTTTCGGCCGATCGCCTCGGCGATGGCGCGCCTGGTGTTGAGCACCTGGATCGCACCGGGCACGATGCCCGGACCGATCTCGATCGGCGGCGAGGTGTACATCATGCCGCGATCACTCCCACCGCGTTCGCGCCGCCGAAGCCGTATGCACACACCAGCGCGAGGTTCGGGTCCCATTCGGGGGTCGGCTGCCAGCGCAGCCGCGGCGCGTCCGCGGACTGCTCGGGCACGTATACGGGGGACGGCATTCCTCGGCAGATCGCCATCGCGGTCAGCACGGACATCAAGAACGAGGCCCCCGAGGTGTGTCCGATACCGCCCTTGAGCGGCAAGAAGCAGGCCTGCCGGACCAGGTCCGGTATCTGGGAATACACCGATGTCTCGCATTCGTCGTTGAGTGTCGTGCCGGTGCCGTGCGGAATGACGAAATCCACATCGTTGGCTGTCACTCCCGCGTGCGAGATCGCCTGTAGGACGGTGCGTGTGATCACCCGCGCGTCGGGCGCGGTTGGGTGGCCGGCGTCACTGGAACACTCGATCGCGCGAACGCTGCCGAATCGCTCCGGGCCGTCGGGAACGTCGGTCGGCACCAGCACGCAGGTGGCGGCGCCTTCACCGAGCACCGCACCCGTCTGCCTCGCGTCGAACGGTGCGCAATAGGCGGCCGGTTCGGCCGCAACCTTGCCGATCATCGTCAGCATGGCCCTGGTCATGCTGTCGGCCGCTGCCACCAGCACCTGGTCGTAGCGCCCGCCGGCCAGCAGGTCGGCCCCGATGGCCAGGCCCGTCCCACTCGCCGAACAGGCGTTGGTTATCGAGAAGGTGTCGACGTCCGGGCCGAGTTCGTCCCGGACGACCTGCTCGGCCGACACCCACGACACGTTGGATGCGCGCGCCTCATCGCCCGGCGTGGAGCCAAGGCCGGTACACACCACGGCCGCAGTCCGGTGCTGCTTCGGTGATCGCAGCGACGCCAGCGTCTGTCCCAGTGCACGTCGCAGGTGGGCAGCCGCCCGGAGCTCGTAGGTTTCCTCGATGTCCGGGTCGGCATACACCACGGCCACGCCCGGCACGTCGAAGCCTGCGATGTCGGCGAGCGACCGGGTGCCGCGACGTCCCTCGTGTAGCGCGCTCAGTGTCGAGTCCAGATCGCCGAAGCAGCTGCTGATTCCGGGCGCGTACACGTCGATCACAGGGTCACCTCGACCCATGACCGCTTGCGGTCGTCCGGGAACGGGATGATGGCCCGGCCGTGCGACCCGGCCCGAAGCAGGCGCACGGCCAGTAGGATCTGGCAACCGAAGGTCGCCGCGTCCACGACCCCGAACACCCGCTCCACATCGACCACGTTCTCGGCGCCGGCCGCCGAGACGACCGGGGAGTCGGCCGACTGCACGCCAGCGACGACCACCGCCGCGTCCCGGCCGAACTCCGGATCGTCGGTGCGCACACGCATGCGGAATTCACGGTCGCACTCCTCGTCAGCGGTGAGCAGCATTGCCACCGCGGCTTCGCCGACAACGCCCGTCCGATGGCTGCGCGACCACGCCGACCGCGGCGCGCTGAGTTCCTCTACGCAGACGAGCAGGCAGGCCGACAACAGCGCTGTCTCGGTCAGCAGGTCGATGTAAGACACCGCCTTGATACCGCCCGCCTTGCCCCCGGCGATCGTGGTGTTCGGCCCCGTCAGCGCGTGCCGGATGGCGACTAGCCCGGCGGCCGCGTTCATGACCGTATTCGGGAACAGCGACGGCGGGACGTTCGACGGCTTGGGACCGGTGATGGTGATGCCGGAGAACTCCAGGGTCGAGCGCAGACTCCCGACGGTCGTCGTGACGGTGACGCCTGTGTCTGGCGGCACCTGCGCGACGTCCTTGAGGCAGTCGCGGGCGACCAGCAGCGCGAGCGCGCCGAGCCGATCGAGCGTGCTCGAGCCCTTGCGGCCCAGTTCCGCGCAGACGTCGAAGTCCGGCACGGCCAGATCGTCGTCCACAGAGTAAAAGGACGGTTCCCGTTGGGCCGAACTGCCGAGCCCGAGGCGGGTGACTGCCCCGATCGAGGTGCATGAGAGCCACATGGTCAGGCCTTTCCGAACATGACGATCGCGTTGTTGCCGCCGAAGGCGAAGCCGTGGTTTTCCACTATGTCCAGCCGCGCCGCGCGGCCGACATTGGCGACCACGTCGGTCAGCGGGACATCCGGACAAAGCTTGCGGAAGTTGGCAGTCGGCGGACACATCTGCCGCATCAGCGCGAGTACGCACGCGACGGCACCGAAACCGCTGGCCGCGCCCATCGTGTGGCCCAGCATCGACTTGATGGAGCTGACCGGAGGCGGATTCGGTCCGAAGACATCAACCAGGGCCGAGCTCTCAGTGACGTCGTTGGCCCTGGTGCCAGTGCCGTGCGCGCACACGTAGTCCACTTCGCCCGCTGTGACACCGGCTCGGGTATGGGCCAGCCGGATGCACCGGGCCACCGAGTCGCGGTTGGGCGCGACCATATGATCGGCGTCGCAATTTATCCCGGCGCCGAGCACCGTAGCCAGGGCGGCCTTACCGCGCGCCCGGGCGTGTTCCTCGGACTCGAGCACCAATGCCACGCCGCCCTCGGCCGTCAGCATTCCCTTGCGGTTGGCGTCGAAAGGCCGACACACATCGGGCGACATCGCACCGAGTCGATGGAAGCCCGCGTGCGCCCATCGGCACACCGAGTCCGCACCGCCGACGATCGCGATGTCGGCCTTGCCGGACTCGATCAACAGCGACCCGTAGGCGATGCTGTAATTGCTGGCCGAGCATGCGGTCGAGAATGTGAGGTCGTCGGCGTGGCCGGCGTCCAATTCATCCACGACGGCCTCACCGATCCGTTGTGCGGGAAGCTTGCTGGCCACCCCGGCCCATATCCGTCCCGGCGTGCTGACCAGATATTGCGCAGTCGCCTTCTCGACCTCCTGCGACTCACCGCTGGTGGTACCCATACACACGGCGATGCGTGCCGCATCACGGTCGTGCTGGCCGAGCCCCGCATCCTCGACAGCGAGCCTCGCGGCCGCGGCTGCCAGCAGACTGCTGCGCCCGTAACGCGCAGCAGTCACCACCTTGCAGATCTGCTCCGCGACGAAATCGTGCACCTCGCCGGCCTGATCGGTGTGAAACTCGTTGGTGCGAAACGATCGGATCGTCGATGTGCCCACCCTGCCTGCGAACAGCGCATCCGCGAAGGGATCCCGGCCGATGCCGATGCTGGACACCGGCCCCAGGCCAGTCACCAGCACTGACTTCCTCACTCCCACTTTGCGTATTCCTTGACGACGTCGTACACGTGCTGAAGGTTGTCCATTCGCTGCAGCTCCTCCTGGGGCACCTCGACGTCGAACTCTTTGTCGATACGGGACAGGATCTCGATCGCGCGCAGCGAATCGGCTTCGTACTCCTCGACAAATGAACCGTCGTCGGTGAGCTCTTCCGGTTCGATTTCCAAGATGTCGGCGACGAGCCCTCGCAGGGTCTCGAGATTGGTGTTCTGTACTCCGGGGTTAGTCATGCGGCGCTCCTTCACGAGAGTGGTGTGGATTACTGAGGTGGATTGCCGTGCTTCTTGACCTGGTGACACCCTGCCCCCTTGCTGCGCAGCATCTCGAGCGTGTTGGCCACCTTGTGCCTGGTTTCGGCCGGGTCGATGATGTCGTCGATGAGGCCACGCTCCGCCGCATACAACGGGTGCATGAGTTCGGACTTGTACTCTGCGACGAGCCGCTCGCGGTGCTGTTGGGGGTTATCGGCGGCCGCGATCGACTTTCGGTGGATGACTTCTGCCGCTGCCTCCGCGCCCATCACCGCGATCTCGTTAGTAGGCCAGGCAAAGGAGACATCGCATCCGATAGACCGGGAATCCATGACGATGTAGGCGCCGCCGTACGCCTTCCGGATGATCACCTGAGCCCGTGGCACCGTGGAATTGCAGTAGGCGTAGAGCAGTTTGGCGCCACTACGGATGATGCCGTCACGTTCCTGGTCGACCCCGGGCAGAAAGCCGGGGACGTCGACCAGCGTGACGATCGGGATGCCGAAGGCGTCACACATCGAGATGAACCGGGCACCCTTGTCGGATGCGGCAATGTCCAGGGCACCGGCGAGGTGCGCCGGCTGATTTGCCAAAAACCCCACCGAGTGGCCGTCCATACGGCCGAGGGCACAGACGATGTTGCGTGCCCACTGCTCATTGATCTCCAACATCTCGCCGTCATCCACGATTGCCGCGATCACCTCGGCGACGTTGTAGGCGGCGCGCGGGTCTGTGGGCACGATGTCGGCAAGCTCGGGAACCATCCGCCCGATGGGGTCGTCGCAGGCGTAGGTGGGCGAGGGGTCGCCGATGCTCGATGGCAGGAAGGAGAGCAGATATCGAACCTCGGCGAGGCAGGTCTCCTCGTCGTCGTAAGCGAACGCCGACACCCCGGAGTGCCGGGTGTGCACTTCGGCACCACCGAGCATATTGGCGGTGACCTGCTCACCAGTGACCGCCCGGATCACATCCGGGCCGGTGATGAACATCTGCGAGGTCTGGTGGACCATGAAGACGAAGTCGGTGAGCGCGGGCGCATACGCCGCGCCTCCGGCACACGGGCCCATCATCACGCTGATCTGCGGGATTACACCAGACGCGCGGACGATGCGCCGAAAGATCCCGCCATATCCGGCCAGGGCCGAGACACCCTCCTGGATTCGCGCCCCAGCGCCGTCGTTGATCCCGATGATCGGTGCTCGGGCCTCGAACGCGAGGTCCATCACCTTGTGGATCTTCTCCGCATGGGCCTCGCCGAGTGACCCGCCAAAAATGCGGAAGTCATGGGCGTAGACGAAGACCGTGCGTCCATCGATCCGGCCCCAGCCGGTGACTACGCCGTCGGAGTGCGGCCGGTTCTGCTCCAGGCCCATACCCACCGCGCGGTGTCGGCGGAATCCTTCGATTTCCTGGAATGACCCTTTGTCCAGCAGTAGATCGATGCGCTCGCGTGCCGTGAGTTTGCCGCGAGCGTGTTGGCGGGCCGTAGCGTCCACACCCGGACCGTCATAGAGGCGTTGGCGTAGCGCGTGCAGTTTCTCGAGCGGGTTCGATTCATCGTGCGCCTGGTCGTGAACGCCTGCCCTGGCCGTAGTCGCGCTCACTGCGGTCAACGGCGGCCGGGCGTGATAATCCGCCACATCTTTGCCGTGCAATTCATCGCTCTGCAAGCCCAGTGTTGTCATCGTGCCCCCTAGCTATTCGCTCGGCACCCTATTCATGCCGGGCGTCGTCGCCGGCTGGTAACAGCGTGCGAGACGATCGAACTGCAGCACCAGCGGTATGACCGGTCCCTGCACATGTCTGTCCGCAAAGGGACAGCCGGTTAATGGCACGTCATCCAGGGTGACGCGCAAAGTCGTTTACGCAGCTCAGGGGCGTGGTTGAGCGAGACGACCTGATCGTGCTGCGGGGCTGGCCGACTCAGGTTAGCTGTCGTCGGCCTCCTGGTCGCCCACTCAAGGTGGTCACTGATGGTGATTGCTGCGTAGTCGCGTGGCGGGCGGTGGCCGGGAGGTGCTCGTGACGGTGAGCGATGGGTGGTGTGGTCACCGTCGGGACCGGGATCGTTCCAGAATGATCACGTTCCGGGGTGTGCGCGTGTCGGTGGGGTGAGTGGCCCGAGTTTGGCATGGCGATGGCGGCAACGGCCCGGCGCCGACGTACGCGCATGCGGTCGAGGCGTTCCTCATCGCGCACGACCGGGCCGGGGCGTGGTCGGCGGGTACCGCGGTCAAGTACCGCCAGAGCCTGTCCATCCTCGGGACCCGACTCTCCGACGGTTCGACCGACGCCTCGGTCGCTGCACTGTACACCCCGGATGGGGCTGCCGACTTGGCGGCAGCGTTCACCGCCGCCTTCGCGACACTGGCCCCGGCCACCCGCGCCCGGCACCTCGCCGCGCTGCAATCCGCGCTCCGGTGGTGGCGGGCCCGGGGTTGGCTGGTCACCGACCCCACCGCAGGCTGGGCCCGACCCAAGATCGCCCGCGACCACAGCCGGGCACTGACCCGGGAGCAGATCGCCGACCTGTGGCGCCTGGACGTCGGCCTACGCGAGAAGACCCTGTGGCGGCTGCTGTATGAAACCGCCGCCCGCGCCAGCGAGATCCTCACCCTCGACATCGCCGACCTCGACCGACCCGGTAAACGCGCCCGGGTCATCTCCAAAGGCGGGGACACCGACTGGGTGTACTACCAAACCGGGACTGCGCTGCTGCTACCTCGACTCCTCGCCGGCCGCCCCCGGGGACCGGTGTTCCTCGCCGAGCGGGCCCCCACCCGGGCGGTGCCCACCCTGGACCTGTGCCCCGACACCGGCCGGGCCCGACTGTCCTACCGCCGCGCGGCCGAACTATTCGCACACGCCACCACACCCCTCGCCACCGCCGCCGGACAGTCGACAGGGTGGTCCCTGCACCAACTACGCCATTCCGCGCTCACTCACGACGCCGAGAGCGGCACCAACACCCCGATGCTGCTCGCGCGGTCCCGACACGCCTCCATGCGCTCCCTCGAGCGCTACGCCCGACCCGGCCCCGAAGCCCTCGCCCGCCACGCCGCAGCCACCGACCCCGCCACCCGACGACGACCCGGCCGCTAGAAACTCACCCAGCGGCCGAGCCAACCGACTGGCACCCCTTGCCTCCCCCAATTTGTCCCACTCTCCCAATGAACGCTGGCGGGCGAAAACTACGTGTCAAGGGCACATTCATGAGCGACCATCCCTGCCGTATTATTGGGGAATACCCCAAAAGACGTCGATAAGCAACCCGTTGACAACACGTCGCGGGAGGTTGATGCTCAATGTCGGGCATCTCAATAAGGGGCGGGGCTCTCGGATGATGATCAGCAAAGCGGTCATAAGTGGCGGAACGGTCTTCCTGATGGTTGCGGGTCTCGTCGCTGCCGCCGAGACAAGTG
>JAABUP010004520.1_pt1 | contig 22596 bp, 20 predicted proteins | sample 5559201 | NCBI WGS metagenome assembly JAABUP01 (sample SAMN10711887, study PRJNA513373) | rock metagenome | isolation source: Antarctica rocks | place: Antarctica | reverse complement strand
ACACGCCCAAATCCGTATGCCTACATGAATCGGCGTTCCGGGGCCACACTCCGGCCCCGACAAGCCCCTGACCTGCACGAACACCCAGACGCATGCCCATCAAGATCGGTTAGCTGCGGAACTTAGGTTAGAATCGAGGGGCGAATTTGTGATGTTCTAGGGGCCGCTTGACAGAACGCCCCCTCCCCCGGCACCGTCGCTCGCCGTGGACGGTCCCGCGACGCGCGCCGGGGACCCGCTGCGCCTTGTCCTGGATGCCCTGCGCGCGCGCGGCCCGTTGACTCGATCGGAGCTGGCCGAGAGCACCGGGTTATCGCGGACGACGATCTCCGCTCTGGTCAGCGACCTTCGGCGGCGCTCCCTGGTGGACGACCGGCCCGAGCCGGGTGCCCGCACCGGCGGTCGTCCGGCCACCCTCGTCACGCTGCTCCCGGCAGCCGGCGTCGCCGTCGGCGTGGACATCGGTCGCACCCACGTCCGGGTCGTGATCGCCGATCTTGGCCACAGCGTGCTCAGCGAACACTCGGTCCGCTATGACGTCGACGGGCACCCGAACGAAACACTGGCCACCGCGTGCCGGCTCCTCGGCACCCTGCTGGCGGGGGTTCGCCGGCGGCGCGAGGAGGTGATCGGCGTCGGGGTCGGGATCCCTGCCCCGCTCGACGGGACGGGCGCCATTAGCGTTTCCAACATCCTGCCCGGCTGGGTCGGGCTGCGGCCGGCTGACCTTTTTGCCCGAGGTCTCGGCTTGCCTGTACAGGCCGAGAATGACGCCAACCTCGGGGCGCTGGCCGAGGCTCGGTGGGGGGCGGGCCGCGGTGGGCACCTGGTCGTCTATATCAAGGCCGCGACCGGGATCGGGGCCGGCATCGTCGAGGACGGGCGGCTGTTTCGGGGGTCCTCCGGTACGGCCGGGGAGCTCGGGCACATGAGCGTCGGTGCTGGTGGTGCGGTCTGCCGCTGCGGCAACCGGGGCTGCCTCGAGCTACTGGCCGGGGGCCCCGCCCTGCTCGCCCAGGTGCGCACCGCCGGCCACAACCTAACCACCCTCGCCGAGCTGGTGGCACTGGCCCAGCAGGGCGATCCCGGCTGCCGGCGGGTGCTCACCGACGCCGGTGACTCACTTGGCCTCGCGGTCGCTAACCTGGTCAACCTGATCAACCCGGACCGGATCGTGTTTGGCGGAGAGCTCGGCCTGGCCGGGGAAATGGTCCTGGCGAGCTTGCGCGATCGGGTTAGCCGTTCCGCCGTCGCCCCCGCGGCGGCGGCGGTCACGATCTGGCCGGCCGAGCTCGGCGACCGGGCCGAGGCGCTGGGCGCCGCGCTGCTTGTCCTGCGCGACGCGCAGTGCTTCGATGACCGCCTGCTTCCAGGCCTCGCCGCATCCGGATAGCGCTCGCCGTCAATCGAACGAGGGCGTGCCGGTCTTCTCGTGGTGTGGTTCCACCACCACGCCCTTATCGAAGGCGATGACGCTGTCGTAGACGTGCATGCCCCGGATGGAGTGTGTGTAGGTGTCGGGGGCCAGGAGTTGACCTTCCCGCGCATGCCACGCGTGCTGCTGATCCATCAGCGCCTTCGCGTACTCAACGAAGGTGCCCGCGTGCCGGTAGCCGCCCCCCTATTCCGGCCAGTAACTGGTATGCAAGTCCTCGATCAAGAAGACTCCGCCGTCCCGTATCGCCGGCCACATCTGCTCGAAGGTGGCGATTTGCTGGGCCATGGTGTGACCACCGTCCTCGATCAATACATCGATCGGGCCGACCTGCTCGCGCAATCGGCTAAGGAACGCCCGATCCTCCTGGTCACCAAGGACGACCTCGATGCCGGGGCCGGACATGCTCGCGCAGCGGGGATCGATGTCGACACCAACGATCCTGGCGTCCGGGCCGAAATAGTTCCGCCACATCTGCAGCGAGCCGCCCTGATAAACACCAAACTCGACCACGGTCACCGGCCGATTCCGGTACGGCGCGAAGTGCCGATGGTAGATGTCGAAATAGTGGACCCACTTGTGGATCAGCCGGCCGGAATTGTGGCGGAAGTATTCCTCGAGCGGATTCTCGGCGCCATCCACAGCCGGGACGATAGCGGGCACGCTCACGCCTTGGCTTGAACCCGGCCCTGCAGGCGAGCAGCGCCCTAACTACCATGTCTGATTACCGTGAGGATTCTGCGTCGGCTGGCGAGATCGGAATGGCCGTTTGCTGTCGCCCTCTTGCTCGGGGCGTTCATCCGGGCGCTGGCAGAGCTCGGCTTCCGGCCGGCCCTTTGGTACAACGATGGATTCGAGTACCTCGGGGTCGCAGCAAGATGGCATGCGTACGTCATCCGGCCAAATGGCTATAGCGCCTTCTTGTTAGCGCTAGTGCCGTTTCACAGCTTCGCGCTCGTCGCCGCCGTCCAGCACCTGTTGGGTCTCGCGACAGCCGTGCTGCTCTACTCGCTGCTGCGCCGCTGGCGGGTACATCGCACGCTCGCGGCGATCGGAATGCTCCCCCTTCTGCTCGACGTCCGGGAGGTTCAACTCGAGCACATCGTGCTATCGGACACGCTGTTCACCTTCCTGCTCGTAGTAGGCGTCGTCTTGCTCGCCTGGCAGCAGCGGGTGTCACCGAAATTCGCCGCCCTGGCGGGACTTGCCTTGGCGCTGGCCGCTTTGACCCGAACCGTCGGCGTTCCGATGCTTGCCCTGGGGGCGTTGTTTCTCATTGCGCGCTGGTCGGGCTGGCGGCCCATCATGATCTACACCGTCGTCGTGCTCGTCCCGCTTGGTTCGTATGCCACCTGGTTCCATCATGAGCACGGGTCTTACGCCCTGAACAGGGCGGACGGCGTCTTCCTCTACTCGCGCGTCATGCAATTCGCCGATTGCGCGGCAATCAAGCCGCCGAAGAGCCTAGCCGTGTTGTGCGACCCGCGCCCGCCGGCGCAACGGCCCCCGTCCCAGAACTACGTCTGGCATACCTCGCCGCTGGACGCCCTCGGTCCTGGCGGTGAGTCGGCGCTACCCGAGCAGCGCTTCATTCCAGCGCGCAACGATGCCGGCCTTTACTTCGCGATCAAGGCCGTCGAAGCTCAACCCGGTGCCTACCTGAGAGCGGGTGGGCACGATTTCCTGCGCAGTTTCGCCTGGACGCGCACGCCGTTCCCAAACGCCGCTGAGGTGGCGGCGTATCAGTTCTCCAACCATCCGGTTCAGATCCTGCCGCGGGTGTTCGTGGCCGGTGGCACCGCTCGGCAGGACACAAGCGCCTACGAGCGGTCTGCGGCCGACACCCGGTTGGTCCAGCCCTTCGCCGCGATGGTCATCGCCTACCAGCGGTTTGGGGTCGTCCCTGGCCCATTACTGGCCGCGTTGTTGGTGCTGGGCTTCGCGGGCCTGATCGGAGCCCGCCGTCATGACGGGCGCCGCTGGCAGCTGCTGCTGCTAGGGGTTGTGTCCCTCGCCCTCTTGCTCGTCCCGCCGTTCACTGTCGAGTTCGACTACCGATACGCCATGCCCGCTGTTCCGTTCGCGGCGACGGCGGCGGCGCTCGCGCTGGCCATCCTCGTACCGCGCTGGTCGGACGCGGACCCGCCCGCCCCGCGGTTCGGGGCCGGCCCTGAGCCCGAAACAGGGCCCGCGATCAGGCATGGTGCGGGGGGCCATCCAGGTCGACCAGGGTGACGTCATCGGCGGCCACCACGACGTCACCGGCAAGGTGCACGGTGCGGCGGGCGCCGGTATCGGGGTCGTCCACGTGCCAGGCCTGGACCCGGAGCGGACCGAGGTCGGTGGCGTGCTCTTCGTGGCCAGCCGGGTACCACCGCTGCCGGACGGTCAGGACAGCCAGTGACGGCAGGGTTACCTCGGCCAGCGTGAGGGTCAGTGGGCCGGCCATTGCCCGCCCCCCGTTGAGCAGCCGGGCCGTCGCCACCAGAAAGGCCGGACTCGGCGCGACGAAGGCGGCGGCGGGCGTCTCGTATGCGCCGAGCGCGGTGGACCACATCAGTGTCGGACCGGCGACGCCACCGCGGAGGGTCTCTGGCCCGCAACGGATCTCGAGCCGGTAGGGCCGACCGTCGGCTTGCAGGGTCAAGTCGATGCCGACCCCGTCCGAGCGGCTGGATACGTACCGCCAGCCGGACGGCCCGGGCGCGCAGGAGAATTCCTCCCGCACCCCCAGGCCGTCGGTGGTGGCTATGACGTAAACGCCTCGAGGCATCGGCTGGGCGGAGCGGCTCGAGCGGGCTAGCTCAGGAGCCGGTGTCCCAAGAGTTCAGGTAGTGCTCCTGTTCGGGAGTCAGGGTGTCGACCTGCACTCCCATCGAGGCCAGCTTCAAGGCCGCGACCTGCTTGTCGATTTCGGTTGGCACGTCGTACACCCCGGGTGCGAGGTCCGCCGCGTTCGCGGTCAGCCACTCGGCGGTGAGCGCCTGGTCGGCGAATGACATGTCCATCACCGCGGCCGGGTGGCCCTCCGCGGCGCCGAGGTTCACCAGCCGCCCCTCGGCCAACAGCAGCAGGCGCCGGCCGTCTGCCATCACGTACTCGTCGGTCTGGTGGCGGACCTTGCGGTTGACGTGCGTCGCCATGCCGGCGAGGGCCTTGACGTCGATCTCGATGTCGAAGTGGCCGGAGTTGCAGAAGATCGCGCCGTCTTTCATCACCTCGAAGTGCTCCGCGCGCAGAACGTCCCGGTTACCGGTGACGGTGACGAACACGTCCCCGACCTTCGCTGCCTCGGCCATCGGCATGACCCGCACGCTCTCCATCGTCGCGTCCAGCGCCTTGGTCGGGTCGATCTCCGTCACGATGACACTGGCGCCCATCCCCTTTGCCCGCATCGCCACGCCCTTGCCGCAGTAGCCGTAGCCAGCGACGACCACCGTCTTGCCGGCGAGCAGGGTGTTGGTGGCGCGGAAGATCGCGTCCAGCGTGGACTGGCCGGTGCCGTACTTGTTGTCGAACATGTGCTTGGTATCGGTGTCGTTGACAGCAATCATCGGGAAGGTGAGCGCGTTGTCCTTGGCCATCTGGCGCAGCCGGATCACCCCGGTGGTGGTCTCCTCGCAGCCGGCCTTCACCTCGGCCAGCATCTCCTTGCGGGTGGTGTGCAGGGTGTTGACCAGATCGCAGCCGTCGTCGAAGACGTAGTGCGGCTGGCAGTCCAGCGCGGCGTTGATGTTGGCGTAATAGCCGTCCCGGTCGACCGCGTTCCTGGCGTAGGTGCTGATCCCGTACTCGGCGACCAGCGCCGCCGCGGTGTCGTCCTGGGTGGACAGCGGATTAGACGCGGCCAGGTGCAGCTCGGCGCCACCCGCCTGCAGCGCGCGCATCAGGTTCGCGGTCTCGGTGGTGACGTGCATACACGCGGCGATGCGGACGCCCTCAAACGGCTTCTCGGTCGCGAAGCGTTCCCGGATCTGGCGCAGCACGGGCATCGCGCGGTCGGCCCATTCGATCCGGGTCTTGCCCTGCGCGGCCAGGCTGAGGTCGGTGACGTCGTGCTTGGGCATCTCCATGCCGGGGGCTCCCTGTGGGTCGTTGGTTGCTCGACTTTAGCGGCTGCGTCCCGCTGCCTTCCTCTATCTAACGTGATCGTGTCAGAATCTGGTGATGTTGACGATTTCGGCGGCCGCCGCGGAGTTGGGCTGCACGCCGCGGATGCTGCGCTACCGCGAGCGACTCGGGCTACTCCCGGCCGCCCGACACGGAGCCGGCGAACACCGCCGCTACGGCGACCGGCAGCTGCGGGCGGCCGCCACCGCGGTCGCGGTCGAAACGGCGGCCGGGGTCGGCCCGGCCGAGCTGGCCTTCGCAGTACGGGTCCTGGCCGATCCGGCGCTGGCGACGGCCGTACGGGACGTGGCCAGGCAGGCCGGACGCCTACCAGCGGAACCGATCGCCGCCTTGGACTTTGACCGTGACAAGGCCCGCCGCCTGCTGGGTCGCCCGCTGCCGCGGCACTAGGGTGGCGCGGTGGAATTCCAAGAGCTGCAGCGGCATTGGGAGCGGTTCGGTCGCGAGGATCCGCTGTGGGCCATCCTCACCGAGCCGAAAACGAAGGGAAATCGCTGGGATCTGCCTACCTTCTTCGCCTCCGGTGAGGTCGAGGTGCGACGAGTGCTCAGCCATGTCGAGCAGGTGGTCGCCGCCGCTGGCGGGGAGTTTCCTCGGAGCCGGGCCCTTGACTTCGGTTGCGGCGTCGGGCGGGCCACCCAGGCGCTCGCCACGCAGTTCGCGTCCTGCGACGGCGTCGACATCTCATCGACGATGATCGAGCAAGCCAGGCGGCTGAACCGGTTCGGCAAACGGGTGCGCTACCACCTCAATCAGCAGGCCGATCTGCGCTTGTTCGACGACGACGAGTTCGACTTGGTCTACACCGTCCATGTTCTGCAGCACATGGAAATCAGGTACGCCGCTGACTACATCCGCGAGTTCCACCGGATCGTGCGCCCCGGTGGCGTGCTGCTGTTCGAATTCGTCACCGAGCAGGTCGAAGGAGCGCGCGAAGCGCTCCCCGACGAGGCCTTCCGCGCCGCGATCGAGGTCGTCTCGCCGCCCGCCGCGCTGCATCCCGGTGACCGTTCCAGGGTGCAGGTGCGGATCCACAACGAGGGCAGGTGTACGTGGCCAGCCGCCGGCACCGACGGCTGGTTTCAGGTCACGGTCGGCAACCATTGGCGGCCGACCGGGGCCTCAGCACCGACCGAGTCCCCTGCGCCCGGATCCCCTGCGCCTAGCGGATCCGCAACACAACCGGACCTGATACTCGACGATGCGCGCGGGCAATTGCCGGCCGACGTGCCGGCCGGGCAGAGCGTTGACGTTGAGTTGGAGGTACAGGCGCCGCAGGCCAGCGGCCGCTACCAGCTGGAATTCGATCTGGTGCAGGAAGGCGTCGCCTGGTTCGCCGACCGCGGTTCGTCGATCGCGAGCGTCCCGGTCGCCGTCCGTCCGGAACGCCGGCTGTTCCGGGCCAAGGCGACGAGGGCCGAGGCCAGCGACGACGACACCGCGATCATGGAAATGCACGGGATCCCCGCTGACTCGGTGCGCGCCTGGGTGAGCGAAAGCGGCGGCGAGGTGCTGGCCATCTCCGATTTCAACGCGGTCGTCAAGGGGGAGGCGCCCCTGGACTGGCATCGCGCCGTCGCCGTGGTCCGGTGCTAGCGCTGTCTCAGGCCGAGATACGCGGCGGCGTAGTCCAACACCCCCACCAGTGAGGCGAGTCGCTCCAACCGGCCGACGCCTTGGGCCACGAGTTCTCGCACGACCAGTCCACGTGCCTCCGCGGCGGCAAGCAGCGTTTCCGCGGTCTCGGGCGTCTCATCTGTCGGGTCGCGCAGCAGCACCGGCGCGAGCCGGAGCGGACCGGCATCGCTCCCACCCATCTCGGGGTCGGCGAAGATGTCGCGGGACGCGGCGTAGGGACCATCCCACAGCGTCAACTGCTCCCGGCCCGGCGCCCCGTGCAGCGCCGGGGACTTCGCCCGTGCCGCGCACGCCAGCGCCCCAGCCCGCGCCGCGACGGCCGCCAGCGCGGAGCAACCCAGCAGCTGCGGCAGCCCAGCCGAGAGGGCCAGCGCCAGCCCGCTGCCGGGGTTGACCAGCGAATCGCGCGACGGATGGCAGTCGGTGGCCACGTGCTCGAGGCGCATGGCGGCGGCCTCGACCTCCAACGGCTCGGCGAGGAGCCGGAGCAGGTCAGCGGCCGCCAGCAGCGGCACAGTCAGCGACCATAGATCACGGGGCGCAGCAACCGCGATATAGGGCGAGCGTGCCTGTGCGGCGCGCCGGGACAGCCCGCACTCCGGCGGCCCGACGGCGAGCAGCCGGGGCCCACGCCTGGCCGCAGCCACGAAGGGGTCCAGGACGGCCGCGTGTTCCCCGTCCGCGCTGACCGCGACGACGAGGTCGGTGGCGCCTACCCAGGGTGGCAGCGGACCGGTCAGCGGAACGACGGGGCAGCTGCCGCCGGACAGTGCCGCAAGCACCCCGCCAGCCATCGTGTCGGCGCCGTCGGCGATAACCACAATCGCACGCGGGCGCCCCTCCTCGGCCCAGCCGATCGGCAGCACCTCGGCGGCCTGGGCCGCCGAGGCCCGCACCCGGGCCGCGGCGGAAGCAACCTCGACCAGCACCCCTCTGCTGTCGGCTGCGTTGATAGCGGCGGCATCGTCGAAGTCCACGCCCGCCGGGCGGGTCACGACGAGCCGGCGGGTTTGATCGCCTCGTCGAGCAGCATCACCGGGATGTCGTCACGGACCGGGTATCGGTAGCCGCAGCCGGTGCAGTCCAGGGTCTGCTCGGTCTCGTTCACCGTCAGCGCGGCGTGGTCGTTGGGGCAGACCAGCAGCTCGAGCAGCATCGGGTCGAGGTTCACGGCGATCAGCGTAGTAGTCCCTGCAATCGCCCACGGTCGCAGGCCAGCGACGCTGGCCGAGACAGCTTTGCCGGCCGCGGATGAAGGTCCTAAACGTATGCCTCGTACGGTAGGAATCAGGCGCGGACCAGGGCCAGCACTTCATCGCGGAGTGCCGCCATCCGCTGCTGTTCAGGGGCCTCCACGTTCAGCCGTAACAGCGGTTCGGTGTTGGAAGGGCGAAGGTTGAACCAGGACCCGTCGCCGAGCTCCACCGTGAGGCCGTCGAGGTGGTCCACCGTCGCGGCCGGCCGGGACCCGAAGGCCTGCTCCACCGCCTTGGCCCTTCCGGTTTGGTCCTCGACCGTGGAGTTGATCTCCCCGCTCGCGGCGTACCGGTCGAAGGGCGCGGTCAACGCCGACAGCGGGCCGTCCTGGCCGCCCAGGGCCGCGAGCACATGCATCGCAGCGAGCATGCCGGTGTCGGCCCGCCAGAAGTCGCGGAAATAGTAGTGCGCGCTGTGCTCTCCACCGAAGATCGCACCGGTGCGGGCCATCTCGGCCTTGATGAAGCTGTGGCCTACCCGGGTCCGGGCCGGGACACCGCCGTGCTCGCGGACCACTTCGGCCACCGCGTGAGAGGTGATCAGGTTGTAGATGACGGTGGCGCCCGGGTCGCGCGCCAGCTCGCGGACGGCCACCAGCGCGGTGATCGTGCTCGGGGAGACTGCCTCGCCGCGCTCGTCGATGACGAAGCACCGGTCGGCGTCCCCGTCGAAGGCCAGGCCAATATCCGCGCCCACCTGCCGCACCTGGGCCTGCAGGTCGACCAGATTCTTCGGCTCCAACGGGTTCGCCTCATGGTTGGGGAAGTTGCCGTCCAGCTCGAAATACAGTGAGACCAAGTCGATTGGCAGGCCGGCGAAGACCGCCGGGACGGTGTGGCCGCCCATCCCGTTGCCGGCATCAACCACGACCTTGAGGCGCCGGATGCCGCGCAGATCGACCAACGAATGCAAATAGGCGCAGTACTCGGCGAGCAGATCCCGCTGGGTGATCGATCCGGGGCTGCCCTGGTAGCCCGGCAGTCCGGTTTCCATCATCCGCCGGATCTCGGCCAGACCGCTGTCCTGCCCCACCGGTGCGGCGCCGGGCTGGCACATCTTGATGCCGTTGTACCGGGCGGGGTTGTGGCTGGCGGTGAACATGGCCCCGGGGAGGTCCAGCGATCCGGACCCGAAATACAGCATGTCGGTGGAGCCCAAGCCGGCCTCGATGACGTGGACCCCGCGGCTGGTGGCGCCCTCGGCGAAGGCCCTGGACAGCGGCACCGACGACTCACGCATGTCGTGCGCGGTGACGATCGACTCCGCGCCGGTGAACGCGGCGAACGCCGCCCCCGCTGCCCGGGCAACCTCCTCGTCGAGCTGGTCGGGGACCACCCCCCGCACGTCGTAGGCCTTGATGATCGCGGCGAGGTCCTTCACCCGGCCGAGCCTATAGGCGGTGCGGTGGCGCCGGGGCGGCTGGCCGGCGTCAGCCGGGCGCCGGGGTGGGGAGGGCCCGCAGGTGCCCCCGCCGGCCCGACGGGTCGCCTGCCGGGTCGTGGTGGCCGGAGGGCCGCCCAGCCTCCCGCACCGCGTTGGCGAGCGCTTCAAGGTCGTCGACGCTGCGCCCGGCCGGCTCGTCCGGGGCGGCGAGGCGAAGCACCGACCAGCCGCGGGGAGCGGTCAGCCGCTCGCTGTGCGGGGCGCACAGGTCGTAGGTGTGCGGCTCCTGGTAGGGCGCCAGCGGCCCGACGACGGCCGTGGAGTCGGCGTAGGCGTAAGTGAGGGTCGCCGCGGCGGCGGACGAGCACGCCGATCGCGAGCAGCGGCGACGGGTCACAGCCGGGGACGCTAACCCTCGCGGTGGCCGGGGTCGATCACCGGCGGGCCGGAATGTCCGTGTCGCGGCAAACGCCGATTACCCTGCCGCTGTGCCGCCCGCCGCCCGCAGCCACCCGCGCCCGCGCGATCGCCGGGGTCGTGGCCTACGAGGGTCGCTGGTGCCCCCCTCGCTGCCCCTGCACCGCTCCGGGGCTGACCGCTTCGACGAGCTCGTTCTGGACGCCGTGGAGCACCTGGAAACCCGCTGGGGCCAGCAGCTTGAGCAGGTCGAGTTCGCGGTGGAGCCGGTGCCCCCGGACGAGGAGCCGTCGGCCGACGGGGACCCGGTCGCGCTGGCGCGGCTGGACCCCGCAGACCCTGGGGGGCGTGGACGCCCGGCACGACCGCCCCGGATCGTGCTCTACCGCCGGCCGCTGGAGGCCCGCGGGCAGCACCTGGAGGATCTGGCGGACCTCGTTTTGGACGTGGTGGTGCACGAGGTTGCGCGGCTGCTAGGCCTCACCCCGGAGGTGGTCGACCCCGAGGGTCACCCCACCGACGGTCCGCCGTAGGCCATAACCGGAGCTAAAACTTTAGGAACCTCGTAGAGGGTCAGGTGTTGGTCGACGATCCAACCGCTCCACAGCGTCAGGACTCGCGGGGGCGGCCGCTCAAGCGTGGCGTGCACGGTCCAGCGGGCACCGGCACCGTGGCACACGTAGGTCGACGTGTATTGGACGATCGATATCGGCGCCGCTTGATCAAGACACCACGGCAAGCCAACACGCCGCATCTGCACGCCGATGCCAGACGCTGCTGTCCACGCCGACGACTGGTCCTCGATCAGCCCGACCGGACGTCCAGCCCGAGCTGGGCTGGAGCGGAGCATCTGGACAATGGAGGCGTAGTTGCTGTTGGAGCTGCCGCGGTTGCTCAGGGCTGGATTGGTCGCGGCGACGGCGACCAGGAGGGCAACCGCCCCGGCGGGTGCCATTCGAACGGCATATGACGCTCCGGAAATCCGGACGGCCAGCACCTGCCGTAGGCGAATCCACAGCTGTGCCGCGGCTGCGGCCATGAGCACCACGGGGACCATCTCGTAGAACAGCGTCACGTAGCCGTGCTCACGAATGGGTGAGAGCCGATCAACACCGCGCAGTACGTAGTAGCCCGTCAACATCGTCTCTAGGATCAGCATCCCGTAGAGGGAAATGAACAGACGACGCATTTCCCGGTGACCTTCGGTGAGGGTGAGCGCTACCGCAACGATTCCAGCCACCACAAATATGACCGTTGGGATGTGCAGCTTTGTCCAGGAGGCCCCTACGAAGGCGAGAACGTCCCACAGGGATCGCGGCGCAAGGGTTCCATGCTGCAGATAGTTCCAGTAAAGGTCCCACGGCCCAGGGTAATTGAACGCTAGCTCGAGGAACAACGGCAGCAGCAAGATAAACAGCAGCGCGGCCGCCCCGATCAGGCCCGTCCGGTGTGCGCCAACCTCCGCGCGCACCGCTCCTCGGTGACACAGCCACCAGCCGGCAACGACGACCGCGGTCGTCACGCCGACGAACAAGAGAAAGCTGACATGCCCGTGCGCCAGTAGGCTCGCGCCGAGCACATAGAGGGGCACCTCCGACGTGCGCCCTGCCGCGAGCCCCGCCCCAGCGACGATGAACAGCAAGAATGCCGACATGTGCAGATAGGGGAACCAGTCTTGGATGAACATTCCCTGCCGCGCGGCGAACAGGAAGACGAGCCCGAATGCGATCGCCGTCGCACCCAGGGATCGTGAAGTGCGATACAGCGAAACCATCGCGAGAGCGATCATCGCCCCGACGTACACCGAGACCCCCAGGAGCTGCCCGTTGTAGGGCGACGGCACCACACCCAACACGTCTCGGAACAGCACCTCACCGGCGGCCAAAACGTAGAACAGCGCTGGACCCGGGTGATGGAATCCGACGCGGGAGTAGTTGCCAACGAGCTGCGTGAGGTGCTCGGCACGGATTACGAGTAAGGAGTTCAGGGCCGAGTCTGCCCACGGGTACTTCGGGATGAGGAACAGGCTGCGGTTCCGGACGAGCCCGGTACCCGTCGCTACAAGAAAGGTGAGCCAGAAAACGAGATGCGTGCACCAAATTCGCCGTGACGAGGCGAAAGTGTGGCGCAAGCCGCGGGGCGACGATGTGGGTGCCGGCTCGGCAAAGGCGGTGCCGCGCACAGCCGCGACCACCGCCCACGGCAAGGCCCTGGCTAGCGTGCCGGGGTTCGTTTCGGAAAACACCTCTCTGCAATCATGAAAGGGGTCGCATCCGCCTAGGGAACTATATCTCGCTATGCTGGGCGCACAGGTCGTAGGTATGCGGCTCCCCGGTAGGGCGCGAGCGGTCTGACGACCGCGGTGGAGTCGGCGCAGGCGTAGGTGAGGGTCGCCACCGCGGCGGACGAGCACGCCGATCGCGAGCAGCGGCGACGGGTCACAGCCGGGGACGCTAACCCTCGCGGTGGCCGGGGTCGATCACCGGCGGGCCGGAATATCCGTGTCGCGGCCGACCCCGATTACCCTGCGGCTGTGCCGTCCGCCGCCACCGGTCACCGTCGCCCGCGCGATCGCCGGGGTCGTGGTCGTGGCCTGCGAGGCTCCGTGGCCCCCCTCCCTGCCGTTGCATCGGTCCGGCGCCGACCTCTTCGATGAGCTTGTCCTGGACGCCGTGGAGCACCTGGAGACCCATTGGGCGAGCAGCTTGAGCAGGTCGAGTTCGCGGTGGAGCCGGCCCCTCCTGACGAGGAGCCGTCGGCCGACGGGGACCCGGTCGCGCTGGCGCGGCTGGACCCGCAGACCCGGGGGCGTGGGCGCCGGCTCGGCCACCACTGATCGTGCTCTACCGCCGGCCGACACGCGGTTCCCTTATCGGGCCGACCGCCCGGCGTTCGGCACTAATGTCGGGAGGTCCAGGTCCGACTCACTCGGGGCCTGGACGCGCCCGAGTGCGGGTGGTCTTCGGCCTCAGTTCACGCATATCTCGACAAGCAGGTGGGAGAGGGGCTCATGCACTCCCTCGCGATCCCCTGCTGCCCTGGGCTTGGCGCCTGGCCGTTCCTCTGCTCGTTGCGTCGATCGGCACAATTGGGACACTGCGCCGACAGTGGGCGCCGAACCTTCTAGGCGCGCTTCTCGTCGGGCTGGTGCTGCGGGTCACCGTCGTCGCGCTGTCCTTCGGCCACACCCCCCAACCCCGTAGTTCCACCCGGTGGTCGCGTTCCCTCGTATCGACGGGCGCGACCTCGCTGCGGCTCCCCTGCCTGTCGTATTGGCAGTCACGGCAGGCTTTGGCGGGCAATACCTGCTATGGCCTCCCACTGCTCATCGCTCGCGGTGGCCGCACCGTGTGGTGGTACCTATGGCCGGCGTCCCTCTACGCCGCCAATGGATATCTGCGGCTGCTCACGCTGCCCACCGAGGGGCACGGCGACCAGGTGCCGCAGACGGGCTTATGCCTCCTCGTGTGCCTGGGCGCCGTCATCACCCTACCGTGGAACGCTCGCCAGCTTGGAAGTTCGAGAACGCGTCAGGAACGAAAAATGGATCCGGTCGGTTCCGGCAGCGTTATTGGGATCTGACGCGCTTGGGAATGGACATTGCAGGTGGAATCGGTGCCCTCGTTTCAGTTCAGGCGCGGACGCTCATTGGCCCAGCCCCCAAATACGGGTCGACGGCCAGCCGCGAGGCCCACAGAGCGCTCCACGTATCGAGTTCTTCGGCGGTGGCCCGAATTTGCTCTCGGGATGAGCTCTCGAAATGGATCAGCACCGCCCCGGACGCAACCAGCACCCGCCTTCCGGTTGCTCGAACACGCAGGCAGTAGTCCACGTCGCCGTAGTTCACCGGCAGCCGGCCAGACAGACCGCCCACCTCGTTCCAGACCGCGCGTGGGGTAAGCAGGCACGCCCCGGTTACCGCGATGTAATCGACGTCGAGGCTGAGCAGCCCCTCTGGCCCGAATCCCGCAGGTGCGCCGGCGAAGCGGTGACTCAGCAAGCCGGTTTGCTGGATCACCCCTGCATGCTGGATCCGGCCGTCCTCGTAGCGCAGCTGCGCCCCCACCACCCCCACCCCGGGCGCCGTGGCGTGCTCCACCATTCGGCTCAGCCAATCCGGATGGGTGACCTCGATGTCGTCGTTGAGCAGGCACACCAGGGCCCCGCGGGAGGCGTCGACGCCGGTGTGGCAGGCGCGGGAGAAATCGAACCCGCCCGGGTCGCGGACCAGCCGCAGCGGCCGGTCCGCGGCCAGCCGGCGCAGCCGCTCCGGCAGATCAGCGGGGTATCCGTCGGTCAGCACCACCACCAGCTCGTATGCCGGGTAGTCGGTGCGCGCAACCAGCGACCGCAGCGCGTTGCTCACCAACTCGGTGGGCATCCCGCGGACCAGCCGATGACCACCTCGGGTCGGCACTACGACCGACACCAGCGGTGGGTTCGGCAGCGGGCGTCTGACCCGGAAGCAACCCGCCGGGCCGGCCGACTCCACGCTGGCGTACGCCTCGTTGCGCGCCAAGTAGGCGCTGAGCATCCGGCACCGGTCAACCTCCGCGGCCAGGCCACGCGCCGCCACGCCAACGGTGCCGCTCCGGATCGCCAGCAGCTGCGCGACGTGCACTGCCACGCCGCCATCCCAGGGCGATCGATTCGATCGCGCCAGGCCGGGTCGCGACGCGGCGAGGTCGAGCCAGGCCGCCCACTCGACGGCCGTACCCGCGTCCGCACGGAACCCGCCGCGGGCCAGAAGCTCGCGACGCCGCAGGAGCGCCGGGCGACCCACATAAGGGCATCCGTGCAGGTAGGTCGGCGACCAGCCGGGCTTGGTGTGCTCAGCGCCGTCAGCGCCGCGCTCATCGGCATAGGCCAACTGGGCGCTCGGCATTCGCCGGGCGGCGGCAAGCAGCAGGGCCAGGGCCTCCGGGGCGAGCGCATCGCCCGGTTCGAGCACGCAGACCCATTCTCCCGTCGCCGCTGCCAACCCTCGGGCCGCCAACTCGCCGAGGGAGGTTGCCGACGATTTTCTCATCACGAGCCGGTCCGCTGCGTTGATAAGGCTCGTGGGAGGTCCCTGCCTACCCTTCAGAGCCTCGAATGCACCGACCACAACGGCTTCCCAAGCCGGTTCGGTCTGGGAGACCAGGGAGGCGACGGTTTCCCCGATCGCGGCGGCCGGCTTCCCGTGGGTGTCGAGGATCAGCACGCTGACCCGCGGGACCGACACGGGGCTAGGTGTACCGGGCTCGGCGCCGGACAACGTCCACCCCGCGGCGGTAGACCGTCGCGGCCCGCCACAGCTTGGAGCCGTGAACCTCCGCCAGCTGCGCCTGCGCGTCCGCCAGCCCGGCCCCATCCTGCCGGCTGACCGCAACCTCCTCGGCGAGCGCCACGATCTCGCCGCGCAGCAGATCAATAGTGTCGGCTCGCCGGGCCAACTCCTCCCGGCAGGACGCGAGCGCGCCTTCCCGGCCTTCCCCCAGCGCCCTGGCCGCCTCGTCGCGTTCGGTGGACAATCGGGCCAGCAGCTGGGAGCGAAGCCCCTCCGCGCCGGCCAGCGAATCGCTCGGTACGGCCAGCATCACGTACTGATAGACGGTGGCCTCGGGATCCTCCGCCAGCACCGCCTCGACATGCGGATCAGCAGCTATATGCGCAAGTGGGATCTCGGTCGATCGCAGGTCCGCACGTTGACGCTCGATATGCAGGACGGTGAAGCCGTTGTCAGCGAGCACCGCCAGGAACGTCGCCTGGGTCCAGAACTTCAGGTGGGTGACGTCCAGGAGGCCGAGTTCAGCATACGGAAAGTCGCCGTGTAGCAAGGCGAGTCGCACCGCGGCATGCGCCACGTTCGGGATGCAGGTGACCAGGTGGCCGCCGGGCGCCAGCGAGGACCGCAGTGCGGTGAGCAGCCGACCTGGGTCGCGCAGGTGCTCGAGCACGTCCGCAGCCACGATGGCATCGAAGCGGCGATCGCCCAGCAGGTCTGGTTCGAAGCCGTCTAGATCGGCGACGATGACCTCGTCGCACCATTCGCCGGCGGCCTTCGCGGCGATGGGGTCCATCTCAACACCCGTCACCCGGCAGCCGCGGTCGGCGAGCGGCCGGTCCAGTGCGCCGGCCGCGCAGCCGAGGTCCAGCACGCGGCAGCCGTCCGGAACGAGCGCCAACACCTTGGCTTGCACCGTTGGCTCGCCGGGTAGCACGTCGTAGTCATAGCGTGACGCAGGTGGCGCGGTGTCGCTCACCCGGCGGATTCTATGACCGAACCCGCCCGGCACCGGCCGGCAACTCCGTCACCACCGGGACGCGTTGCAGCGGCGGGGCGCCGAGCAGAGTGAACGCTGACAGCAGCGGACCAAGGGCGCCGTCCTCGACGATCAGCCGCGCGCCGTACAGCGGCGGCGAGTCGGCGTCGGGCACCACCGTCAACGTCGAGTCGTCCTTGAGATTGAGACTTCGAAGCGATACCTGGTACGTCGATCCGGCGGCGATCGTGACCGGTCGGCTGACCTGTGCGCCCGTGCGGGAGTCCACCACCAAGGTTGCCCGGACCGGGTCGTGGGGAGCGGAGAGCAGCAGCAGGCTGTCGGCGTCGCCGGAGGTGCGGATCAGCGGGATCAGCGCAGGGCCGCCCAGCGGCCTCGCCGGGCCCAAGTAGGTGATCTCGTGGATCTTGGTGCCCTTCGTGCTAGCAGCGTCCACCAGGACCCCGGCGAGCACGTGCACCGCCGGGTCGTCGCTGGTGACCGTCACCGCGCCCGCGCCCGCGGCCAGCGGCCCGCTGATATCCAGAGACCGGACGGTGCCGGCCGGGATCGGCACGGAATCCAAACCGCTCGGCACGAACGTGCCACGGGGGCCGGTCACCTCGACCCGGACGGTCGCGTCGGTCTGGGCGGGGTCGGCGACGAACAGCGTCCGTTTCGGTGGCTGGCCGATGACGGTGCCGGGGATCCCCGGAACGGTGAGGCTGGCCGCCGGGGAGGAGACCAGAACCCAGTCGGTGCCAAGCGGTGTCTGGCCGCTGCTCTTGACGTCGCGGACCGCGGCGGAGACCTGGCCGGTGGTGGTCGTCACGTGGACGGCGGTCACCGGCACGTCGGGCGCCAGGGTAGATAGCCGCAGGCGGGTCACCGTGTGCGGCGCCAGCGCGATGTTGTGGCCCGTATTGGTGTCACTGGTTCCCGCGGGGGTCAGCACGCTCACGTCGGTGACCGCCTGGGTGTCGGCCGGGTTAGCCAGCACCAGTTGGGGGTCGTCGCCAGCTTGGGTGGCGGCGCCGACGAACCACTGCTCGGCACGCGGCGGCTCGCAGCGGGCCTCCGACCAGCCCCGGTCGGTGGTCTTGTTGCCCCGGGACAGCTGCTCGGCGACCAGCGAAGCGGTCACCGGCCCCTGGGCCTGCAACGCCAGCGGGCCGGTCAGCGGGCCCTGGTAGGCGGCCACGTGCTGCCCGCCGGTGAGCAGCGGCGCCGTCGGCCCCAGCGCGCCACCGGCGGCGGGCACGAGGCGCACATCGCCCGGGGCCGGCCGGCCGGCGCCGACCCCGATCACGGTGCTCAGCGTGCCCGGCAGGGTCCGCAGGTCGGGGCAGACTAGGGAGATGCGGACCGTACCGGCGCTGCCACCGCCGGCCAGCGTTTGCAGTTCGGCTCCCGGACGGCTCACCGGCCGGGTGATCATGGCCGCGGACCCGACCGCTGCCAGGCCGGCGATCGCGGCGAACAGCGCCCACGGTGGGCGTCTCATGCCGACACCGTGGCCGGCTCGGCGGCGAGGGGGCGCTCCGCGTCGTCCGCTGCGGGGGGCGGGTCCAGGTTTCCGTCGCGGCGGCCCACCCCGGGGGCGGCCAGGACGAGGACAACCGCCAACACCGCCAGTTGGATCACCAGGTCGCGGTGCCGGTCACCGGTGTCGTGCCAGACCGTGAGATGGCCGCCGGCCGGCGGGAGTCGGAAGCCCTGCGCCCAGCCCCAGACCATGAGCGGTTCGAGTGGCCGGCCATCGACGGTGGCCCGCCACTCGCTGTCCCGGGAGTCGGCCAGCCCCAGCACCGTTGCCCCGCCGTTCGGGGAGGCGGGGATCTGAGCGTTGACCCCTTCCCCGGCAGCCAAGACCGGGCGGGCAGGCACGGTGTTGACCGCCTGCAGCAGGGGTCCGCGGCCAAGCGCGGCGCTCAGCGGCGCCGGATCGAGCGCCGCGGAGGCAACCGGCTCGAACAGCACCTGCGCGCGGCTGCTGGGCACTAGCAATTGCCACAGCAGGGTCCGCCCCGGTACGGCGACCCGCGACAGCGCCGGCTGATCATCCAGGACGGCATCCACGCCGCCGACGCTGGCGGCATCCGCGGCCGGGAGAGCGACGTAGCGGACGTCGAAGGTGGACAGCAACTCGGCGGCATCCGTGCCGCGGTCGCTGGTCAGGTCGGCAACCAGCTGAGCGACCAGCCGGCTGGTCGCCGGATTCGGCTGCAGTTCCGCCGTGCCCAGCCGGGCACCAGCAACTTCCTCCAGCCGGTAGCCGATCACCGCGCCCCCGGGAGATGCCGACAGCCGCAGGATGCGTTCGCCCGGATCGCGCAGGGCCTCGTCGAGCACGAACGGCGGCAGCGGGTCAGCGCTGATCTTTCCCAGCGGACCCCCGGCGCCGCCCCGAAGCAGGGCGGCGGCGGAAGCGACCGGAAGCGCCAGCGCGACCAGCGTGATCAGCACCCCAATCGGCTGGGTCAGCCCGAATGAGCGGCCCCCCAGCGCTTCCCGCGCGCGGTGCGCAGCGACCAGGGCCGCCGCGAGCAGGGCCGCCCCGGCCAAGGCCTGCGCCGGACCTGGCCACCCGTAGGGCGGGTGCCCGTCGCGGACCGCGCCGGTGCGGGCGACGAGCACGGCGAAACCCAGCGCGCCCAGTGCGGCTGCGACCGCCGCGACGGCGGCCCCGCGGTGTGCGCGGCGCAGGAGGCCGGCGGCGGCGGCGAGCAAAAGGGGCACGGTCAACCACACCGGCGCGTACGTGGGGACGCCGGGCGAAACGAGCAGCAGTTCCGGCGTGCGCAGCGCAGGCCCGGTGGCGCCGGCCAACCGCCCAGGCACGCCGAGCCCGACGATGAGTTCACGGGGGTGCTGGACCGAAAGCAATGTGTAGGGCCACAGCAACGCGGGCGCCACCGCCACCGCGAGTACGGCAGCGGCCGCCCTGCGCGCGGCGGAGCCGCGCCCATGAGACAGCGCGGCGGAGCCGCGCCCATGGGCGAGGCCGTCGGTGTGGCGCCCATGGGCGAGGCCGTCGGTGTGGCGCCCATGGGCGGGTGCGGCACCACCTGTCACGGCTGCGCGCAGCAGGACAATGGTGGCACCGAGCAGCAACAGACCGCCGGCCAGCACCCAGGTGGGCGGGCTGAACGACGCGACCAGGGCCACGGACAGGCCAAGGGCGAAGGCGTGGTTCCAGCCGCCGGGACGCGGATCGCGGGTCAGCAGCCGGTAGCCGCCCGCCAGCAGCAGCGGGGCGGCGATGATCGCGACTTCGGCGTCGAATCGGCCGCCGGCCACCGCGCCGGAGAGCGGCGGCAACAACGCGTAGGTGGCCGACGCCCACAGTCGCGCCCCGACCGACAGGCTGGTTCGACGGGTGGCCCACCAGGCCGAGAGACCGGCAAGCGGGAGCGCGCCGAGCAGCAGCACGGCCAACGCAAGCGGGGGGCTTGCGCCGAACGGGAGGGAGACCGCCGCGAGAGTCGGCTCCCAAGGGGCGGCCGGGGTCGAACTCCCTAACGCCCCTGCATGCCAGGAGGCGGCATAGGCGCGCCACAGATCGCTGCTCCCCGGTGCCACCGGGAGCAGGCGGCCGCCCTGCAGCGCCCCGTGGCGGAGCAGTCCCCGTTCGGCGACCAGGCCGACCACGGTGAGGACCGCGACCAGCGCAATCGAGGGGCGCCACACCAACCGGCGCAGGAAGGATGCGTCTTCGGCGGGGAGGTCGTCATCGGCGGCGGCGCTAGGGGCGTGCGCGGCCTCGCCGGGCCCGGCGAACAGGTCGGTGGTCGCGAGCAGCGTCGCGCGCACGCGGGTACCGGTGTGGGATAGCAACGGCCGGGCCGCGCGCGGTCGGCGGGTGCGTTCTGCTCGGCGCCGGTGCCGGCCGGAGATCAGCCGAAGGGGGTGCAGCAGCACGATGAGGGCCGCGTTGATTTCGTCCCATGCCGCGCGCGGCCGCCGGGTCAGCAGCAGCACGAGCGCCCGAAGGGTCGCAGAGAACAGCATCAGAGGCAGTCCGAGCAGGCCGCCGTGAAGGCCACCGCGGTTCGCCAGGTGCACGTACAGGCCGTGCGCGCGGTCCTGGCGCCGCAGCCGGCCCGGTAGCGCGTCGCGGCTGCGCAACCCGGTCTGGGTGGCGCGGGCGTGGCGCACCCGCGCGGCGGGGACGACGACGACCCGGTGCCCGGCCAGCATGGTGCGCCAACCCAGGTCGATGTCATCGCGCAGCAGGGGCAGCGCCGGATCCATCCCGCCCAGCGCATCCCAGACGTCGCGGCGGATCAGGGAGCCGGCCGTACCGACGGCAAGGACATCTCGGGGCTGGTCGTGTTGACCCTGGTCCAGTTCGTAATGCTCGAGGTCGGTGACCCTGCGTCCGGCGCTGTCGGTGGTCAGCCCCACTTCGATCAGCCGGTCCTGGAGGCGCCAGTCGACCGCCTTGGCGCCGAGCACGGCGGCGCTGGGGTTGCGACGGGCGTGCCTGATCAGCTGGGCAAGGGCGTCTGGGGCAGGGGCGCTGTCGTCGTGCAGAAGCCAGAGCCACTCGCGCCGTTCGGGAACCTCGGGTCCCCCGGCAGGCACGGCGCCGAGACCGGCAGCGAGACCGGCGGCGAGGGCGGCCCCATACCCCGTGGGGCGCGGCAATGTCACCACGTTCGGCCTGCCGACCAGGGCGGCCAACATTGCGGCGCTGCCGTCGCTGCTTCCGGTGTCGACGGCAACGACCTGATCTGGCGGCCGGCTCTGCCCCGCCAACGCGGCCAAGGTCTCCGGAAGCCACCGGGCACCGTCGTGGGCCACCAGCACGGCTATTACGTGCGGGGGCGGCCCGTCCTGCGGGTCGGGGTCCTCATCAGCGAATGGGTCGTCAGCGAGCAGCGCCGCGAAGATGGCACGCCGGTCCGCCTCGGCTGCCACCCGCCGCTGCACCAGCGCCTCATCGGCCTGCTGGAGCGCGGCCTGTTCGGTCTGGTGGCCTGCGGCCTCGTCGCCTGGATCAGGGGTGGTTGCGTCGGGGTCGGGCCGCAGTAAGCGGTCGTCCTCGGGCGGCAATGGCATCAGGGAAAGGTCTCGCAACGGGACACGCGCACGCGACAAGCTCGTCACGGACGCCGGGCGGCGGGCCCTGCCATCGGCCATCCCAATCATCGGGACGGCGGCAGCGCCTCCTTGCGGTCGCCACCGAATCCTACGGCACCAGAGCGCGCGCCCGAGCCGCCGGCGCTCGGGGGCCCGGCCGGCGACTTGTGTAGGACCTCAGCGTCGCCTTCGAACCTGGCATCGGCCCGGGGTCAGGCCACGAGTCAGGACCGGTGCGGGTGGGCTGCTACACGGCCTGACGGCGAACCCGTCTGCGCTCCCGCTCAGACAAGCCGCCCCAGATACCGAAGCGCTCGTCGTGAATCAAGGCGTACTCCAGGCATTGATCACGCACCTCGCAGGTCGTGCAGACCCGCTTGGCCTCCCGGGTCGAGCCACCCTTCTCCGGAAAGAAGCTCTCAGGATCGGTCTGGGCGCAGAGTGCTCGGGCCTGCCAGGCCAACTCCCCCTCCGGTTCCTCCAACCCGAACAGGACCATCCCATCCCACGCCTCGCTCATTTCTGCCTCCCGACCCGGCATCGCCCGCTCGACCTAGCACACACGCTGCGCGCTGGCCGGAACGACACGAACGTAATTACAGAGATGTAAGCCAGTTGCGTCAAGCGGCTGCTTTGGGCACACGGTCAGGAGCGTGCCGTGCCGGTCAGGGGCGGGGCGCGCTCGCCGACGCGCGGGCACGGAATTTCATGAACCGATATTGTCGCGCTGAAGATCAACTAATAATGTTTTTGCTCCACCATTGACCGGAAAACCGACCCCGCGAGGCGGCTTGACGGTCAGGGCCGAGGCCGCGGACCCGGGGACGGACGAGGGCCCGCGCCCGGGGTTGGGCGCGGCGCTGCCCCCGGGGTAGGGCGCGGCGCTGCCCCCGGGGTAGGGCGCGGCGCTGCCCCCGGGGAAGGGCTTGCCGTCGGGGTAGGGCGCTGCGCTGCCCCCGGGGAAGGGCTTGCCGTCGGGGTAGTGCGCGGCGTTCCCCCCCGGGT